>SDBV01005510.1_pt1 | contig 17836 bp, 14 predicted proteins | sample 2277081 | NCBI WGS metagenome assembly SDBV01 (sample SAMN10402039, study PRJNA504765) | marine sediment metagenome | isolation source: marine sediment core GS10_PC15, 223 cmbsf | place: Arctic Ocean: Southern Knipovich Ridge | collected 2010 | reverse complement strand
TTGAAACGCAATTAGTTTTCTAAAAATTAAATAGCCCGTACCTACATATAAATTATTAGATTTTAATAATCCATTTATACTTATGATTAATGACTATAATATGCGGCTATCTATTTTTATATTGTTTCTCATAAAATGTTAAATAATCTTTATTTATTACATGTTCTAACCATTTTCTATTAGAAATATACCATTCTACTGTCACCTTTAACCCTTTTTCAAAATCAACTTCAGGTTTCCAATTTAGTTCTTTTGATATTTTATGATGATTCATCGCATATCTTAAATCATGACCAGGTCGATCCTTTACAAAAGCTATGAGAGAGTCGGGTTTTTCAAGGATTTTTAGGATTTTTTTAACTAAATCAATGTTTTTTAGTTCAGAATCTCCACCAAATTTGTAGATTTCACCTATTTTTCCATTATTAAGGACTTGTAGAATAGCTTCAGCAAAAAATCAATGATATGGTAAAATCACTCGGAATCGAAGATTGGAAACAGTGAATGAACCAACAAATGATGTGAAGCTGGTTTCGACAATTTTAAACTCTTGCCACTAGCTGTGGAAACGAGAATTTTCGGCAATGAAGTAAAGCTTGGATAGAATTAAATTTACTTAAATGCACAAGTATCATCACCGTGTCTAAACAATGTGTATCCTTTGCTTTGCAAATACTTCTCGCATTTAATCTGATCTATAACATTCAAATTTTTATTCTCATAATTAATTAAACTTGGAGAAAATCTGTTAAAATCAATCATTTTAATGATTTCAAAATCAAAGCCCTCAACATCTACTTGTAGAAAATCAATTTTTTTAATTTCATATTTTTGTAAAAGAGTTTTTAAAGTAAGAGTTTCAACTTTTATTTCTTCAATATAATCATTCTTCTTAAAAAGAATCTTCTTCTTTTTTAAGTTTTTTTTAAGATGATCTTTATTAAAAGAGGAAATACCCGTTGCATAAATACCCGTTGCATTAGTAAAAATTTTTTGGTAGGATTCTTTTACTTTATACATCTTTTGGTATCCATCCTTGTTAGATATTGCAACATTTTCAAAAATCAAATTGTTGTTATCCCTATAATTTTGCTTCAGCTTTTCAAATACATATTCTTGTGGTTCAATTAAAATACCCGATAAATTATGTGATAATACAAAATTATAGATAGGATCATTAGTTTTTCCATCATTTGTTCCTATTTGAATAAAAAAGAAGTCATCTAATGAAATTTTGGAAAAATATAAAGCAAGAAAATGTTGGAAATTTTGATATTCGGAATTTACACTTCTTATCTTCTGGATTTCATATCCTAAAGAATTGATCATCTTTTTAATAATTTTTTTAATAATCTTTCTAATAAAAATATTGAACTTCTGGATTTCATATCCTAAAGAATTAATCATCTTATTTATTAATTTATTGAAAATATAGGTAACTTTTATTTAATAAAGGTATTAAATTTAATTTAATTTAGTATTTATCGACCAAAGATTTAAGAGTTTTAAAAATTTTATAAGGAATAGTTCCAGGGATTGAATTTTCCACTTTCCCTTTAATAAAAATTGAATTTATATATCAGCACGCAAGGCGTATTTCTAGTACCGCCGAGTTGATTGGTGCTTTAAAAACGCCCTCATTCGATGGGGAAATCATGACTTTTCTTCTAGCTGAGAAACTTGGATTTTTTGGAGGACCTCCCGGCAAGAATGCGTTTTACAGTTATTTTCGAGCATTAGAACAAATGACTACTCTATTAAATGAAAAACTTGCAGAGTTAGAACTCTTAGATTTAAGCGTAGAGATTATTTCGTTCTTTAGAGCCGTCAGAAATACATCCTGTTTTTTCCACGCAACAATTTATTAAAGAAAGGAAGTTATATTCGAACAAACCCTTAGTATATTTATCGAATAATTAAATAGAGAAGATTTATCATTTTTCATTGAAATTTTGAAATTGAAGAGTTATACAGAATCAGTAAAAAAAGAATTTACAAGTTAGTGTTATAATTGGACCAAATAGAGTTATAGGGGCAGGCTCAGTAATTACTAAAAATATACCACCAAATACTGTTTATGTTTATTTAAAATTTCTATTTTTAATAATTTCAAGATCTATGTTTATCACTTAAAATTTAATCTTAGACTAATAATTTATTATTAGAAACAATTTATAAGGTATTTGGATAATTTTTAATATTTTTGAATTGATTAATTTTCACAAAAGCTACTAACATTATATGCTTAGATAAGTTTTAACTTTGGAATGAAATCTCCAAGTAAATTTTCCATTACCACACCTTCCAAAATGCCTGATTATTATTCCATAATTTATTTAAATGTGTAACCTCTCTTTCATGATTCATGAATTTCCAATTTCCTTCATGTTTATAAACAATAACCGTACCTAATTTTGATAATTCTTCTAAGGGTTTCTTTCAAATTCGCGTTTCTACATATAATATATTCAACTTCGGAATGAATTATTTTTTTAACTCCCTTTTGTTCGTCCAAAATTAAACTTGTTTCTATTTTAAATATCCTAATCTTATATTTGTTAATCTTTACGAAGTTCGATTTAATTTTAAACAAATTCTTTCTTCAATTTACTTTTCTTCTTACATGATAACTTCATTAGAGTTTTGAATGATAAAGCCATTTTTTAAATAATACATTGGTTTCAGTTATGGTTGTTGGAATAAGAAATCTTAAAATTCATTTTATATTATTAACTATGATTTGTGGATGGGAAAAATAATAATTAAGATAAAAAAGATCTTCAGTTTTGATTTCATGAGATATAATTTTTCACGCATTTTAACAATCGCAGAAAAAAATGTGAGAATTCAGCTTAGATTTAAATTTTCTCTTTTTTACTCTATTATTTTTCCATTATTGCCGATTATTATGGCCAGTCTTATTTTAGTGAGGCTTTTTACTGCGGGTGTTACACTCGGGCAGTTGGATGATACAAAATATCTTATCTTCATTTTTACAGCATTTAATATTGAATTACTTCGAAGAATAGCTCATGAGTTCCCTTATGATTTTCGCCAAGAAAAATTTTGGAAAACATTACCCGCACTGATGATTGCTCCATTTAACAAGATGCATCTTCTTCTCGGTATTTTTTTATCTCATCTAATTATTATAGCAATACCATTTGTGGTATTCATTCTGCTAACCTATTTTATATCTCCAATATCTCCAATTACCCTCATATTTATCATTTTTATTTTTCTCATAATATACTTAATTTTTTGCGGAATCGGACTCTTTTTTGGTGTATTTGCTATTTCCAAAGAAAATTATTGGCGTTTCTTTACTATTTGTTTTCAACTTTTATTTTATATTAGTTGTATTATATATCCAATCGAAGTATTCCCTGAGAATTTTCATCTAATAATACAATTAAATCCTTTTTACTATATTTTCGATATTCTTAGAATTACGTGGCTCGAAAATAATGTATTACTAACGATAACAAATCATCCTTTTCAGTTTATTATTTTAATAGTAACAGCAACAATTGTCCCAATGATCAGTTTATATGTTTTTAAAAGAATATATGATAAGTTTGGAATTGTAGGATATTAAACAGGTAAGATTAATAATTGACAGATAAGATAATTGAAACATTTGGTTTATCAAAAATCTACAATCTAAAGGGAAAGCAAACTCATTTAGCATTAGATGATGTTAATATTTCTATCAAAAAAGGTGAGATTTTTGGTCTTTTAGGACCGAATGGCGCAGGAAAGACAACATTAGTCCAAATATTAACCACATTACTCCATCCAACCAGCGGCTACGCACTTATAGACGGTTATCATCTCTTGAAAAATGCTAAAAAAGTCAAGTCAAAGGTTGCTTTAATGTTAGAAAGCGACATGCTTTATTACAGGATGACAGCTCAAGCGAATTTAAAATTCTTTTGCAAAATATATGATGTATCAAATTATCAACAAAAAATCAATGATATGGCTAAATTACTCGGAATCGAAAATTGGCTTAACCAATATGTAGAAAAACTCTCAAGCGGAATGAAAATGAAACTCGCCTTAGCTCGAACGTTATTATTAGAACGCGATATCTTATTTCTTGATGAACCTACGCTGGGACTGGATGTAAAAACTATTAATCTGTTTGTTGACATCATCAAAAACATGGAGTGTACTATCATCTTAACGAGCCATGATTTAGCTGTGGTTGAGAAGTTATGCGACAGAATTGGTTTCATCAATAGAGGAAAAATTCTTAAAATAGGAACTCAAAATGAGATTAAAAATTTAGTTGGATCCGAGATAAAAATTGAGATCTCCCTAGCTCGTAAAAAACAAGAGCTACTTTCTGAATTACACAGTCATGATTTTATAATAGAGATCGACAAACAGCAAAAAAATAGTGTTCTCGTCCAGCTAAAAGAAAGAGCCTATTACAAAGATCTTCTCAATGTATTAAGTAACTATGAGATTATGAAAATAAAAGAAGTCGATATATCTCTTGAAGATTTATTTCTAAAAATATATTAACTGTTAGCAGACAATTACGTATTGCAAAATTCAGTTATTTATGCAATTAAACCCTCGGTTTTCTCAGAATTATTTAACTCGCTAATAATATCTTACAAGGGATCGCAAATTATCTTTTTCATATTATTAATATCTTAGTAATATTAGAAGATAACCTATGTTATGTTAAATTTGTGATAGCTAGACGAAAATTTAATAATTAATCATTCCTATGTAAAATTAACCCATTCAGGCTTCTTTGTAATAATTAAGGAATATAAAAATATTTATACCAAAATTAATTAATTGTTCTAAACTCACAATTTAATGATTATATAATTTAAAATACATTTTGGACTTAACTTCTACAAAAAACTAATGGTTTACTAAAGACATTAAGTAACGATGATAACTATAGATATAATTACTCCTCCAGTTTATGTAGCTCATAGTTATATGGTTTATTATAATGAAGATTGGTTTCCTGTGTATTTCCATCGTAAATTTATTAAAAAAAAATTTGGGATAAATGTTCGATTTAAATTTTTAAATAAGCTTAATTTTAATAAATTGTCTCAAATTGTTGCGATAGACTGTAGAGCATTTTTATCTTCTCAAAATATTAAATTAAGAAAAATCCCATTATGGATTTTAAAAAAAATTCAAGAAAAAACAAATCGTCTTTTATGGTTTGATATGGGAGATAGTACGGGAACTACTCAATTTGAGGTACTTCCTTATGTAGATAGATATTTTAAGAAATATCTTTTAAAAGATCTCAGTTTATATAAAAACCAATTTGCTTTAGGGCGGTATTTCACAGAATATTACTCAAAGAATTATAATATTGAACCAGAATATGAAATGTATCTAACACCGCTTAGAACAAAATTTATTAACAAGTTAAAATTATCTTGGAATTTTGGACTTTCTGATTATCGCAAAACAAATCTAATCTCAACTATTTTTAAGCATTTTTTTAAAATTAATGGCAAACCATTGAATTTAAAATTTAGTCTGCCCTCTAAAAATAGAAATATATTAATATTTGCTAGATATTCAACAAATTATACAAATCTTGTGAGTTTTCAAAGAATAGAAGCTATTAAATTGTTAAAAGAGAAATTTAAAGAATATGATAATATAAAATATGGATATATAAAGAAAAGGTTATATTGGAAGGAATTAAGAAATGCAAAACTAGTTTTGAGCCCATTTGGTTGGGGTGAAGCATGTGTGAGAGATTTTGAAACTTTCATAGCTGGAGCAGCTTTATTAAAACCTGATATGAGCTTTTTACAAACATGGCCAAATTTTTATCAAAATAATATAACATATATACCATTACCTTGGAAAATTGAAAAATGGGAATCAATAATTAAAGAGATAATTAATGATGATGAAAGAACTTATTTTATAGCGAAAAATAGTCAAAACCTTTATAAGTATTATTGGACACCTAAGGGCATGTTAGAATTTTGTGAAAGGTTTAAAAATATGATATTGGGAGTTTAATTTTAGAATATTATCTTTAATATTTATTTTTTATTTTTTCAAACATACGGTTTAGCATCTAAAAACAATTTAGATACTTAAAATAATTTTCTTGATGTATTTATATCTTAGTTTTAAAATTCTAAAATATTTTTTTACAAATTTCATTTACAATTAAAATAAGGTCCTTTAATTCTAATAAAATACCAAAGCTATTATGAATAAAATCAAAAATTATTTGATAGAACAATATAAGAAGTTACCATTCAACCCTTTTAGTAAATTATTCAATAGAATTTTTAATTTCTATTTATTTATTATTAAAAGAAAAATCTACAAAAATAGAAAGTTAATTGCCAAAATTGATGGAGTTAATTTTCAACTCGAACTTAATGAAATGATTGATAGTGATTTATTTTTTTTGGGTTATTATGATTATGATACTACAAATGCCATTAATAGACTTTGTAAGGAAGGAATGATTGCTTTAGATATAGGGGCAAATATTGGTGTTTATACATTTAGAATGGCTAAGTTAGTAGGTAAAACAGGAAAAGTAATTGCTTTTGAACCAATGTCATGGGCATTCTTAAAACTTAAAAAGAATTTTGAATTAAATAATTTTCATAATATTACTCTTGAGAAGCTTGCATTAACAAACAAACAAAAAAAAGAAAACACTTTTTTTAAATCCAGTTGGTCTACTGATGGAGTTTTAAAAGATATAGCACAAAAGAAAGAATTGATAGAATTTACTACTTTGGATGAACATTTAAGAGAAAAAGGTATTAATAAAGTTGATTTCATAAAAATAGATGTTGATGGATATGAATATAGAGTACTTCAAGGTGCGATTAATACATTAAAAATATTTAAACCAATAATTATACTAGAACTCGATAATTATACACTTCGAAGGTCAGGTACTAATATTGAAGCTGTAATATCTTTTCTTTCTAATTTAGGATATAAATTCTATTCTGAAAAGAATTTTAGAGAGTATAATAAGATAAATATGTTGAAAAACTCAATTAAAAAGTATTCAAAAATTGATGTTATCCTTTCAGCAAAACCTTTGTAATAAGGATCTCTTTTCAATAGACCCAAAGAGTCAGTAATTATTTCCCAATATACATTATTTTTCCATTTTCTCTTGCTTTAATGGTTACGATGATATTTTTATTATATTACCAAAAATCTTTTAGTTATTGTTCTTAATTTTATTTTTGCAGGTATTTTTTCAGTTGTAAGTAGTATAACCAGAGGTCTTGAAGAGAGTGATTATGGAAGTAAAAGAGAATCTAATAAAAAAAATTACTATTGTAAAGATATACCAATTTATAACAATTTTATTAATATTCTTATACAATCGTTCCACGCTGCAGTTAAGTAATAATTTCCCTTGGACATATTAATTCTCTTGAATCACATCTAGGGCATATAAAATTTTTTCTTTTCCAAATTGATAAATGAATATTGAAAAATTTCCAAAACAAAGTAAAAATGCTTAATGTCCTGAACGATCTAGTGTAACACTCGCAAACAGGACAATAGTATTTTTTTCCAGATAAATAATAAGGTTGTGTAATTTTCTCAAAAATATAACCCATATTTCTTAACATTTTTTTATCTCACATTCCATTTCCTTTATACCCAAATCGAAGACGATTTTTTACTTGAGTCTCAAAGATATAAGATAAATCCTGAATAAATTTTGTTGGTACCAATCGACATCAAACATTTCAAGTTAGTTGAAATTTATAGAAATTTTTTAAATCATATTATCCTCTAAATTTACTTTCATATTCTCGAAAATTAAAAAAACTGAATGACCAGTGCCGAGATAGGACAGCACTTTTCTTAACATAAAACGAAATCCTCGAACCCATTTATTTTTTCCTTTATAATCCAACAATTTTTGTAAAATAAATTTAAATAAGCTAACTTCTTCTATAAATACTTTTATTGTACTTATAGTTTTTTTTTCTAATAATTTAAATCCAATTGTTTTAAAATCAGTCATGACTGCCTTTTCATTTAAAGCAAATTGAAAAAAATCATCTTTCCCTTCTTCGTTAAATTCTGAATATAATCCAATCTTTGCTTTCAATCTCCTCAAAGGTGACATATAAGGAAAACTTAAAAATAAATAACCCCCTGGAATTAGTACTCTTCGCATTTCCTTTAAAATAACGCTGTATCCCTCCCAGAAATGTTCTATTACACCTACCGACCAATATCCTACAAACGTATTATCAGGGAATGGTAAATTCCTCACATCTCCTAGTCTTACGTCGAGTTCATGAAAAACTTCTTTTACTCGTTCTATTGTTTTTTTTGCAAAATCAACACCTATAGCTTTATATCCATGAATGAACATGCAATATATCTTCTGGCCTATATACCACATCCTCCCTCCAAATTTTACCTTTTTTGTCTGGGACATAGTTTCTAATTGTTTTTAACAGTAATATATCATTTTTTCCTCTTTCTACACTTTCTCTTAAATTTTTTACATCCCAATGGTGATCCCAGAAATCAGGAGTCGCATTTTTACAAGTGTAAACTAGTCTTCCGTTTCGTTTATCCAAATATCTCTTCATTGAAGTACCCGTGAATTACTTTATATTATATCTAAATAAACTTCTATGCTTTTAATTATTAAATATAATGTTTAGTATTTTTTATGGATTTGGGTACTATTTATATAACAAGGATTAAATAGTTTCAATTTTAGTTCCTCTTATATTGAACAAAACGACATTACATTCACATGAGAGATGAGTGGGATTTAATGGTTATGAAACAGCTTGAATACTATTAGTTTCGTAAATTTTCTAAATTAGTTAGGTTCTGAGAAAAATTGCCGATAATTCATATATGAATGAGCCTATCTATGAATTAGTAATTAAAAGGCATTGGAAAAATAGAAAAAACAAAAATTTCGCCTATTTTTCCGAAAGAAGGATCAATTACTTAAAATATATGTTATTTACTCTACTAATTTAAGAAATCAAATTTTATAAAATAAAACAAAATTCAACTATTAGATGAGAATTTTAATCATACTCGAGGGTGTTCCATCTGAATTTAAATCTCAATCAATTAAGGGTGATACGGTAACTGCGATGATAAGAGCTCATAAAGCAGCAGGGTTTAATATAGTGCTGCTTCCAACTGGAATTGAGGAAAAACATAATTGGGAGACAATAGATACACCTAAATTTTTTCAAAAATTAAAATCTCGAATGATCCGTATTTTTTCTAAAAGATGTTACTATTATTATATAAGTTCGTGTGTATCTAAATGCGTTGAAAAATATCACCAGACAAAAGAAATAGATGTGATGCTAGCTGATTGCACTTCAGGTGTTCAAGCTATTTATGCGGCATTCATAAAAGATCAGATCGGTATCCCTTTTGTTATTCGTGAACATAGATCTCTTTATCAATTAGCAATAAATGGTATAGATGATATACCCACAATTATTAGACGATCTTTTTTAAAAGCAGACCAAATTTTGGCAGTTTCGCCTCAACTGGCTGAGACAATAAAAAGCCTTGGATTAAGAAATTATATAGAGTGTCTACCCATTACCCTCCCCGAAGAATTTTTTTATAAACCCAAAGATAAGGGTCCTTTCAAGGAGATGGTAGGTAATCACTTTATATTTGCCGGATGGACAAGATGGAGATATATCAAGCGAGTTGATCTTTTAATAAAAGCATTTTCAAAAGTTTTTGAAAAAAGACCAGATGCAAGACTTGTGATTGCAGGAAATATTGAAACAACTGAACAACAGAAAACCATAAATAATCTGATTTCTGAACTTGAGATAGAACCTTATGTATTGTTTTATGGCTTTGCAACAAGACAGGAAATTCATCAATTGGCTCATTCTTGTGATTGTTGCGTAATCCCTAGCGATTATGAGACACTTGGCATTCCTGCACTTGAGGCAATCGCTGCTGGAAAACCTGTTGTTGCTACCAGATGCGGAGGTCCAGAATCAATTATTACCTCTGATCTACTAGGCCGTATCGTAGAAAAAGGGGATTCTGATTTATTAACACAGGCAATGCTCAGCATAATTGACAACATTGAATCTTTTGACTCGGAATATATCAAAGAAATAGCGCACAAAAGGTATTCAGAAAGCTCCACTAAAAATCAATGGAAAAATGTTTATAGAGATATTATTAAAAAGGTAAATTCTCCCTCAAAAAAACGCAATCGGTTATTTGTTTCAAGAAATAAACTAAAAAAGACCCCCACAAAGAAGAAAGAAGAACGTGAGAGGATCGGATTTATGAAAGTGATTGAAAGGGGAAGGTTCCAGAAAATGGGAAGATTAAGTAAGAAATTGCCAGCCTCAATGGAGAAAGCGCTGATAGAAGTACTTAATCTATTTATTCGTGTCTTCATTGATATGAAAATTATAAAACCAAATAGTTTCGGAATTTTCAGCCCCTTATTTCAGTACTATAAGTATAAAAAATTAATTATCTTTTATCAAGAGACCCCCTAAAAAGATGGCAGAAATCTTACCATTACTCAATTTAATTCTTCAAAAGAAGGAGCTATCTTTCTTGATTTTCCAATTTGGAAGTTAAAAGAAAGTCTTTTAGGTTTTTGCTTGGTTTTTAGACATACAAGAGACCTAATTTATATTTTGTTTTTCAGACAAATTATGATTTTTCTTCATCTTATTAGATTAATTCCTAAATTAATTTAACTATTAGAAGTTAAGAAAATCTCTATATTAAATTATTTAAATTCAAAAAAATCTTAAAACTATCGCATTTTAGGTGAAAAACAAATTTTTCAACAAATAAGGAGATTTTTAAAGATCACTGACCAATGGGATTTAAGCCGAAGTTCTTTAAAATACCATGTTGATAAATTATTAATCAATTTTGGTTCATTTTTATTTTGGCTTTCAAAATTTCTATATCTTCGTTATATACTACCAAAAGAGCTTCAAGGAGATTGGAAAAATCTTGACCATTCCATCATATGTATTCCAAAAGATCATAAGTTCTTAACCGTACAAACAACATTATAATAAATTGGAAACGTCTTAAAAAATACCTTCCAGAATATTTTATGAAAGGTATTAAAAAGAAAGTTATTGATATATCTTCAGGAAATGGTGCGACTTTAGAAATTTTAAAATTTTTTGGACATGAAGTTTTAGGTGTAGACTATTCACCTATAGAACTAGATCCCATAAATTTCTTTATTTATAAACCCCTACTAGATTCTCAGGATATCCCTTATATTATACATGATTGTACCAAATTACCTTACCCTTTTAAAGATAAAGAGTTTGATCTTTTAATTAATTATGGAGCATTAACATTTTATAAGCCAATATCGAATTGGCCTAATATACTGGATGAATTTGCTAGAATAACAAAAGAAACTATTTTCTTAGGTGTTAATTATGGGTCCATATTTGAAAAAGGTAGAAAATATATCGATAACTGGGAAAATTATGAATGGCGTCTAATATTTAGAAGTAAAAATATATATATATGGAGATGTCGTAATTTTTGATAATAGTTTAAAATTTATTCTTAAAAACTCTAATGGAGGGGCCAAATTCAATGTTCACCACATTCTGAAAGAGGTATATCCTGGATATATTTAATCGCCAATTACAACTCCGGAAGGCTTATAAATACGAATGATAGATAATAAAAAGGACTAAAAATTGATTTAGCTGATCTCAAAGTTTTGATTTAATCTTTCTTTCATTTTTTAAAAAGTTTTGTGATGCAGTCAATTCTAAGATGGAGGCTCTTTGTTTATTTTCTATATTTATATCACCTATTATTAAGTAGGGGAATAAATATTCAAGAAATCTATATTTTCCATACCAGTAAATGTTGCGTGGAAAAAATAGGTTGTAATTCTGACTGCTCTAAAGATCGAAATAATCCCCAATCATGTGTGGGATGTGAATAAGTGTTGTTTACTGAAATGATATATTGCACATTATAATTCGATCGCAAAAGATCACGCTCTTCTGGAATTATAACATTTAAATTTATTATATTTAACTTTATAACCTCTAAAGGATGCCTTTCATAATTATAAATTGCATTTTTAGGCCAAAAAGTGAAAAACTTTTGTGTAAACAAGTTAGAAAATGAAAATGAAAATTCTGTGCCCTCATCAACTTCATTTGGACTAATTACACCATACCACAAACTTATTCCGGTTAATGAAAGACCATTAAAAGCAGGTAAAAATCCAATTCCAGCAAGTCTAAAGGATATATATTCATCGCAAACAAATATCAATCCATCAATGTCCTCATTTTGAAAATAATCTATAATTTCGATTTCTTCTACTGTCAGATATCTATTCTCCCATGGATAAGGACTGCGACTGCTACTATATCTATCTGTCTGGACAATTGTTGTCGAAAATGCAAAAATTGAAATTGTTAAGAAAATAATCCAGATCTCTTTTTTTAATTTAATAGGGTCAAATGAAGATCGTGTAAAATTTAGTTTTTTGTGGTTCTTCACTATGAAACTAAGTAGAAATAAGGTAAAAACAATAAGTGAGAATAAAAATACATAACCAAGATCAAATTTTGTTTGGTTAAAAATTTCGATTCTTACAATGTAAAAAACTATTAAAAGAAATAAGATAATAAAGGGGAAAATCCAATCTAACTTTTTAGAAAAGGTTGAAATAAAGTTTTTGATATAAATTAGACCATTCACGGAAAAAATAATTATTATAGGTAAAAATATGACCGTTGCATAAAACGTGTTAAAGAGCAAAAAGAAAAAGGGAATAATAAAAAGTATTAAATAACCATTTTTTCTAAAGAATTGCTGATTTTTATTATTGAAATGTGCTCTATTTTCATCAGAATTTTTTAATAAAATTGTAAGTTTATAAAGCGTAATTATCACGCCTACTGGGAAGAAAATAGAAATTAAGCCGTAACTCCATAAATAATTATTGGAAAAAAAAAATATTAATTCAAGTAATGTTGGATTATCAAGACCATAACGAGGATCAATTCCGAAAAATTCTAATCCAATGAAAAAAACAATTATAGTTGTCGGAAGAATTAAAAAAACAGTTAGCTTTTGTAATATTTTATATTTTCTAATAATAATGATAAATATCATAAATATTATAGTTATGAGTGTAGCCATCCAAAGTCTGTGCGCTAAGGCACCAACCAAGAGGAGTAAGAACAGAACAATTATTGCTTTAAATTTATTATTCTCGTCATAAGTAAATAACTTTATATTTCTATTTAAAAGAACAATCATGACAATAGTTATTATAACTCTAGTACTCACGGTCATTGTGATTTCTGAAAGTATATCAGGAGCCAATAAAATAGCTGCTGTGAATGTAAATCGACTCCATTCTTCTTCAAATAGTCTATTTCCAAGATTTCGAGAGCATTTAAAGATAATTATGATGAGTATAATATCCAAAACTAGTATAGCTTCAGTTATCCCAAATATACCGAATGAAAAGAAGTTCAGAAGACTCATTAAAAAGGCAAGGAACATAGGAACACCTATAGCTCGGTGAGAAAATGGATAATACCCAAAGTAGGAACCAGGATGGATTAACCACGTATTATCAGAAAATAATGCCCCCTTTCTAAGAGCATTTGTCATCCATATTAATTCAAATCCATCTACTCCATAAATGCGTGGGTAATAAATTAATGGAGAAATAATTACCACTAAAACAAGTATGAAGTAATAAGGGCTGATTTTCTTTAATTTGAAATTCATAAAATCATTAGACATCGATGCATTACTTCTTAGCAACTTTTTTTATTTCTTTTTTTCAAAATAAAGTGTTTTCAGCTGTTATAATTTTGGATCGCAATTTATATTTTTGTTTTTAAGTTTATCAATATTTTAATAATCTGATAGTTCCTTCCCTCTTATAGGGTTTCCTATATTTAAATTAATTCGAATTAAAAAAACGTTTCAATTATGTCCCATTTTTATAATGTTGAAATAAACCCAATATGGAATGTGAACCGACTTAATTTACGAAAATGGATTAATACTCTAAAAATTTATGATCAAGTTCTGCTGTAAAAGAGATATTATTTTAATTCTTTTAATATGTAATGCATTATATATTATACTTGCTGCAAAAATCATTATTCCCTTTAACAGCATAAAATTAATAATAAAGATAAATTTTTTTCCATAAATCCCTTAGAACAAAGAAAATACTTATAAATGATCTTTCTTTTGTAAAATTCGCCTATATATGTAATTAATTGGTTTTGTAGAAGTTTAATGAATTTATGGTAAGTAAAGGAAAGCAAATTAGAATTTGTATAGTTTCATTTCACATAACCTCATTATTTTTCCCTCAAATGGAAGTTCCTTATGGGGGTGCAGAAGTTCAGTTATTTTTGCTTTCTAAAGCATTTTCAAAGAGTAAATATTTAGATGTTAATATTATTGCTGGAGACTATAATTTAACCAAACAAAAAACAAAGAAATATAAAAACATAAAGGTATACAGACTTCCACTTAAAAAAAACATATTTAACCTAATAAGAAATTATGTCTTACTTTTACTTAAATTGATAAAATTAAAACCAGACATCATTATACAGCGGACTGCCAATCTCAGAACAGGGATAATTGCCTTTTATTGCAAAATATTTAAGAAAAAGTTTATCTATTCTATTGCACATGATCATGATGTAAATGGAATAGCTGCTAAGGGAATATTGGGGAAAATATTTACATTTGGATTAACTCAAGCGTCATATATAATTGCTCAAAACTTAAATCAAAGAAAAACTCTGGAAAAATGGCAAAATCATAAGTTTTTCAATATATCAGTTATTAAAAGCGGAGATCATATAATATCCCCAAATTTAGAAATAAAAAATACTGTTTTATGGGTTGCTCGAGCTATAAAGTGGAAAAGACCTGAAATTTATTTAAAAATCGCTGATTTTTTCCCAAATCAAACTTTTGTAATGATCTGTAATAAGAGCATAATCAATGGATATTGGAAAGAAATAAAAGAAAAAGCTAATAAGATTCCGAATTTAACATTTATTTCCTATGTTTTATTTGAAAAAATAAATGAATATTTTAAAAGTGCCAAAGTTTTTATAAACACCTCTATTTATGAAGGTTTTCCCAATACATTCATTCAAGCAGCAAAAAATAAAACACCCATTCTTAGTTTAAATGTCAATCCAGATAAATTTATAACTAGATATGAATGTGGTTTTGCCTGTAATAACAATTTTAAAGTATTGGTCAAAAATCTTGAAATTTTACTTACAAATCAAACTTTATACAATAAGTTTTCGGAAAATGCATACAACTATGTGAAAGAACAACATAATATAATAAGAATTAGTAAAAAATGGATGGACTTGCTAATTGAATTGTATAAATCCCCAAAATAAAAAGTACCTTATGAATGTTTTGAAAGACTATTGAAAATGATTGTAAATTCCGTCTTTTAAGAATATAATATATTTAATCTCTTGTTTTGTGCTATATTGCTAACCTGTTGTTTAGCTGGTTGCTAAGACTGGTTTTAATCTAATAGTTTAAACTACATTTAATGGAAAGTTTCTTTAACATATTAAATTCTTAAATCTATTTTTTTGTATATATACGTACGAGTTTTTCCCAGATTTTTACTCTGTTCCAAGCAGAGTATTCTATTGCAGTTTCTCTACCATTTTTAGCAGTTTTATATAGAATATCCTTATTTTCAAGCAGTTTGATGATTAATAGCATTGATTCCGAGTAATTATCTGGATTAAATAAAAATCCATTTACACCATGCTTAATGCAAGTCGAGATTGACCCAACATCGGCAGATATTACACAGGTCTCAGTCAACATTGCTTCTATTATCGTAGCGGGCAAACCTTCGTTTTTTGATGTTAACAAGAAAATCTTTGATTGATTATAATACTTATTTAATTTATTATGAGGTATTTTTCCTACAAATTTAATAACATTTTGAAGATTTTTTTTTTTTACCATTTTTTTAAGAGAGTCTTCCATTGGGCCATCTCCAATAATAGCACATTTAAGCTTTTTAATTTTATGAACTTTCTCAATAATATTGATAAAAATATCGATTCTCTTTATTTTATGCAATCTAGTTATTGTAATAATATCCCAGATTTTCTCCGAATTTGTTGGAAAAAAACTAGTTGTAAAACATGATGAATAACTTGGTAGTATTTTTTCCTTTGAAATTCCTAAATTATATAAAAAATCGGGAACATCTGCTTTTAATACTATCTCTTTTGTTACACCTTCCATCAATAAGAAATTCGACTCTCGAATTGCTTTTCTTGCAAAAAATGAAACAGTGCAACTTTTTGAGCGTATCTCACCATCTCCTGATATTATAGCAAAAAAAAAGTTTTTCGAAAAGATTCTTGACAAGAACCAACCTATGAGACCGTGAGGAAACATCTGTATACCATATATAAGGTCGATATCATTTTTTAAAAGAATAAAAATAGATAGGAGGAATTTATAAATTGTTTTTAGTATTGGATTTCGTATTAGTATTCTCGGTGGGGAATGGAATGATAATTTATCATGATTATAGAAATTTTTATCTCGAATAATATGAATCCTTTTAATTTCTTTTACTTTTAGCATTGGAATTATGTATGTCCTTGCTTTATACTCGTTATCCAATCCCATTAAAACTATTAAATTCAATTTTGTTTCCCCTTTTTTATCATATTTGAGTGATTTTTAATAATCTCAATTAATTATTTAAATTAAAATAGTCATCGATTTCAGAAAATATCTAATTTTGTCTTCTGAAATACCTATAATGTCATAAATGAAGAAGAAATAAAAAGCTTCTTTATTAATATTAGATACCGTTTAAAAATCCTCGAAATAGTTAAAAAAGTCTATCTTATTAAAAAAATCTTTATTTCTTTTCTATTGATAAGAATCAATTACATAAGGACTCTTTTAATTTCATTATTAAATTTTTTAAATCTTTCGCCTAACTTATATGCTAATAGTTGTCCTATATGCGACAACTTGGTGGGGAATTACGTAATTCTATAAATTAAGAGAAGATTCCTTTTATATATACACAAAATTTAGGAATTAATCAATGATCTACTTATAAAAAATTATTCCAAATTATTTAATTAGAAGCTATAATGTTCTTATATAAGATGTAACTTTGAAATTCGAGTAATACAAAGAAAATTATATTGTGAAGTCAAGAAATACATTATTAGCATATTTTAAAAAAGAAAAAGAAGTTTCAAATCCAAGTTTCTTATCTAGATTTGGGAATCCTTCATTTAAGGAGTTTAATGTTTTGGACTTAGGTTGTGGTCACGGAGCACTTACTATTGATATTGCTCAAAGAGGGGCTAAAAATATTATAGGAATAGACTTGAATGAGCAACTAATTAACTTTGCAAACAAAAATTTAACTATTAATTATTCTTTTTTGAATGATAAAATTAAATTTATAAAGACGGATTTAAAAGGTTTAGGGGAGATTAAATTTGATATAATTATATCAAAAGCTTCTTTTGAGCATATAATAGACTTAGATAAATTATTGTCAGAAATCAAAGAAAAACTTAAAATAGGAGGAAGATTAATAGCAGGATTTGGTCCATTGTATAATAGTTTTTGGGGTGATCATAATAGATTAAGTAGAAATAAATTACCATGGTCACATCTAATTTTTTCCAAAAATTATTTAATAAATAGAATTAATAAAAGAAGTAAAGAAAGAGTTCATAGTATATATGATTTAGGTCTTAATGGGTTGTCTTTA
>SDBV01005509.1_pt1 | contig 17837 bp, 18 predicted proteins | sample 2277081 | NCBI WGS metagenome assembly SDBV01 (sample SAMN10402039, study PRJNA504765) | marine sediment metagenome | isolation source: marine sediment core GS10_PC15, 223 cmbsf | place: Arctic Ocean: Southern Knipovich Ridge | collected 2010 | reverse complement strand
TAAACAATCTTCCTCCTGTTTAAAACGTTGATTAAACTTTATTGAGTTTAATCCTCTAAATATATGCCTGTCAGCCATAATGTAAAAATAAGAAATTGCTACCTAAACGCCTATACCTATAAAGATATTGAAATCGCTTTTAATGAGTTTAATCCTACTGTTGTCCTTGTTGAAGGTCGCCTTGGATTTTTAATACCACACTTTATGAATCCTGTTGAAAAATTCGGAGAAATGGGTAAAGCCGCTGAACTTGCAAAAATAAATAGTTTGCCACTATACTCATGGGACGCGCCCAAAAGTGAGCAATTAAATGCACTTCGAGGCAAATTTGAACCCGAACAGCTTGCATTGAAGGAAGTTCTTAATCCTTATTTTAGCAACCTTCGATTCGGAAAACCCAAATCACCAGAAAAATATGTAGAGCAGTATTTGTTTAGAGCAGAATGGCTGGGTGTTCAAGATAAAATAAATTCTATAGAAGATATTGATAGTATTTGGCAAAGAGATTTTTCAAATGAAAAAGACTGGAGAGATATAAGCGACCAATGGGGACTTCCCGATTACCTTGCAGAAATAGCAGACTATTCAAATTTTATTAGAAACCAACACTTGGTTTGTGTTATTAATCTACTTCTGAATCAAGGAGAAAGAGTATTCGCTATTTGTGGAAGTAGTCATGCAGTATGCATTAAAAATGAATTTAACTAAAATAGAAAAAACCAGCCACTAATAATATGGAATCAAATTTACGTGGGTTCAGCCTCCCACCTCTTCCTCTATTGCATTGAGGACGTAATCGCAAGGAGCGCCTGCCCGCCGTCAGGATGAATTGTACTGCGAAGTATCGATGAGCGAAACAACATATAGCTGGAAATAGCCAATACTGGAAATGAAAAGCCCCTGAATGACCGGGGGCTTTATCTATTGGGCTACTTTCTGAATTTGTCTTTTGGTATTAAAACGAATATTACTTTATCAACATCTTTTGATAAGCTCCAATCCCTTGCTTTCCAGTCTGTAAAAATCGACTTGCGGAGGAACAGGATTGGTACTGCCATGTACCAGGCTAAAAATGTCCGGTCCCTCCTACGCAAATGCTACGTCGGGGAGTCATCGCCCGCCAGAGGTTTGCCAACGGCGAGCCCTGGTGAACACTCAAATTCATGAGCTATATTCGCCATTTAAGGTATACACACTAGCTAAAAATGCATGCGATTTTATCGCAGACGGAAGCTTGGCGGTACTTGGAAAGTCCGTCAGGATTTGTAAATTTAAATTCAGTGTTGCTTAGTGCAATACGAAACGAAAAATTAACTTTATCCGCACGACATTTTAACAATGCGCTTGGCAACAAGCAAAAAATCACAAAGGTTAATGAAAAAATAGGATTGATTGGAGGAATGAGTTGGGAATCATCTCAAGTTTACTATAAAATCATCAACGAAAAAGTACGTGAAATTTTGGGAGGATTTCATTCGTCTAAATGTATTATGGAGTCTGTTGATTTTGCTGAAATAGAAAAACTTCAACATTTAGATGACTGGAACTCATTGAACAAAATAATGACAGAGTCGGCTAAAAACTTAGAAAATTCCAAAGCTGATGTTATTGTTTTATGTACTAATACGATGCATTTATGTAGTGAAGAAATAAAAAAAAGTGTAAACATTCCATTTTTACATATTGCCGAAGCAACGGGGAAAAAAATTAAAGATAAAAATATCAACAAAGTCTTATTGCTCGGTACAAAATTTACAATGGAAAAAGATTTTTTAAAAAACATTCTCCATAACGATTTTGATATTGAAGTAATAGTACCAAATAAGAGTGATAGGGAAATTGTTCATGAGATAATATACAAGGAACTTGTTCACGGAAAAATAGAACCTAAATCAAAAGAGGAATATCAGAGAATAATCAATGATTCAGTCAATATTGGAGTCCAAGGGGTAATTTTAGGATGTACGGAAATTCCATTATTAATTAAGAGTAATGATGTAAGTATTCCAAGTTTTGATACGACTAGAATTCACGCTGAAAGTGCAGTTGAATTTGCTTTAAAATAAAGCCGGTTGCCAATCGAGTAGACGCCCCACCAGAATAAACTGATGGAAGAAGCCTCACATGCTTGCGCTGAAGCTTTCGCAAGCGCTAAAGCTTTATGCGAACGCGGTCAGCATAGGCGCCACATATTCTATGCGACTATATAGGGCGCGCTGAAAGAAGCACATCATCTACTTACATGCCTTCAGCTCACGGTATTACTATACAGTTTCGCTTTGCCAAATTGTATCTGATGCACTTCTGACTTTTTCAGTTGGCCCAATATACAAAACGGCCGTAGTACCCCGGGAATAAATCAGCAAAATGATCGTGTTGAAAGCCGGCCTTAAATTAGGGCCTGCTGAGAAAGGCAAATAAGGTTAAAACGATAGCTTAAATGGGATATTGTAGTCATTATCCTTCCAACAATCTGTAAGGATTTTGAGGTGGTTTGGTTAAAAGCCTTGCATTTGAAAACTTAAAACATTGATTTTTTATTGCTAGCCTCAGGCACATCATCTACTTCGCAGCCCTCAGCTCGCAGTATTAGTATACAGCTTCGCTTCGGCTGCTTGTATCTAATGCACCTGAGACTTTCTCAGCAAACCCTAAATTAGTTGGATGAATGAATAAAATTAAATACCTAAAAGCCAAGGGCTCAACTCAAGAAGAAGCAAGATGGAGCTAAAAGAATTAATTATCTAGTAGGTAAAAACCCGCTACGAAGAAAATTCCCTGCACCTGTAGTGTGCAAAATACACGTGCGAGCGCCGGGGTAGGCCAAAGCTTCCCATTTTTCTTTAACAAATCACTATTTTCTGGTACTAAAAAGTCACTATTTCCGGGGATAAAAAAATCACTATTTCCGGGGATGTATGTATCCTTTTTGTTATCGAATATTGTGAATATCAATTTTCAATAGATAAGCCTGCTATTTTTATGACCATCGGCACACAAAAAAATCAAATTGCCTGCACATACCTCCATAGCGATCTGCCAAAAACGCCGGCACTCACTGGATGTATACCCGTGTCCAGGATGCAAATCCAATGGCCTGCTTTTCTTTTTTTAATCTTTAACTATGATACACAACGAAAGAGTGATTTGCCCCATCTCTGCCAGGGGCGTATAATGTTGGCGGTATATTTTCTCACTAATAAAACCGAAAAAGATGCCCATTAAATATAAGGTTATCGAACGCGGCCAGCCGGGAGTAATCGGCGGTGGCGAAAAGAAGTTTTATGCGAATATAGTTTTGGATGGTGAGCTGACCATTGATGATATCGTACAGCTCATCGAAAAGTTCAGCGCCTTGAGTGAGGCGGATATCAGGGGTGTGATTATTGCCTTGGAAAACGTCATTCAAAAGGGGTTTACCGAAGGCAAAATCATACGACTTGAGAAACTCGGTTCGCTCTATCCTTCCCTTAGGAGTAAAGGGGAAGACACTGAGGCGAAGGTCACTAAAGCCAGTATTATAAAGGTAAAAGTTAATTACCGGCCCGGACCCAGGCTAGAGAAAGAAATGAGCATAGCTGATTTTGTTAAAATAACAGATAGCGGAAACTAGTAATGCAACCCGCAGCAGTATGCTTGCATAATTTTATTTTTTAACCACCACACGTGATCTTTATCCGGATCACGTGTGGTATAATCATTAGCCTGATACTTTTTCATTCCAACAAGGCTAAATTTAAACTCAATTATTTCAATATCTGCTATTGTGCACATCGCGCACTATGTCAGGATAACTAAGTTCAGCAACAGGTATCGGCGCTGAGCCAAAAAAAAGTGTGCGGTCGTGTTGACCTATACATGCGGTCGCGTTGACCTATACATGCGGTCGCGTTGACCTACGCATGCGGCGGCGATGACCAATGCATGCGGCAGTGATGGTCAACACATGCGGCGGCGATGGTCAAGGCATGCTGCAAGATCAGGCATAATAAGCCCTTACTTTTTAACACAAATTCACATGTATCAATCACCGAATAGATTGCGCCACTGCCGACCTGCCCCCGGCAACAAATAAGTGTGGTGACAAATTTGATTTATTGCAACTTATTTAATTTGAAGTGTAGTTATGTCATTGAAAAGCCTTATTATTACAAGGATAATTATTTTCATTGAAGATGTTTCAGATTTATCTTGACTTGATTTTTTAATCGTGAACAGAACACAAATATCAAACACCCATAAGGAAATTAACTTCATCAATAAAAAAGGGAAACAAGGGCATACGCATTTATATGGGCAGGCGCTTCAAATATATAAAAGAAATAAACTCAATTGCGTTTAGCCGGATGGTATGGGCAAGGCTAACAGGACATTATCGCTTCATCAAAAAATAATAATAGGGGAAGCCGAAAACCTTTAAGAGAGTAGGCGAAAAGAATAAAAATCAAATAAAATGAAATATGTAGGACTTACAGATGACCCAGCAACTAGAAAGCAACAGCACGGTAATCCAAGTGACTGGTGGCAAAAAACTTTTCAGACCGAAAAGGAAGCAAGAGATTGGGAAAAGGAAATGTTAAGTAAACCAGGTTATAAGGGAGGTACAGGTGGTGCAGGATGGAAATACGGATATACTTATACAATTACATCTAGCACAATTGAATAATTAGATATTCCTAAACACAATGAAAGAAAAGCATCTTGAATTTATTCAGAACATAGTCACAAGACTAAATACAAATTCCTTTCAAATAAAAGGAATAGCGATTACAATTGTTGTTGCACTATTGGCAATATATGCATCCACACTTAAACTTGACTTTATACTTATTCCTATATTGCCGACAACAATGTTTTGGTTTTTGGATGCGTACTATCTTCAACAAGAACGAAAATTTAGAGGACTTTATAATGATGTAGCAGGAGTGTCTGAAAACCCAAAAAAAATAAAGCAATTTGAGATGAGACCTGATTTGTATAAGGGAGGTAAATACAATTACATTTGTGTACTTTTTTCAAAAACAATTTGGACAATTTATATTCCAATTATGGTTATCCTATCAGCAACTTATTACTATTTAAACTTAAAATAAAATCACTATGGTAAGAAGATCATTTTTTAGCTTTCATTACAAGAACGATGTATGGAGAGCAATGCAAGTAAGAAACAGTTGGGTTACACAAGATGACAAAAAAGCCGCTGGTTTCATTGATGCAGCAGATTTTGAGAAAATAGAAAAAGAAGGAGAAGATGCTATCAAGCATTGGATTAATAAACAACTTGAGGGTACATCTGTAACTGTTGTATTAATAGGTTCAGATACAAGCAACAGACCTTATGTAAAATATGAGCTACAAAAAAGCTATGAAAAGGGAAATGGCATGTTAGGTATTTACATTCACAAACAAAAGGACGAGGATGGTAATACTTCAACCAAGGGTTCAAATCATTTTGGCGAAATTGGCAAAGATTCTACCGGAAAATCTGTTTACTTCAGTAGTGACTATCCATGCTACGATTGGGTTGATGATGATGGATATAACAACATGGGAAAATGGATTGAAGCAGCAGCAAAAAAAGCAGGACGGTAAAAAATTACTGACAACCAAAGAAGCCCAGCCCATAACACGCGGTCATAGCCAATAAGGGTTTCAGTGGTATGCGAAGGTTTGTAGCCCGCTTCAACTTTTCGTGTACCTTGATAGGGAATCGCCCGCAATCCCTTACTGGCCATACCGCTACCGTTGTATGCCATGCGAAAAAAGAGCTTAGGCACAAATTAGCACATTTGGTTTTTGCCGACACACAGGCAAACACTAAAAAACCAAAAGAGCTATTTATTGCCAACGTTAATAGAAAATTGAAATAATAAATGAATGAAAAAAAATAAAACATATTATGAAACTGAACTTGGACATCTGATTCTAGGAGACTCATATGAAGAGTTGACAAATGGAAGCATGGACGAATATAAAGGTAAAGTGAACCTAATAATTACTTCGCCACCATTTCCACTCAATAACAAAAAAAAATACGGAAATCTACAAGGAGATGAATATAAAGAATGGTTTGTTAATCTTGCTCCAATTTTTGAAGAACTATTAGCTGAAGATGGCTCATTAGTTATTGAAATTGGTAACTCCTGGGAGTCTGAACGACCAATTCAATCTTTACTTCATTTAGAGTGTTTACTCGGATTAGTTAAAAAATCCAATCTGAGGCTAATTCAGGAATTCATCTGCTACAATCCATCAAAATTACCATCTCCTGCACAATGGGTAACAGTAAATAGGATAAGAACAGTTGATAGTTATACTCATATTTGGTGGCTTGCCAAATCTGATTTCCCAAAAGCGGACAATAAAAAGGTTTTAAGACCATATAGCAAAAGCATGAAACAACTGCTAAAAAAGCAGAAATATAATTCAGGTAAAAGACCATCAGAACATGTAGTATCTGAAAAAGGATTTTTAAACGACCACGGAGGAAGCATATCACATAACTTCTTTGAAATGGAGGCTATAGACAATAAAAGAGACGTAAGACTACCATACAATGTTTTAAGCTACTCGAATACCAATTCAAATGATTATTATTTAAAAACTTGTCGAAAAAATAATATCACTCCCCACCCAGCTCGAATGAATCAGGGAATAGTTAGTTTTTTTATAAACTTCCTGACGGAGGAAAAGGATTTGATTTTTGACCCTTTTGCTGGCAGTAATACAACTGGTGCAACAGCTGAGAAACTCAACAGAAAATGGTTAACAGTAGAAGTTGATCCTGAATTCGCAAACCAATCAATTTATAGATTCGAAGACAAAGAATTAGAAACAAATTTGAAAATTTATATATAATGCTAGACGTAGTAAAAAAAATAACGGACATTGACTTTTTCTTTGAAGGTCAAAATGAAGAACTCTTTGTTGGAAGACCATATTCAATTAATTATAACAAGACTAATTTATTGATTTCTGATTACTGGAAACATAAGGTAAAAGGAATCCCTCAAGGTTCGTTTTTACTTGCTTTCTATGATAATCCATACGATGAGGAAATTCAGGAAACTTTGTTGTTAAGAGTTTTAAACCCCTCACCTCTACCAACAGATAGCAATGTAATCTCATCAATGGTTGAATATTACAAAGACAATCTTAATACGTCAGGCAAAAAAAGTGATTTAGATGATTTTACTAAATATGAATTTAGTTTTTCAGGTTTAGAATGTAGAATATTAGGTACTTTCTATAAGGAAGGAGACCAATTTGAATTTGGAGCGGATGTTGAAAATTTCTATTCAGCACATAATTACAAAGTATTCAAAGCTACAAGTAAAGTTCTTGAATTAATTGTTAATCAACGTGATAACGATATTGTAGCAGGGGGCGAATCTGAATTTTCAATAGGTAGAGTTAGATATAGTTCGAGTAGAAGATTAAATAAACAAGACGCTGGCATAAATGAAGTTGAAGTATTTATAAATCCTAATGATATGTTAGGGAAGCGTACTGCTCTATTTGGTATGACAAGGACTGGTAAGTCAAATTCCGTAAAAAAGATAATAGAAGCTACCGTAGAAATTTCATCTAAATCTAAATATCAAGATGTCTTCTCAGCGTCTAAAGGAGATTCAAACTTTTTGGAATCAATTGATAAAGGAACGGGATTCCCAAAGTTTCCTGTTGGTCAAATAATATTTGATATAAATGGTGAATATGCTAATGCAAACCTTCAGGACAAGGGAACGGCAATTTTTGATTTGTTTAAAGAACTTGTTATAAGATACAGCGTACTCGATAAAACAGATGAAGGATTTAAAGTCTTAAAAACGAATTTTTACACAGAAGTTCAAGCAGGTTTTGAATTAGTTAGGGCAACATTAGTTCAAGACAGTAGCAACTACATTCAAAGTATTTGTGCTATTGATTTAGCTATACCAGAAGGTTATATAAAAAGTATCCAAGATAGAACTAGCGATGAAAAGCATGCTGCAAATTTATACGATAGGAAAGTTTCTCTTTACAAAGCATGTTTACATGCTGCAGGTTTTAAATCTTCACATGACCGTGTTAAATTTTTTGGAGATACAAATACGATCAACCAAATAATTCCAAGTATTGAACCACATAAGGGTATTACACTTGATGAGTGTGCAACTTGGTTCACGGCAATCTATGAAGCTACTGGAGATGCCACATTATCACAAAACTTTACGCAATATCGTACGAATAAGGGCTTTGATTATTTAGATGAAGATATGAGAGCATTACTTGTTTTTTTAACAAGAAAGTCTACCCCTACCAGTACGGCAAATCTTTCTGGATTTAGAAAACTTAGAGCTATCGCTAGTTTGCATACCCCTACAATTCAAGAATCGTTTGAAATAGAAATAATTAAAGCACTAAGAAAAGGTAAAATTGTTATTATAGATTTATCACAAGGAGACCCGCTAATTCAAAAACTATACAGCGAGAAAATTTGTTCAAAAGTCTTTTTAGACTCTATGAATAGGTTTATCAGCAATAGCCCGAACAATTTTGTGCAATTTTATTTTGAAGAAGCACATAACTTGTTTCCAAAAAAAGATGACAAAGATTTAAGTCAGATATATAACAGGATAGCCAAAGAGGGAGCAAAACTTAACTTAGGGATGATTTACGCTACTCAAGAAGTTAGCTCAATAAGTTCAAATATTTTAAAGAATACTCAGAATTGGTTTATTGCTCATTTAAATAATGAAGATGAGACAAGGGAATTAAAAAAATATTATGACTTTGCAGATTTTACAGAATCTCTTGTACGTTTTAGTGCGAAAAATGACAAAGGATTTGTTCGAATGAAGACTTATTCAAACCCCTTTGTTGTTCCTGTTCAAATTGACCAATTCTTAGCAAATAAATAGATATGGCATATAACCAAACAGGTAATAGACCATTTGAACTTGCTAGTAAGAGCGGTCATATACATATTATTAAAGATCCTGATGTTCAAGCTTTTTTAAACAACCATGAATTACCAAAAGAGGGTGAAGAAATATCATTAATTGATGATTACATTATCGATATCGATTTTGAAATAAAAGACCAAATTGAATTTATAATTGCTATAGACGGTGGTGATACAACAGTTCCTGTAAAAACAAAATTTCCATCTTCAACACTTACTTTTTTTCAATTTGGGGCAAATCTTTTAACAATTACTGATTTAAAAGCATTAAAAGAACAGCCATTCATTTCTCCAGAATCTATTTCTAAATTAAAAGAGCTTGAAAGAATTAAATTCACACTTCCCACAAAGAATATAGGATTAAAAACCGCAGACGGTAAACGTTCAACATTGAGTTATTCTGTCAGAAAAGCACTATTTGATTTTTTCAAAAAACATGATTATCTCGAAACTTTAAAATGGTTCATATTTGAAGAGTATAAAAAGATTCCAAGAAAAACAAGGGAACTTTCAAATCACCCATTAAATTCCTCCACAAAGAATGTGCTCTTTGAAAGGGATAAAATTACAACTGATTATATACTGCCACATTCAGATGGAAATTTATTTTTAACTGATATTTTCAGACTTCATGAGGTTGTTGATGAAGATATTGGTGCTGGGGGAATTATTGGATACTTAAGAAATCTAATAGAGCATTTTATTCTCATAGACACAATAAAGGGAATACATAAAAGGAAGAAAAATGCTCTCGAAGAAGTGCTATTTATTAAGGATGGTCCCCTAGGGTTCTTTGGGCAAACAGCGAATATGCATGAACCTATGAGAGAATTGGTAAACTATATGGATGAAGAATGCAACATTTATCTTGTCGGTGTAGAAAAATCAGGACCCTTTGTAGAGCATGCTGAAGAAATAAGGGATAAATTAAACTCAGGACAAGCGTATTTATTCTCAAATAGACACATCTATAAATATATAAAACCCGGAGACCCTTATAATAAAGACGCTTATGGACGAACATCTTACTATGGTAGTAAAGTATTATTCAAGTCAAGAGATGAAAAAATTTATATCGTGACCATCCCAACGTCTACTTCTGAAATTGTTTTAAATCCAAAGAAGTCCGATTTTAAAAATATTGACACCATTCTTAAATATATTGAAAAACTAAAAAGCGATATGTATGACAATTCTCTTTTACCAATTGCATTAGCGAATAAACTGGTTTCACTTTCAGACCATCCAAGTTCAGTACTTCTTGAGAAATTTGCAAGGAAAAATATTAAGTGAATGAATCCAACCCCTAGCATCCATACACATTACCAAGTCGCTCAAAAAGCCCACCGCACAAGCCAAAACTTGTCAAAGAGTATGGCTGCCCCAATGCTGACGGAAAGAAAGCACGGGCATACAATAAATAGGACTATGAGCGGTCTGTAAGACCGAGCGATTAGTTCCCCGCTTTCCTTCGGGGCAAATTATGTTGAACTACATCCCGGATTTTTGCATATGTACTTATCGACGGTTTTTGAATTTCTTGAGGGGAAAGTGTAGGGAGTAGAATCTGCTTGCTATTTATGTTTAACCAAAAATAATCAGAAATGTTGCAGCCTGCAAAGGATTTTGGCCAAGAAACTAAGGGGTATTGCCATGATAGATCCAGGAGTATTTATTTGGATTTGAAAGAAAACTGATCGGTTTCGTGTCAAAAAAGCTATCCCGTAGGGATTTAGTTCAACAATGTATAAAGGGCATTAAAACGCCCTTTATACTTACCGTTATGTGCAAGACAACTAATAACCTATGCTGATCGTAATCTCTTTTTGTTTCATTAACGATTATTAAAAAGCAGATTGCAATATGTACCATGAGTTTGGCTACTTATTCCTGCAAATGTACCCGGCTATCAAACACATACTTTTTATCTGTCACGTTAATATTTCATTAAGTAATTGTTTGCTCTAAACATTAACATCAAAAAAAATAGAATTTTTCTTGCATATAAATATTTATTTATATAAACTTGTATTTATATAAATGAATACTTATATATTATATGGATAGACTTAAAAATGCATTTCAAACTCTTTCTGATAGTAACAGATTAAGAATTATACAATCGATAGCAGATAAAAAGAAATCAGTCGGTGAACTTGTAAAAGTCACTTCCTTATCGCAACCTCTGGTATCCCATCATTTAAGAGTCCTCAAAGAAAATGACGTTTTATCTACTGACAGGAAAGGTCCATTCATTTATTATTTTATAAAGGACGTGAGAATTCTTTTTGCAATTAACCTGTTCTCTGAAATTTTCCGGAAAACTAAAACTGAATCTGAGCAGGAATCAGATTTTTGTGCGGATTGTATACTAAAAAAAATAAATTAGAAAATACAAATTCAATAACTCATGAAAAATAAGAGTGATAAAAGAAGTAGCCCTATGATGGAAATGATATCTGCCATGATGGGGACGCAAAAATCCGGAATGGATAGCAATAGTTCTATGATGAGTAAGTGTAAGGAAATGATGGGAAATATGAAAAAGTCCTCAAAAGAGGAATCTTATTCTACAGACGAACTAATGGATCTATTCAAAGATTGGTGTTCACAAGTTGAAGATGAAATAGTCGCTTTCATTAATGAAACGGGTAATGTAGATGAAGATAAGATTGCTGAAAAATTTAATCTTTCAATACAAAGCATTACTCATTTACTGAAAAATCTAAATGAGACTGGTCGGATTAAATATGACAAAGTATGATAATAGTGACCAGACAATTACAGAGCAAATAATGACCTCGAAAAATTGAATGAAAATTATACTGCTATGATGAACAATATGATGAATTCGATGATCAGGAGCTTGTCGATCGAGGATCGCCAGGAAATGATGCTGGAAATGATGCCCAAGATGATGAAAAGGGCAGACCTAAAAATCCTGACACCAAATATGCTAAGGCAGCTGGGCGGGATGGTAACATTAACTAATGTTTATGATTTAGTATACCAAATTGTTACAGATGAAGAATTGAAAAATAGCATAGTTGTAAAGTTAAAAAGCATGAAAGACAAAATGCCGGCGCTGATGTCAATGATGATGCCTATGATGATTAATTTTATGCCTAAAATGATGTCTTTTATGATGCCAATGATGTCAGAAATGATGTCATTCTGTAAATCAGATGGAGGTAGTATGATGAATAAAAGCCCTAAAATGAAGGAAACAATGGCAGAATGCATGCAAAACATGTGTCCAAATTGTGTTGAGGTGGTGTATCCTTCAATATCTAGGGAAGAAAGGGCACCATTTGCACTAAATATGATTCAATCAATTTCTAGGCAAGGATGTTTGGATATGGTTGAGAGTGAAAAAGAAGAATTTAAAAAGCAAGCCCAGGAAAAAGTAAATGATGGGGTTTTAATAGACAATTAAATAATAATGATCATGGCACTAATGGAAACAATGGTAAAGTTGATAAAAAAGGAAAAACGCAAAGAAATGATGGTTAATATGATGCCTCAGATGATGGAAGGTATAGATATGAATGAGTTGATGCCGAAAATAACGGCAAATATGTTAAAAGATTTAAGCGTTGATGATATCGTTGATTTTTTGAAAGACATAATAAACGATAGTGATAAGCTATCAAGTTTAGTTTCAAAAATTACGGAGGCAAATCTAATGCCCAAAATGATGATGAAAACCTGGAAGAGTAAATATGACTTTGATGAAACAGTTGCGGCACTAACTGAAAACGCTCCTAAAAACGGATGGCATATACCAGATAGACGAGATTTGCAAAAACTTTGGAAAGAACAAGGAATTGAAGATGCCCCCAAAATCATGGTTTTATATTTCTGCAATGCAAAAGGAGGGCATTCCATCACTAAAGATGATGAACTCAAAGCTTTGTCAGTTATGATGCCAATGGGAGTAAGTATTTATGAAACAACCATCGGGGAAGTGGAGATTGCAGCCATGAATATTGGTATGATGAGTGGTATGTTCACAGGTGTTGCCAAAGAAACTTTTAAAGATAGCAGCAACAATCTGGATAATTGTTTAAAAGAAATAATCAAATAAAATTAGATAAAATGGGACCAGAAGGATTTGTTTTTCAAGGTTGGTGGATAATGCCAATATTATTCTTTTTATTTATGATACTATTCATGTTTTTTGGTAGGGGAAGAAGAGGTTTTGGACCGAACAGATTTTTAGACAGGGATGAACCTACTACTAAGGACTCATCAGAAAGTGCTCTTGATATCTTGAACAAAAGATATGCAAAAGGAGAAATAAGCAAAAGCGAATATGATGAGATGAAAGGTAACCTGAAGAAATAAAAATCAGTACTTAATTGATAGGTAAATTCTTGAATATAGATGACGCCCGCACATAACAATTCGCTAAAAAAATCCATAGGCTCATGAGCTATTTGCAAAGGGTATCTGAAACGGATACATTTATAGAAATAACAGACGGAAAGCCTACTGATTTTAGCGTGGCGTTACAGGGCATTTTGAAAACCTCATTATCAGATATAGACAAATACTAATATGAAAATTAAAATAAACGCAACTTTGACAAATGAAATTGCATCTTGACTAAAAACAGAATCTAAAAACCAAACAGTTATGAAAGAGTTCATCAAATATCTCTGTTTCGCATGTATTACGTTAATTTTAATCACATCTTGCAATAAAGATGAATTTGAAGAGAATCAATTTAATGAGAACGACTTTATAAAATCGGAAGTATCAAATGATAAAATCGTTTCCAATTATAAATATAACGATTTTGGAAAAATTGTAGAAAAGGAAGGGATGTATTTTTATTGTAGATATTTATACAACAATGGTGGCATACTTATTAAGCAGGAAACTGCGGCAGATCCTTCATTGATTTCTTCTGCTCTTCCCATTGAAAAAACGGAATTAATGACCGCTGAAAACAGTACGATTTCGAGTCGCCGGATTTTCAAATATGATGAAAATGGGAATTTATTGGAAGTTGAGAATTATTTTAAACAGGAAGATGAATTTGAATTAAGGTCTAAACAAAGCTTTGAATTTGTTAATGGAAAAATTGCCATAAGAAATTTGCACAATGAAAAAGGAGAGGTTACACAATTTCATATTTATGAATATGACAAAAATGGAAATGTGAAAAACGAAAAATACTTCAGTTACCTTTTTTCTGAAAGTACAGAGCCTAGATTAATAAGTGAGAACTCTTTTAAATATGATAACAAAAAAAATCCCTTCGTAATATTTAATGAATTAGGAAATCCAGGTCTTTATACAAATCAAAATAATGTTATTGAAACAAATACAATAAGACATGAAGAAACTCCAGGGTTTGATAAAAACTCAACAAGTAGGATATCTTATGAATATAACAGAAATAATTACCCCACTAAAGTTATAACTGAAAACAGTGAATATGAATATAAATACTAAAAAAACACCACTTGCGCGCGTTTGCAACGCGTGCATAAAAGAAGCCTGATGGCAAAATATCGTTTTTATAAAAAGAATGGACCGTTGGATTTGCGAAAAAAAACAAACGTATTAACACAAGGCAGGCCATGCAATCGCGCGCCAATCGAGTTACTTGAGTCAGTCCGCAATATTTGCTCATGGTCTCGTGAGGCTTGGCTGGTGAGGGTCATAAAAAACACTATCGCAGCCGGCTCGTTGGACTGGAATGCTGTAATTTGAATCTACGCAATTATTGCTAAGTTTATGACAGTAAGAAACGAGGTTGCACGGCACATACACTTGGCGTTGCTGCGACATGAGGTCGCTCTAGTGATTGTAAGACAGAGACAAACGGTCTTTGATCTTACCTGTTGTTCTCCCAACAGTACCCTACCGGAAAAACTTGCGTATGGTGAAGTCCCGATTGCGATCGGGATTGAAGCTCCCGGATAAATTGTACCAAACGTCTGGATTTTGCATTCTATGACGGGGCAAGAAGTCGCGAGGGGACGGAACGTAAAGAAAATGCCCCGTTGGGTATTTTTAGTGATAGGTCGGCTTGCAGGGAGGCAGAATCGTCTGACAGAGATGGAGAATGAAGCGAATGCTGTGCTGTAATGGTGCAGATAGCAATTGAAATATGATTGCAGGCGAAAGCTGGGCTGACCTTCGATCGGTGCTTTATGGCGAAAAACTTTACAGAACCAATGAATTGAGGAAAGCAAAAGAACGATGATGTAAATCTATCGTGTGCGCCTCAACGCATTTTGTGAATCGGCTGTTTAGTTAACTCGCTAAGGCCGCAAATATTTTTATATTTGTGACCGGGTGCTCTTTGAAATAGGAGTGCCTTAGCCGTATGCTGGGAAACTCCTCGTTTTTCTCGGGGTGCGGTTCTTAGGGGGCTTACGCTACCCGGTGGTATTTTTTAAAAAAGAATGAAGCAGATATATTATTACCTATTGATACTTTTATTTTTCTCAACAGGTTGTGCGAATAAGGAGAAGTATTGGTTCTTAGTTGAAAAACTTGACGATAGAACCTATATTATTTCTGAACCTAATAGCTCACAAGGCAATTCTAGTTTCTTGATAATAGGGGATGAAGAAGCTATTCTTTTTGATTCAGGAACAGATGAAAATGAAGGTAAGGGTATTACTCATATTACAGACTCAATAACAAATTTACCTTTAACATTATTGTTGTCACATTTTCATTTTGACCATATAGGTAATGCGGATGAATTTCCACTAATCGGGATTCCTGAACTCAGTTTCCTAAAAAATAGATTCGCTACTGATAGTATATTAAACTTATCCTATGAAGAGGTTCTGTCAGAAAATACAAAATCCTTGAAAATATCGAAACTTTTTCCAATTGGAAAAGAGATTGATTTGGGAAACCGTAAAATATTTATACTTCATACACCTGGTCATTCCAAAGAATCCATTTCAATTATTGACAAAGAAAACAAGTACATATTCACAGGTGATTTGGTTTATAATGGATTACTACTTATTAATGATTGCAATAAATATGTAAATAGTATCAATACTTTAATAAATAATAGCGATTCAACTTTTCGTATGTTTGGTTCACATGGAAAACCTGAAGTAGACTTTGAACAACTACAAAAAATTAAGGATGCGCTTGAATGTTTTGAGAAGCCGGAATGTAAACCAGAATCAATAAAACAAATCAATTTCTTTGGGTCTGTTAAGGATCTGAATAATATTGGTGGGATATCATTTATTGTGGGATATGTAGATGTATTTACTAATGATTAATGATTGCAAAATATGGAATAAACAATACCTAACACGCAATATAGCAAAAAGCGGTGAAGTGCTTAATGGGGGCAGTTTTAGCCCGTTTGGGCTTCATCTCGGTTTGATACTGAATCGCTCGCAATCCGCTTCATGCCATATTGCCACCGTTATATTCAATAATCATGAATAAATTTAAAATTCTTTTTGTCCTATTGGGAATCATTATAGTTGGCTCATGCAATAAAGATGAAACAGTATCAATTGAGAATCCTAATAAGGTGGAGAAAATAATCTTCAATGTTGATAATAATTATATTTTAAAATATAATCTTCCTTTTCAAATAAAGGGTGTGGTTTATGTGCCCGGGTATCCCGGCTATTTACCATGGGAAATTGAAAAATCAACATCATTACCTGCGGAATTGAGAAACAGCATTTCTACAGACATATCTAATATTAAGGCAATGGGAGCAAATACTATACGATTTTGGGGAGCGCCCAAATATTGTTATGAAGCGCTGAAAAACGTTGGAGATCTAAATTTTATTCAAACGATATGGATTAAAGGTGATGAGCCTGATTTTCAAAACACTGTATTTAAAGAAACGACTAAGTCATACATTAAAGAGGTGGTTGACCGGATTTATTCTGTCTTTAATGATAATTCACCTCCATTAGTTGCTTATATAGTTGGAAATGAACTAAGTGAAACAAGTATTTTATCAACTGACGCCACACATCCTGAGATTAATAATTATAGTGGCAACTACATAATAACCGATTCAAATATAACTGCAACGGAAGCTTTCCTTGCTGAAATGGCTGATTATACAAGAACATATGAATTCGAAACATACGGCAACATTTCATTACTATCATACGCCAATGAAATTCGTACTGCAGATATTATAGAAACACCATTCCTTGATTTTATATCACATAATGCTTATTCTTATGCTGTACCTTACTACAGACCTTATACCTCTTTAGGTAGTAATTCAGGCACCATATTCCAAGGATGGATTGAAGAAATAAAATCAAAGCATCCAAATAAGCCACTGCTTATCACTGAAACAGGATTGAGTGTTTCTCCAAATGCAAATCATGTTGGAGCTCCTAACTACGGTTATGGTGGCAATACGGAATTGGAACAAACAACAGGATTACTTCAAAATATTACAGATATTAATATGACAGCATTGCCAACTGCGGGTGTTTGTATTCATGAATATTTAGATGCTTGGTGGAAATTCGGATTGGAAGATTCTTACTCCCAAGACCCAAATGATATTGAAGAGTGGTTTGGTATTGTCAAAGTAATAAATTCTAATGATTGGTATTCCACAGAATTTCGCAATTCGTATAATGCACTTAAAAATACGTGGTAATTGAATTAATAGTAATAAATAGGACTATGAGCGGTCTGCAAGACCCAGCGAGTAGTCCCCCGCTTTCCTTCGGGGGACTACATCCCGTGCGAATTGCTATGTACTTATCGACGGTTTTTGAATTTCTCGGGGGAAAGTGTAGGGAGTAGAATCTGCTTGCTATTTATGTTTAACCAAAAATAATCAGAAATGTTGCAGCCTGCAAAGGATTTTGGCCAGGAAACTAAGGGGTATTGCCATGATAGATCC
>SDBV01005508.1_pt1 | contig 17838 bp, 17 predicted proteins | sample 2277081 | NCBI WGS metagenome assembly SDBV01 (sample SAMN10402039, study PRJNA504765) | marine sediment metagenome | isolation source: marine sediment core GS10_PC15, 223 cmbsf | place: Arctic Ocean: Southern Knipovich Ridge | collected 2010 | reverse complement strand
CAGACGGCTAGTCCAACGAAATAAGAATTTGGGAATGAATCTTGACCCAAAAGGAATAGGCCGAGGTGCATTCAATAACGTAACGTTTGATGGTGTAGACAATTCGTCATTCTTGTTTTTTTCCTGAGGTTGTACAAATATGATATGATTTTCCTTAGCAAACCTGGACATGACCTGTTGTCGGTTACGCCATATGTCAGACCATGACGTGGGAGATACGCAGACGATTATTTCATCTTGAATCATCGTTTTTTCTGGACCTGCTTCAGATACCTTTCCAACCTATCTCCGACTTTCTCCCAACTAAATTCCTGTTCAACACGTCTTCTGCCGTTTTCGCTGAGGCGGCGGGCAAGTTCGCGATCCTTAAGCAAGCGGATAATAGCTGATGCAATTTCATCTATGTTGTGTGGGTCCACTAATAGCCCTGTTTTCCCATCAATTACAGCATCTGTCATGCCCACACTTCGGCCTGCAATTACTGGTTTCGCACAGGCATTAGCTTCAATGAAGGATATACCAAAACTCTCAACACCCTTTGTAGGCATAACAAACAGATCAGAAGCACGATATAAAGCAGGCAATCGGCTATTCTCAACGTATCCCAGGAAGCGAACATATGACCGCAGGCTCAGTTCATCACATAAAGTTTCTAATTGATCTCGTTCCTCCCCATCTCCTGCAATCAAATAGAGCACATTTGGAATCTGTTCAATCACTCTGGGAAGAGCATTTAAGACACCGGCTATATTCTTCTTCGACACCAGTCTGGCTGTAGTAAGTAACACCGGATGTCCATCTAATCCGTACTGTTGGCGAACCTCTTTAGTGTCTACCCCAGGGTGGAACGCTGCCGGGTCAACGCCTGGGTTCAGCACTTCTACAGGTCCCTTGAAACCTCTCATACGGATTCTCTCTGCAGTGAAACGACTGTTGCCCAGTATTAGAGCCGCTTTATTAATTAGCAACCAAGCTACCCATTTATCCACCTTCGTGCTTATGCTGTAGCGTAAATAAGTTTCAAGTTGTTTTTTTTTACTAACGACGCTCCCTTTATGACCGCACCTGGCAGCCAACCAACATACCTATCAGGAATATATACAAAATTGTTAGCAATATATTTAACGACATCAAAAAATTTATTAATAATAGAGATAAAAGGTTTAAGAAATTGATTGTTGCTTTGCATAAGCACCAGCTTGCCGCTTGAATCATGGTTGTATTCTTCCCTTTCTCTATAGGCTTCGGCAAATGGCAAAAGGGGCAGACGATAAGTTTTATATATACACACACCTTGCGGAAGGTCTTGAAGAAGTGTTTCATCGTTACACTCAAGGGATGGGTTTGATACAGTTAAGACTATCGGGTTCCAGCCAAAAAGCGGAAGATATTTTGCAAACTTGAGCGGTCGTTGAACGGCTGGTCCACCGGCAGGAGGGAAATGATAAGAAATAAATAAAAGATCCCGTATTTTTATCGACATTCTTTCGGAGTTTTTACGTGGAAGAATTCCGCAATTCTCTTTGTATGTTTATTAAAGTCAAAATCGGCGACTATTCTTTCTCTTGCTTTTTGACCAATGACTTCCCTCAACTTATTGTCGGATAAAAGCTTAGCGATCGTCCGTGCTAAAGCAACTGGATCCTTGTCTGGAACCGTGAAGCCGGTCTCTTTATCCGTGACCAATTCGGGGATATGGGGCACATCGGTAACAACCACCGGTAATCTCATCGCCATTGCCTCAGCAATAACATTGGGTATACCGTGAGGATTATCATCAAGTATAGTCACTGGAAGGCTGAATACCTTTGTCCGTTCATAATAACTTTTAATATTTTTATAAGGGACCTGTCCGAGCATCTTCACATAATTTTTAAGACCTGACTTAATAATTTGATTTTCAAGACATTCCCTATCTTCTCCATCACCTAATATCACACATTTAAAATCCAACCCTTTATCACGTAAAATCTTGCAAGCATCAATTAAATAATTAAATCCTTTATATATTAATAAATTCCCTATTCCTAATATATCTATATCTTTTTCAGAAAAAGATGGGCTAGGATAAAATTTAGCTAAGTCTATACCGTGATAAACATTATAAGTTTTGTTTTCAATCTTAGGGCCAAATCTCTTGCCGAGATATTGTTTATTTCCTTTGGTGCAGGTCAAAATAAATTTGGCTCCAGCGAGTTTCTGAAAAAGTCTTATTGGGTGCCGATGAATATCCGATTGATGGGATGTAAGGCTATAAGAAACACCGCATAATTTTGATATAATCATTGCGGCGTCAACTGCATCCCAAGCAAAATGGGCATGAATATGGTTTATATTTTTCATTTTTATGATATAGGCATAATAAACAGACTTCCAAAAAATAGGCCCTCCGCCAAACTGCTTATTCTTAAATAACATGTCAATATACAACCGGGGATTACTGAAGAAATAATAAAGATGAGAAAAAATCACTTTCGGGCTGAAATAATTTTTTACATAAAACGTAATATCTGTCCACTCATCTCTGGTAATTTTACCCTTTGGATTATTAGTAGAAAAAAGGATTACCTCAAACCCCAAATTCTTTATTTCTTTAATCTCATTAAAGATAAATGGTTCTACACCGGGAAATTTTCCTAAAATATAGCCAATATTTTTTATCATTATAAGGCAGGGACTTTCATCAATTGTCCACCTGTCCGAATCTATTTCTAAACCAGTTGGAAAAAGATTACGAAACGGCTAGATGCCCGTATTCAGTAAGATGGTCATAATAGACTTTCTTTCCTTTTCGTGAGAATTTGATAAGTTCATTAGTAGGATCAATAAGGCTAATATCTCCTTTTTTACAAAAATTAACAAGCCATGATTTCCAAGAATCCTGATCGGTTAGTTTTTTTTCAAATTCAGTTTCCCTCGGAATATAGAGAATCGCAAATTTTTTGTTATTACTTTCGACAAAATTGCGAAAATCTTTTATAATTAGCTCTCCTAATCTTATTGCATCTCTTCTAATCTGCTCAGGCCAAAGAGAAGGAAAATCATTTACGTTCAGTTGATGCATTGTTTTTGTACCATTTTTTATTGTCCTTTCTTTTTCATCTGATTCTAAAGATATACCATACTCTCTCAATAAACCAACTCTTGCTATTATGTTAGTTAGCAACACTGAATGGCTTCTTACCTTATCTAAAATAAAGTATGCTTTAGGGTTCAACCAAGACGGCAGATTCATCTCAGGCAAGTATGCTTTATACCCGTCCTTAGTAAGTTCTGCATGAGGGACAAAATTAGCTCTCTTAATTTCTATAATCTGGTCTCCTAAATCATTTTCATAGAAAGCATAAACAACAAGGTCCAAATCAAAATAGTTCATCCATCTTTTTGCAAAATTAAAAGCTTGCAGGGTGCCGCCACCTGACCTACCAAAGGCGAAGGTTTCTATGTTTTTAATTTTTAGTTTTTCGTCTGAAAGATAATGAAACGTATCTCTTAGTGGTACTTGAATGGCTTCAACATACGAATCACCAAGAAAACCAACTCTGTATTTTCTTTTTTTTCGGTCGTGCTCTTTGTCAAAATACCCAATTTTGTTTGTTTTTCTAATAACAAGTCTACCCGTTTTTGTTACATATTCGTTTAAAGTTCCAGCGACTCTCTTAAACCCTAATTCGGCATCAAATACAGATCGAGCTGTAATAATTCCTCTAATAGGTACATACCTCAATAATATTTCACCTATCGCGAAAGCCACGCATAAAGATATAATCAGTAAAAGTGCATTTTTTATAAATATTTTCTTCATTCTCAAACTCTCGCAAACCATTTAGCTATTTGGCTCATGTGCTATTTTGGTCAAACATGCTCGCGCTTTTCACGTCTAAGTCTTAGCAAAAACCCGTAATGGAATAGTGAAATTATTTTTCGCTTGATAATTCTCATTCCTTTATTTAAATAACAATAGATTTTCCAAGCAATGTTCCATCTCAACAATACCCGCCCAAACTGCATTATCTTCATCCGCAAATAAATACCTCCTGGATCCAAATATACCAAAAAGTCTTTTCTAAGTGTCCTATGAAAATCCAACCCTTCTATACCCCTTCGTGAAAAAGTAACATCAAACACAATACTCTCTCGCCCTCTTAATGACCATTTTCGGTATAATGTATTTTCAAATTGAATATCGGGAAAATAAAAATTACCCAAACTGTACGCTATCGCTGTTTTTTTATGCTTTTGGATAGGTTGAATAGTATGGGGATGATGTCCGACAATTATATCGGCACCATTTTCGGAAAATAATTTAACAACATACTGCTGACTTGGCGTCGGATAATTACAATATTCGATCCCCCAATGTAATGTAACAATACGAATATCCGTTTTATCCCTAATGTTGCTCAAATTTCTTAAAACCTTGTCAAGATTAAATAAATTCAATTTTATTTTATAATCATTCGGCAAGCATGGATTTGTCCCCTCTGCGACATAATTTAATAGCCCAATTCTATAATCATGCTTTTCAACAATTAAAGGCCGGCTTGCCTCTTCATTAGAAAATCCCGCGCCCAGGAATAATATGCTATTCTTCTTTAAACAATGTATCGTTTTCCTGAATCCATCATCCAAAGCATCTGCTATATGATTATTTGCCAAGCAAAGAATATCCGGGTTGAGCTTCGCTATATTGCTAAAAAGATATGGATCAGCAATAACTCGGGGCTTCTTCAAAACATTTTCTCTACCATCGCCTGGCAATGGTGACTCTAGATTCCCGATTATTAAATCCGCCTGGTCAAATAACTTTGTTAAATTGTCAAACATACGATTATTGCCGCTATTCTTAACACTGTCTTTATCCGCGTTAAAGGCAAGGTCTCCAAAGAACATAATTCTAAGTTTGTTATGCTCACCCATATAATCGATTCCTCTTTTTTCCTAAAAGAAAGGTGTATATCTCTTCATATCTACGTGTGAAGTTCCTTTCGGAGAATTCCTTATCAACTTTGGATCTTGCGTTCTTTATCATATCTTGCGTCGTTTCTGATTCCTTCATTACTCTTATTATCGCTCTTTTAATCATTTCAGAATCTTTTATTCTAACCAGATATCCGCTAACACCGTCTTCAATGATTTCTGGAATTCCTGCCTCATTCGCCCCAATAACAGGAACTCCAAGATACATTGCTTCTAAAAAAACTATACCAAGAGCTTCCCGCCATGAAGGCAAAACGAATACATCGCTTATTTTTATATATTCCTGAACGTTTCTAACCTTTCCCACAAACAATGTCCTATTACTTATGTTTATATCAACCGCCAGACGTTCTAATTTCTCCCTCAAGTGTCCATCGCCAACAACTAATAATTTTATATTGGGATAATCGATACTCATTTTGTCAATCGCTTCAAAAACGTATTTATGCCCTTTTCTTTCTATTAGCCTGGCAACAATTATAATAATAAAATCATTTGATAAGAATCCTAAGTTATCACGAATGGTATCCTTATTTGTAGAAACACTCAGTCTGCTTTCTGCTAAGCCTCCTGTAACGACATAATGTTTTTCTGGATTAAATCTTTTTCCGATAAATGACTTTCTGGCATATTTTGTATCGTAAATGACTGCGTCTGTTATTTTGTCCAAAAATATATTAGCTCCAATTAATCTCATTATGTTATAAAAAGGAAGGCTTATCTTACTCCATACACCAAATTTCATTGGATGCTGCACTGTATGTTCACTTTTGCATATTACGGTAATGCCAGCAATAAAGGCAACTAATCGGCCCGAGAAATCAGCTTTATATAAATGAGTATGAACAATATCTATTTTGTTATCTTTCATTACTCTGTACAAATTATACAGTTGGCGCCAACCGTACCTGAATCTCTCTTCCCGTAAGCAGACAACCTTAAATCCATCTTCACCAATACGTTCCGCAACAACTCCTTCTTCATCCAGACAACAAAAAATAAGGTTCATTATCTTTCTATCACTGTTTTTTGCCAGCGTATGTAAAATGTTCTCTGCCCCGCCCAATGGAAGGCCGGCAATAATGTGAAGAACGTTAATTTTTGCATTATCTTGATACATTAATTATATATTTTTTGATGCTCCCGCCTGCGCACGTATTAATTCTCTTTTTCCTGAAGTTAATAGCGGAATCTCGCGGACAAATTCAAAATTGATATCAATATCACCAAAATATTCATTACAACATGAAAGCAAAATGTTTATATCATCAGATGTCGGATTTTTACCACAGGCGATATACCAAACCACCGAACCCTCTGATCCCTGAACAACCTCAAAGGCGTCAATGTTATAATCTTCATACCAATTAAACTCATCAAGTAAGTTAGCAAAAAATTCTCCATGCACTACCCTGCCATTCTTACCTTTCAGCATTCCGAAAATACGACCTTCTACGGGATTCATTAGGGGAAGTGCCCTGCCGCAATAACATCTTTCTTCTCTCAAACTACCAAAATCTCCGTTTTCGTAACGAATAAAAGGCATAGCATAATTATCAAGGTCAGTGACAACAATCTTCCCCTTTGCCCCATTAGGTAAAAGGGCATCATAATCATTGAGTATCTCAACAATACAATGTTCAGAATTTATATGAAGGCCATTGTGTTTTTCGCATTCAGCCGATACAGAAAAAGTTTCACCACCGCCATATTGATCGTAAACATCACATTTAAATTGCCTTTCTAATAGTTTTCTTTCTCTCTGATGTAGTACTTCTGCTGTAGTTGTAATAGCCTTGGGCCTGATTTCATCGATACGTTCTTCTTTGCAATATCTGGCCACGGCAACAATGACATTGACATAACCTCTTAGAATTTGCGGCTTGCTCCGAATAAGATCTTCAACATAGACTGCAAGCTCTTTTTCTCCAACCCTAAAAGCGTCATATCTATCTACTGCCGGCACCCATGAATACTTTATTTTATCCAGGATGTTTTGATATTGATACCAGGCCCATTTTTCCTTTTTTGAAAGCGGCATCCTCCAAAAATAGGCGATTTGGTCTCCCCACTCATACCCTATCCATTTAAAAAACCTGAACATCGCTCCCCATGATAAATCCTGAGAAAGCTTATCCCTATTAAACACAAGTGGCTCGCCAGTAGAACCACCGGTCTTGGCCGGAACAATACGATCACTGCTCATATTCCTTGTAGTGATATCTTGCGGAAAATGTTTGCGTATTATTTTCTTTGTTAAAATAGGAAGTTTTGCCAAATCTGCTGTCGTTTTTATATCTGCCGGATGCAACTTGTTGTTAATAAATAAGTTTCTATAATAAGGCACATTCTCGTAAGCGTGTTTAATTAACTTTCTTAGTTTCTCATTCTGATAATTCTCAAGTTCCCCTCTAGACCACCATTGCGACCTTTCTAAAAAATCATAATACTTCTCGACATCTTTTCCGTAGCAAAGACACACCCGTCTTTTTCTAGGAATCACAGGATTGATCAAGGTAAAATAAAATTGCGACTTTTTATACAAAAGAGTCATTTATTCTGCACCATTCCCTCTCCAATACTTCATCCCTACTTTAATATCTCTATATCCAATCCTTCAAAAATATGTGCCGCATATAATTGCTTTGTACGTTACCAAATATAAACGTATCTCCACTGAATAAAATATTCATTGATCACATTCCCAATATTTTCTCATACGCTCCTATTGTATCCTCCACCATTTTTTCCTGGTTTAGCTTTGCTGACAAGGCTAATCCATTTTCTATCATTTTGCTCTTAAGTTTATTATTCTTAAGCACCTCTAATATCTTCTCCGCAAGTCTGTTTGTATCCGTGGGGTCAATTAACAGGGCATACCCTTTATACATTTCCTTCAGGGAAGTATTATCGGAGGTTATTACCGGGCACCCGCAAGCCATCGCCTCAAGGGGAGGCAAGCCAAAGCCCTCGTACAAAGAAGGAAAAACCAGCATCGCGGCATAATTATAATAGCTAACCATCTCATCCGTTGTATTAGCCTTTTCCAAGAATACCCTGTCCTTCAAGTTATACTTCCCAATTATTTTATGTATTTTTGAATCCTTCCAGCCCTTATTGTCGATTAATACCAACTTATGCGGTAATTCTTCTTTTATTTTGCTGAATGCCTCTAAAAAGTCTCTGAGTCCCTTTCTTGGATTTAATCCTCCTATATGTAAGATATATTCTTCCGGAATAGGCGTAGGAACATCCTTCCTGGAAAAGATATTCCTATCTATACCATGATAGGTTACAGATATTTTGTCCGCGTTATAATTAAATGTTTTTGCTATATCCTTTTTCGAAAACTCACTAACAGTAATCACACCGTCAACAGTTTCTAATACTTCTTTTATCCCTTTTATTATATATGACATCGTATATTCGGTATAAAACTCAGGATGCTTAAAAGGCATAATGTCGTGAAGCGTCACGACCTTCTTTGCTTTTGACCGTCCAAGAGGTATCCCGGTATTGGTCAGACAATGCAAGATATCATAGCCTGATGCTTTTATATTAATTAGCCAGTCCTTAATATGTTCATTAATTAAAGGTAATCCATGCAAGCGATAAGAGGTTTTCTTGCTCCTTGGGTATCTCGTACATGCGGGAATGTCTGCATAAAAAAGGGTACAATCAACTCCTTTTCTATCAAAACCTGAAATTAAATTAAACGCATAGCTGGATTGACCATGAGATGTTTCTGTATCTATTTGATCTGCTAATATTGCAATTTTCATCTCAAGTATTCACCCATGATATTCAAAAATTTATTATATACTGTCTTGGAATTGTGTTGTAAGAGGGTTTTTTGACAATTATTAATTAACTTCAATTTTAAATCCTTATCTCCTATTAGATTCCGGATTGCGCTTGCCAGTAGATTTACATCATTTTCTGCAACACAAACTGCAAAATTATTTCTCTGGGCATAGCCAACAATAAAGGAGTCTTTTGGAGCGTGAACTAATATAGGGCGCCTTGCAAGCAAGTAATCCATGGTCTTTGCAGGGAAAGCGGATTTAACAACCATTGACTCAGAATATTTAAATGAAAGAGGAAGGAAGAGGATATCCGCTTTGTTTAATTCCTCCATTAACTTCTCATGATTCAAATGATCAATTGTTACATTTTCCCCATATAATCCAAGCTTTCTTAAATAAGCAGGTTTATTTGAAGCATAGATCTTTAGTCTAATCTTCTGGGGAAGAATCTGTATTGCTCTCTTTAAATTCAACAAAGAATCTTCCTGATATTGAGACAGTTTTCCCGAAAATACTATTTCAGGCACTTCATTCATTAAACCATTTTCCGGCACAGCCGCTTCTTCTTCATTTTTTATGGATACAGAATGCGGCAATACCCCACATTTAACCCCGTATTTAAATTGATAATAATCCGCCAAGACTTCATTCATAACAATAATCTTCGAAGCATATTTAATTAAACGGGGCATAAACACTCCCACTACTATCCTTTGAATCCTTCCCAACCGAAAGGCCTCAACCGGGTCAAGAAGGTACAAAATGAGTTTTCTGCCCGTTAACTTCGCTATAAAATACGCTGAAATTAGAAAATGGGCATGCGGCTGGTCAGAGGTAGCCAAGATGCAATTTGCTTTTTCAAATAAACATACCACAACCCCTTTTATTACGGTAAGCGGAATCCAGGCCGTTTCCATTAAACGAAACAGTCGCCTTGAAATGCTCCCCAGCCCTGGAGTATAAGGAGAGGGCACATACACAGAATACTGCTTAATGGTTAAGGGGTTGCCTTTTTTGTTGTATATAGACAAGTTTTTGTCTATTTTCCTAGTAAATAGTATGGTTTTTTCTCTATCAAATTGGCGCAATAGATTTCCTAAGATTATTGAGGGGCCATCAATCATTGGTGGTCCCCAATTAGATGCTATTAAGATCTTGCCTTTCATAAATTCAACCGCTTCTTATTGTTCGCAAAAAGAACTTTTATTACAGATGTCGAAACATTTTCTCTTAGATATTCTGCTGGCACTTTCCAATCATACGGTTCTTTAATAACCACTTCTATGGACTTTAATATTCTCTGAGGGCTTACACCTACGATAACATTACTTCCAACTTCAATGGTTTCAGGTCTTTCAGTTACATCTCTTATTGTTATGTTTGGAACTTTAAAGATGCAACATTCTTCCTGAACGGTACCGCTGTCGGTTATGACACAAATGGCTTTTTGTTCAAGGGCTATGAAATCAAAAAAACCGAGCGGCGTCAGGAAATGGATGTTTTTATTGTCTAAGGTCAGCCCAAAACTTTTCATCCTGTTTTTTGTCCTCGGGTGGAGGCTGCATATTACTGGCAGCTTATATTTTTTCTGAATTTTATACAGTGCAGCTAATATATTGGATAAACGATCTTTTAGATCAACATTTTCTTCTCTATGCATTGTGACGAGAAAATACTTATTCGGGTCAATTTGTAATTTTTCAAAGATTTTGCTCTTTTTTATCTTTTCGTTATGAGCGTTAATAACTTCGTAGATGGGATTCCCAATAACATAAATTCTGTTTATTTCAATCCCTTCTCTGAGAAGATTTTCTTTGCTGTTATGCGTATATGGCAAAAGAATTGTACTTGAATGATCGATAATCCTGCGGTTTACTTCTTCTGGTACTCGGTCATCAAAACAACGATTTCCCGCTTCCATATGGTAAACAGGAATTCCCATACGCTTGGCTAATATACTGACGAGGCCACTGTTGGTATCTCCCAGGATAAGGATTTTATCCGGATTTACTTTATTGATTACCTTTTCTGACTCTATCAATATTTTTCCGATCTGCTCTGCGAAGGTCTCTCCTATTACGCCAAGATAGAAATCAGGTTCACGGAGTTCCAATTCATCAAAGAATATCTTACTAAGGCTATCGTCAAAATTTTGACCGGTATGAACAAGGATGTGCTCACAATATTTATCCAGTTTTTTGATAATAATGGATAGGCGGATTATCTCCGGCCGTGTGCCGAGAACTGTCATTATTTTCATAAAAACTCCCTTTATCATTCACCGCAGAGCACGCAAAGCACACAGAGAATATTATTCTTCTAAGTCGTTTACTAAACGACGGATACCGTTTTTGAGAATCTTGACATTGAAGTTTATCAACAGGCCCACTTTGCACCCGGACAACTTAAGATAAGACAAAAGCTGTGCCTGATGGATCGGCTCCAATCTTTCTACTGCCTTAAGCTCAACAATTACCTTTTCTCCCACAAGAAGATCTATACGATAACCGCAATCCAGCATGACGTCTTTATATTTCACGGGCAGAGCCTTCTGTCTTTCCACCTTAAAACTCCGTTCGATCAGTTCGAAAGCCAGGCATGCTTCATAAGTTGATTCCAACAAACCAGGCCCAAGCTCCCTATGCACCGCTATTGCCGCACCGATAATCCCTTCTGTTATCCTATTTAATTCCTCTCTCATCTCTGCGCTCTCCGCGGTCTCTGTGGTGAGAATTTCCGATCTGCGGATTAATCAGGTATCAAGAGATTGTGCTTGCTCAGCAGTTCCCTGATCTCTTCTTTACTCATTAAATTATCTTTTGATGTATATTCCTTATTCAGAAAATTCGTAATTTCTTCAGATGATCTTAATTCCGGAAGTATGGGTTGGATGGCAAAATAATCACCTTGATCAATTGTTCGATAGCACTCTTATTCCGAAATAAGTATTTCATGTACTTTTTCACCTGGACGGATACCTGTATTTTTTATTTCTATCTCCCTATCACCAATCATAACATCCGCAACATCTATAATTTTGGCAGACGGAACTTTGGGGATGTATGTTTCTCCTCGATTCGCACTCCTTACTGCATCAAATATGCTATCAACAGATTCATCCAAACTCATCAGAAATCTCGTCATTTCGGGCAAGGTGATCGTTACGGGTCCCCCTTTTTTAATTTGATCTGTGAATAATGGAATTACCGATCCCCTTGATGCCAGAACATTTCCATACCTTGTACAAATAAATCGCGTTTGAGGGCATTTTAAATTACCTTCGATGAAAATCCGCTCTTGAATCGACTTGGTCATACCCATAACATTAATCGGTTTGCATGCCTTATCGGTTGAAACACACACTACGGTGTGTACCTTTAAGTCATTGTTTGCTATGGCTGTTACAATATTGTTTGCTCCATGGATATTAGTCTGAACCGCCTCAAAGGGGGAATATTCACAGGAGGGTACCTGTTTTAATGCGGCCGCATTAATAACAATTTCTGCATTTCTTAAAGCCCCTTGAACTGACTCAAGATTGCGGATATCGCCGATCTCAAATTCAATTATATCCCTGGGGTCACGGTAGATAATCTCTTCTGTTGCTGCCAATTCTTTCTTCCAATACAGCAACATTTGATATTGTTTAGCTTCATCGCAAATACTTTTCGTCAATCGTTTAACATTTATGAACTCGTATATTCTGTCAAGTCGTGAGCTATTGCTGCCCCAAGGGAATCTTCTGATTGGAATATCACTCACAAAAGCTGGATCAATGTTTTCAAACAATCCACTGTAATCCCTCGTAAAAATTGAAATGGAATTCTGTGGCCAATGCCTGACTAATCTTGAGAGAACTATTGAAGGACCATTTAAAATCGGAGGGAAATGCCGTGTAACTATTAAAACTTTTGGATTATCCATTGCCAACTGAATTTATAGGCGTCAAAGTTTGAATAAATTTTCAACTTGATGATTTGTTATCTATATAATCTGCGGAATCTGTGGATTGATTAAGATTTATTCTTTCGTCTAAAATAGAAGCTACCGCCGGCCCAATACCCTGGAAATATAGACTGTAATTCTTCAATATACTTTTTCATATATTGTACTGAGAATAATATTTCAAACTCGGTATTGAAAGATAGAAGTGCCCATAACAAATATTGCTCGGTCCAAAACCAATGGTTTTCAAAAATCCATTCTTTCGCTATGTGCCTGGTTGACGGTGCGGTTTCTGACATTTGTGGTCAATTCGATATACACCCACCATATTTTATCGGTGGCAAAAAAAGTGGAATACTTACCTGGTGGTGTGACAAAGTCCAATTGTCTGTGGGTTGGAGTCCCACCGAGGCCACTCATGAGAATTGGTGACCACCTCTTATAGATCTTGCGATAATCACCAATCTTCCGATGAATAGAATTCTTTTGCGATATCCCACGTTCTCTCCTTTATCTGCTCGACTTGCTGTTCGGTCAATCGCGGTTTCCACTTTGTAACCATTGCTTTACTGTCGCGCATGACACTGCGATGTGTTGAGTGTATTGCCGGAAGTGCAAGTCTCCTTTTGCGTGCGATCGCTTTCCAATTTGACATCATATAATGTCTCAACGACAGAAGGACATCCGCAGCCTTACTGGATGTGCAATTGAACTGGATCTGATTCCGGATCATCGTATCAAAATCGAGGTCGAACCATGCATACAAATTTTCGAATCCCGAAAGCGGATCCAGTGCCACATCTTCGTATCGAACAAATCGCCAATCTGGATGCTTTTCCTGGTAGATAAGGATGACGTAATGAACAATGTTCCACAGCCCGATTGCCCAATCGAAGTTATTTGATCTGGTTTTCTCCATTTGCCGAATTTTCGCTTCGAGTGGATGCAAAATACCTTGCATCAGCGATTTCTGTCTCAGAAAAACCTTAAAATCCGAGTCCCAATTTTGATCCAAGATGCTCGACACGATCGCGGCTGGATGTCGGATAATGACGATGGGTTGCATATCGAACGATTTAGCTAGCCATTCGGCGGAGAAGATGGCGATTGGATCCTTCACCAGCGGTCGAAGACGCCGCCATCGGTAAAGCCTGAAGCTGTCAACAAAGGCATTTCGGATATCTTTAGGCGTTCGTGTTCTGCTGCTAAGTCGAGTGAGCAGATCGGGTCGCCTCATCATGAGACGGCGCAAGGGCTCGTGGTATTGTGTCGCGTCTTTATCTGTGACATAGACGAAGTCGTATTCGAATTGCGCCAAGAAGAGCCGGTTATTTATATTGGCGTTGAACGGCTCATGGATGTAAGCAACGTCGGGGCATAGTCCGATCATCCGTCCAACCCATGTGGTTCCTGAGCGAAGTGATCCGGTGACTAGAATCGGTCTTTTACTCTTCTTTAGCATAATGATTCACTTGTTCTTCTATACTTCAATGTCGAATATGTTTTGTAACTTTTTCAGCCGAAAATTGCCTTAGGTCGAAGCTCTAATCTCATTCCGCCTTCCTTAATCCAGTCAGATATAGTTCCTGGTTTATGAGAATCCCGCAGAATACCCCGCCATTCATGGCAGGGATGAATGCGGAGCGGGGTAAGGGGGATGCAACCCCTCCTTTTCCCCAAAGCCCTTCCTTTCAAGGCGGGGATATTTACTAGAATAAATTTTTTCATAAAATTATAATATTTTATACAAGTAAACATTATTAATAGAATATATAGATTTCAGATATTGACCCATACATCCCTTATAAAACAAATTTTCCTCAGGATTTATCTGAACCTGACCTTTTTCATACATCTTAATAAGAGTATTATGATAATTTTTATTCAATAACACATGTGTAAAGTCCATTTTTTTCATTTTTTCTATTAGATTTTTACATGTTTTTATACCATTTAATTTCTTTGCAAACATGCTATTTCCGGTAATAAATTCACGATCAAAGTAATATCCCCTAACTTCCCAAGGCGAAAATATTTTTGCATCTTTTGATAACATTTTATTTGCAAACATTGATACTTCATATAGGCCTTTAAGCTTTCTGGATAAGTAATGATCATTTGTTTCAAATCCCAAAACAATTGGTGTTTCGTCAATTATAAAAGGTATACGAGTTCCTATTTGTAAAATAATTGGTAATACTATAAGTAATTTTATTATTATCCTTATATTCGCACCACTTATTCTTATAAATCGTTTTAATAAATAAGCGCAAATAATTGAAATAAGCACTAACGCAGTCAATAAATACCTCATCGTTATATTTGTAATAAAAAAGAAAAGAACCCAAATTATCGCAATATAAATAAGTATAATTATTTTTATCTATCTTCTTAACTAAGACCACCAGCGGGAGAAAAGCTAAAAATCATGGCAAGGCGTGAGTGTTCCCGTACAGGAATTTATCTATGTTAAAAGTTAAGTCCCACGGCAGCATCAAAAATTGAAGCAGAGTTGTTTTATGTGCATGTACAACGGGATGATTACCGGATAATATACTTGACAAATAAGGATATAAGGGATCACCAATCATTAAAAAAGATTTTAGATACCATGGTGAAACAACTAAAAGAGCAATTGCTGAATACCAAATGGCTTTGCCAAAGACAATAAAGGAAATATTTTTAATCATATAATGTTTCAATAATATTCCAATAAAGAATATTGGAAACAATATTATACCAGTAAGTTTTGAAGCAGAAGTTAAACCCAAAAATATCGATGAAACTATTAACCATCTATTATCTTTGCCTTCTGAGAGGTAAAACCAATTGAAAAAAGCAAAAACGGTTAATATAAAATAAAATGTAAAGCCTAAATCAATTTTTGCCATCACTGATAATTTTCCAACCACAGGCTGAGTATAAAATATCATGGCAGCTAATATACTGATGGCCTGATTTTTTAAAAATTTATTTGAAAAAACTATTATAATTAGAATAATCAATATACCCATGGAGAAATGAATCAATTTTGCAAAAATTGATTCATTTAAAGCCAAGGCAATAGTGTAAAGCATTTCAATACCCATTGGTGAATGAGATTGAGAGCTATCTGGAATAGGGAAAATTTTATGATGTATTAAATATTTTTGAGGTGTTGATAGTTGATAGGCTAAAGGGTCAAAGCCTGTTGGAGGTGTCAAGGCACCCACAAGATTTGCAATAACAAAACCTAGCAATATTAAAATCAACGCCTTTGATAAAAAGGATATCCTGGTGTGCTTGATCTGAGGTACAATTTTAACAAAAGAAAAACATCCGCTTTTTAACTCATAGAAAACAATAATTGTATCTTCAACCAATAGATCAAGTCTAAATCCTTCCTCATGCACTTTCTGACCTTTATAAAAAATTGGGAGAGGCACTTCAGATTGAACCTTTTTGCCCATATTCCTCAATTCAATAACCATGCAGGATTGGTAGACAGACTCTAACAACCCTGGCCCCAGTTCCTTATGTACGTTGATAGCAGCCTTGATGATCTGAGATGAGAGTTGATTTGGTTCCATAAAAACCTCCTGCTACAGCAGGTTGGCAATTTGATCTGAATTCTCCTCTCAGGAATTCAGATCAAGCTTCCGTGAGCTCTGTAAGAGACAAAATAATTCTGTTTCCAGTTACGCTGGGCATCAATATCGCCATTCTTCGTAATCTGGAACTTTTTTGACAAAATCCTCTATCATTTCATCCCATCCAGGGATATAGATGTGTGTCAACTCTCTAAACCTTGTTGGGTCAAGACTTCTGTCAATTACAACACTATCATAAGGGATTATTTCAATATCCAATTTTAATCCACTTTTAAGTCTATTCAGTAGATCATACTTACTTATTGGTTGGCTTGAAACATGGAATAGGCCATCTACAGTCGGATGTCCTTCAATCAGGGTTCTAATAATATCTGCCAAGGCATAAGTAGTTAACCCAGAGAAAATTGCTTTTCTGTAACCTCGAACCTCTCCTTTTTGTGAAAGGAACCATTCAAAAAGAGCGCTTGACCCAGACAATTGCCTGCCCACAATTGAGGTCCTGATCGTCAAGCAATTTTCCCCGGTCACTTCACCTAAGAATTTCGTCCTGCCGTAAAGGTCATAAGCATCCGAAATGTCGCTCTCTACATATTTTCCTTTATTACCTGAAAACACACAATCTGTACTGATATGTATTATTCGTATATTTCGTTGGTCGCACATTTTAGCTAATCTGTGTGGAAATAGGGCATTTAAATAAATGGTAGGGATTGGGAATTTTGCCTCCTTCAATTGTTTGATGACTCCCACACAATTCACAATGACAGTTGGCTTTGCAATTTCCAATGATCTCCCGAGGTCGTTATCATTGAGCACATCAATTCCATCTATTATATTCTTTTCATTCTTATTAAAAAGAGAACACTTTGCGCTAAGTTCCTCAAGTTCGCCTCGGATAGATCCGAAAGTTTGATATTTACCCCTTAAATTTAACCAAACAGCATGTCCAACCGTACCAGTTATACCTAAAACTAAAATTTTCATTATTATCTCAATTCATCCAAATGTTAATTACTTGTTTGCCGTCAGCAAGCTTCTCTTAACATTTTTACTTATCGAATCGTCTCGTAATTCCCCTTCTTCTCTCCAACAACAACTTGTAGTAAAGCTTCTCCAGTTTCCCCATCCAGTAGTTCTGATCGCCCTTTTTTTGAATTAACTTCCAGTTTCTTTCCGCAATGCTTTCTCTCATTTCCTGATTTTCTAACAAACTAATTATTGAATGAGCGGTTTGATCTACATTATTTGGATCAACTAAAATTCCATTCCAATCATTTATAACCCATTCTCGAACAGAGGGTAGATCGCTGATCACTGGGACGTCACCACATGCCATGGCCTCCTGCAACGCAACAGGCCCAGAATCATATTGAGATACAGAAACCATCACATCAGAGGCCTTGTGATATAGAGCGACATCATCATGATTCACAAACCCAGCAAATTTTATGTGATACTTAACTCCCATTTCAGAAGCAAGGCGTAATAATTCATTTTCTTTTTCCGGGTTATGACCG
>SDBV01005507.1_pt1 | contig 17840 bp, 39 predicted proteins | sample 2277081 | NCBI WGS metagenome assembly SDBV01 (sample SAMN10402039, study PRJNA504765) | marine sediment metagenome | isolation source: marine sediment core GS10_PC15, 223 cmbsf | place: Arctic Ocean: Southern Knipovich Ridge | collected 2010 | reverse complement strand
AATTATAATGTCACTGATAAGTAATATCTTATCACTTATCAGTCTTTGACGTTCCTTGTCGGTAACATTTTATCAATTACAAGCGCCTTTACCATAAATATTCCCTATCGGTAACATCATTTTTACACCCTATATAATAGATACGCAGCCCCTTGGACTAATTTCAAGGGGTTTTTCTTTTTAGTCGAGAAAATATCAAGAAAATTGCTACCATGTAGCAACATTGTCAAAACTTTTGACCTAAAAGCGTGGTCCTTTTTATCCGGATTTCGGTATTCACAGTACCCAAAAGCAAGATTTTTGATTATTTGTCAAGAAATATAGTTACATTGTAGCTATATTGTCACTAAATAGATAGGCATCTCAAATTATTTTCATTTATTTTGCTTTTTATTGTATTTTTCTCTTGACTTTGTGTCTAATGGGGCTTATATTATAACCAATGAAAACGAAACAACATAACAATCAAAAGGGAGGGGGGCGGACATGAATCTCAATAAAAACGAAATAAAAGTTTTAAAATCTTTAGTCAATTCATCGGCAGTCAACGGTCACGACTTTGGATTTACGGATGAATATGAAGATTGCGGATTTTCTTCACACCAGATGGCCGGTTACATCGGACAGTTATCTAAAAAAGGATATATTGAACTGTGTGACAATTCGACCGATCCGGGAACAGAATGCGATGCAGTGCAATTCAATTTTACTCCGAAAGCAAAGGCGGCCCTTGATGCTGTAAAGCCAAGATATGAGGTTTGGGTAGATAGTAACCATTATTAACCAACAAAAAAAACCGGGGGCGCGAATCTTGCGCCCCAAAAGGAGGGAAGATGGAAACAACACTAACTATTTTTGTAATTATCATTTTTATTGTAAATATCCTGTACCCAATTATTTGGAAAAGCGGTCTCAATGTCATTTCAAGCGGTCTTGGATGGGGCCTTGCTATGTTTTGGTATCTTATGGCGACGTACGCATGATACAAACCCACGTACACAAAAATCACCCGTACACAAATAATGTACAGGGGTTGAATATGTACGGACTGAAGAACCGTATAATACCTATATACACACTTAAATACCTATTACGAAGTCTATGATATTTTCCGTTATCGAGTTGATAAGGCATTAACGGGAAATGGAATGAGAGGAGAGGCAGTCATGTCACACCCAATGAATGATTTAATAAACAGAACTGAAGGTCGAAAGACGGTTCCCTGCAATGATCAATGTAAATATTGGAAATTTCCTCATTTGGAAAGGGCCTGTGTTTTGAGTGACGTATTTTCGGTCAAGAAAAATGAACCTTGTTTTGAATTTAAGCTAAAGAGAGAAGGAGGGGGAAATGCCATGCATTATCCGTATAACCATAAGGATGAAAAATGAAAACCATACAATTCAAGACATCATCAATCAAAGCGGCAGGGGAATATCTGTCCGAATTATTTGCAGCAGAATATAACGAGGGTGACCGGGCAGAAGGGACCCTTCCAGATGGTAGTAAACTTATTTATGTTTTAAAATCGTATGTATCGTATTGGCAAAACGAAGAAGATCCAGATGATATAATCAAACCGGATGTCATAGTCTATAAAGTTCAGACAGAATCGAGTGAGAATATTCAAGAGTTTATGGATGCTTGATTAAGGGGAGGGGGGGATAGGAAATGAAAACAGTTAACGAGACATTGAAATCGATTGGGTTTGATCAACGAAAAAACGGTAAATGGGGCCACGTCCTTTTAGAAGACCGCAGTTTTGATTTTTCAGCAGTTTCGGTAAATGGAATAATTTGGACGGTATTTTTCGGGGGTGTTGACGAGGGGGAAAGGGTCACGCAGGAAAAGATAAAACACATCTTGGGGATTTCGGAAAAGGGGAACGGAAAATGATCAAAGGAATAGCTACTTATTCAGAAGCGAAACCGGGGCAGATACGAATCGATAAGCTTTGTGCAAAATGTCAATCATTTATCTGCAAAGATATTCAGGGGGTGCCTTGTTCATATTGCAATAAACATAAAAAATATGTCTGTTCGGTTTTAGGGAGTTGTAATGATTTTGGCAATATAGACCACCGCAAATAAAAGGATGGCAAAATGACAAAACATGATTTTTTTAAAAATAGTTCTTGACATTATGTAAAGCATAGTTTATAGACTTCATCATGGATATAAAAACATACAGAAAACAAGAGGGATTAACCTTAGAACAAATGGCCGAAATGGTCGGATGTCATTTCACGATGATTAGCAAGCTCGAATCCGGCGACCGATCTGCATCACCGGATTTATGTATTGAGATTGAGCAGGCGACTGATGGCGTAGTCGGCCCAGAAGATTTGAGGCCCGATTGGGCACGAATTTTCGGAGGGATAAAATGACCTGGAACATGATGTTTCAATGGATCGGGCATCGGATGATAGAAATTTTGGCAATTATGCTGTTATTGGCGGTTATCGTCTTTTTCGTTTGGACTGTTTTCGAGGCGATGGTGCCAATGCAGGAAATTTATCAACTGAGTAGGGGGTAAAAATGGAACTTAAATTTACAGTCGATACCGATGATATGTACGGCAATGGGGAAGGAATTGATTTTGAAACACTATTGACTGATGCTTTAGGTAGGCAGGTGGTTGATAACTGTAAGAAGGGTTTAGCATCTGATGAATTTAAAAAGTTTGCGGCACTTGCATCTGACACCATTGTAACCGGAATCAAGTTGAAATTGGAAAATTTTCTTTCTGAAGAGATTGCTTTAACCGAAGGGTGGGGAAAGCCAACATTTGTGGGAAGCATTGAGGATCTGATCAAAAAACGATTTGATGATGTCCTCTTGCGGCCCGTTGATGGCAATGGCAAGACGGTGCAGGGCTGTACTTCGTCTGGGGAAACGTGGATAGAATGGAGGCTTGGAAGGGACTTGGAAAATGATGTTAATAGGCACGTCAAAAAGGCAGGGGAAATACTTGAGCGAGGGATTGTGAAATGTGTGAATGAAAAAATCGTAGAAATTAAGGACTCCGCTATAAAAAAACAAGTGGACGCCGCTTTTACGTCTATTTTAAAACAAGGTGAAATCAAGGGGATATAAAAATGGCAATTCAACAATGCTATAAATGTGGGGATATGTTTAATGAGCAAGATAGTCTAAACCCAACGGTATGTGATGGTTGCGTGATAGACAATACATATCCATCCATTGTATTTGATCCCACGGAGTCGTTTTTGGGTAACGATGGGGAGAATCATGCCAACTGAAACGGTCCAACTGACTTGCGAAATTCGAAACAAGGCCGACCTTGCCAAGCATCTGTTTGATTTGGCAAGGGTGCTTGAAACAGAAGTCCCGCCGGTTGCAGCCCTGTTATATGCAGTCAGCGGGGCTATTGTCGGGGGCGAGGAAGAGGATTTGGCTGAATGGGTTGGATTTTATATCAAGAAGGCAATTAAGAAGCAGGAGGCCGGAACATGATTGAAATAGCACTACAAATCAATACAAGTATTTTGATCCCGGCGGTTGTTACATTGCTGGTTTTGCATGTTTGGAAGTTGAAGGAGGCTTTGAAACCTTGAGACTATCCCCACAAAAAGAACGGGACGATATCATCAGTGTTACCACGGCTCTTTCCCCTTACAGCGATTTCTCCATGATCCAACCCTACATTTTAGAATTAGCTGGAGCAAGGGGAACGCGCGTCCATAGGGCAATTGCTGCCTATGCCTTGGGGTTTCCGGCTTTGGGTTTGTGGGATGAAGATCACGGCTATTTTGTATCATTTGCAAGCTGGCTTGATAATTACGTTTCGGAAGTGTTGCTTGTTGAAAAACGCTTGATTAGCCCATTGGGATTTACCGGCCAGATTGACCTTGTCTGCATATTGACTGATGCTCGACTCGTTGTCGTTGATTCGAAAACGCCTGCTATAGAAGCACCTACTTGGAAATCACAAATCTCAGCGTATTGCGAATTGGCAAAAGTCGAACTGATGAAAAAATTATCCCTAATGGAAAGGCCGATGCTTGAAGGCATGGCACTAATGCTAAACAAAGAGGGCAAGGCAGCAAAAGGCATCGTCTATCAATATCAAGCGGATGATTTTGCGGCGTTTTTATCAGCTTTAAATTGCAAAAGGTACTTTGGAAAATGACCCAAAAACCCGAAAAACACTATGTAGTCTGCCCAAGCGAATCATCTAAAATGCTTCTCGAATTATCGGTATGCCGGGCAGCGTGCAGGCGAAGGGATAAGCGGTTTTTATTGTGCAAGATCTATCAGGCTAAAATCATTGAATTAAAATTTAAGGGGGATGGAAAATGAAAGATTCAAAAGGAAGAGAATTCTACTGGTCATCTGAAGCCTGGTATAATAAACCAACAAAAATGGTTGACCCTCCAGAAATAACGTTTGGAATATATGGGTCAAAAGATGGAGAGCCTTCTGGAGAAATGGCAATAGTTTGGGAAACCCTTGGAAATCGATCTGTTCCTCGACTAAAAATTTTTGATGATGCATGGGATGTATTAAAATCATTTTCTGATTTAATCGATAAGTTGGCCGATGTTGATAATAAAAATATATCACAGCAACAATTTATTAAAATTTTATTAGAATGTGGATTCAAAGATTCAACTCAATATGAAAATCCTGAAAAAGATACAAGAAAAAATGAATTACAAATAAAAATTAAAAGACTTCAAAAAGAATTAGAAACAACCAAGAAAATTTTAGAAAACCTTGATAAAAAATATTCAAATAAATAAGGAGGACAAAAAATGAAACGAATATTAGTATTTCTATGGTTGAAGGTTGCTGAGATTGGGGGTACTTTTGCAGCGTTTGCGCTTTTGTCGTATACGCATTTTGTCATAAGCCTTACTGCTTTTGGAGCGAAAATGCAACCCGTTATCGAGGACACCGACCTGTTTCAGATAGGTCTTGGTTTTTGGATGAATGGTGCGATGGGTGTACTTGCATTGACACTTCTTTTAATGGCGTTGGTGGTACTTGCGATAGTTGCCGGCGGACTATATTTGCTAATCTCACAAAACTGGAAGTGGGCCGAAAGGATAACGGACAAATAATGGATATGCCAATCGAAAACGACAGAATCGAACCACTCAAATACAAAATGATATCCATGTGCGCGTTTCCGGACTGCAAAAAAGTATATGGGTACAAAATGGCAAGTGAACCGAATCAGATATCACATGGTTATTGTCCTGGGTGTATGGAGAAGCATTACCCGGAAATTGCAAGGAGGAAAAATGTTCGATAAATTCCTGATATATTTTATGGAAATTCCAAAAGTCATTATCGCTACGCTTAGTGCGGACTTTGCGCTTTTTATGCTTGCGGTAATGGCATGGATTATTTTGGTCGCAATCAGTCTGTGCGTAATTTTTTTGATCGTATCGAATTCTTATCACTAAAATATCAAAAGAAAGAGCGTATAATGCCATGAAGTGGATATCAATAAATACTCGAAAGCCGAAACTTGGACAAAAGTGTTATTGTTATTATGTAATGACCCGGCACGACGGAACAGTCTTAAAAGACACAAGACTTCTGTATTACCTAAAACCTAGATGGGATAACAGGCGGCGCGTTTTTGCTGACAAAAATGAAATTTGGGTTGGTATGGGTCTGGGTGAAGTAGATTGGCCCGTAACCCATTGGATGCCAGAGCCAAAATATCCAACCAACGCAAAATAAAGGAGACAAGATGATAACAGTTAATTGCAAAGACGACGATTCAAAATCCGAAGAAAAGAATATTTATCCGTGTCTGAAGGTGCATAAGCACAACGGGCGTAAGGTTTTATTTGTAGCCCATAACGATGGATATCAAATATCCGCCAGCAAGCGCTGTAATGGCCATCTTATGTATCGCGCTACATCGTGGGAAGAGGACTCACTATACACCCTCTACACCGGAACTATCGAACTGCGAAACGGATAAATATGCAAAAGATATTTGAAACAATAACCCGGATTGAAATGGACCTGGCAATCCTGAGAAGCCAAATAACATTTTTCAAGAAATGCAGCAATCCGGAATGTGAAAAATCGTATCGCAGTATCGGTGATTTTTATCTGCATCGATATAATAAGGATGGCCTGTCTTCGTGGTGTAAGGATTGTACCCGGAGGGCGAGTCGTAATAGGAGGAAAATAAATGGGTGATTTCGATTTTAAGAATATTTTTGATACTAACGAACCGAATGTAGATTGGAATGGACCGGATATTTCGACGCTGCCGGCTATCATTTCATTAGAAGATCAACTGATCAATGCAAAATTGCTTTTTGCGAAATATGAAAAGCATATTGAGGGCCTAATGGTTGAGGCGCGAGGGCTTGTGGTTAATGATGATATTACGGTCAAGCGTGCTACAAATATGGTGGCGACGGTTACAAAGCTGGTCAAGAAGCTGGCTGACGAAAAACAAAGAATCATATCCGGCCAAAGCTCTTTTGTACAGTCTGTCCACGCCCTTGTATTACCATCAACAAAACAGCTTACGAGCGTGAAAAAAGAGATAAATGATAAAATCGGAAATCACGAATACCTTGAAATACTTGAACGCCGAAAGGAGGCCAAGCGATTAGCCGATGAAACTGCAAAAAAGCAGGCCGAATTTGACAAAATGGCAGACGACGCGAAGGTTGAAAGGGTCGAACTGCCGAAAATGGTTGTACCCGTAAAACGTGAGCCGGTGCGATCCGAGGCCGGGAGTACCAGTACCAAAATGGTTTGGACCTTTGAGATTGAGGACTGGTCGAAGATAGACCGATGCCACTTGGAAGCAATTGGGCGAATTGCAATGGAAACGAAACCTAAAGATTCGGAACACCATCCGGTCATTAACAAGGTTTTTAAGCCGATGGTTGTTGCGGGAATTCGGATTATTCCGGGGGTCCGGGTTTTTGAGAAGCCGGTGGTTAGTGTGAGGACTGCGTAAATGCAAGCAACCTACACAATAAAAGGCAAACGCCATACCGGTGAAATAGTAAAATGCAACCTCAAAACCGTATGGGTAAAAGCGCCGGATGGCGGGATTGTTAAAAGGCATAAGGTCAAACATAACGTGGAGGAAATCACGAGCGTCGAATAGGCGTTGAAGGAGGAGAAAATTATGAGTGATAATCAGGTTATTTGTACAAATTGTGAACTTAGAACTACTGATGGATGCGGCCCCGGACCAGTGATGGTATGCGGCCACTCGCACTTTAAAGATGCAAAAGCATATGAAGACGCGATTATTCGATGGATCGACGTTGATGGAACGCGGGAAGCTGTTTCAGATGAATGTCCTAATCAAGCATAACGTGGAGATCATACCTAATGACCTGTAAAACCTGCATACTATACGATGCGTTTGTCGAGCTTTTGGAATATATACAGGGGCGAAATATAGATATCGATAAAATTTCTGATAAGCTCCCAAAATGTAACTGCGATCATCACGAACCGAAAGCAGCCAGGCATCATGAATATTCGGATGTCGCATACTTTTGGAATTGCCCGATTCATGGAAGACGGACGGAAAAAGTATTGCAAGAAATGATGGAGGGGGCCGAGGGCTATGGGAACTAATTATTATATCAATAAAACAGGCTATCATATCGGCAAGTCATCTGCCGGGTGGTGTTTTTCGTTGCATGTTGATCCAAGCGATGGTATTTTTGCCCTTCACGATATCAAGCATCTTTGGTTCGGCAAGACCATTAAAGACGAATACGGATCAACTATTTCTAAAAAGGAAATGCTTGCCATTATTACCGAGCGGTCGTGGGAGCGTAGGTCGGCAGAGGAGATGAATAAAGATCCTTTCTATGAAAGTTGGGATGAATTTCACAGCGTTAACGGCTCAGAAGATGGGCCAAACGGTCTGCTCCGCCACAAAATAGATGGCAACCATTGTATTGGTCATGGTGACGGAACCTATGATTATTTAATCGGGGAGTTTTCGTAATGGCTAAAACAATCAAGCCAAAAACAGCAAGACGATGGCTCCGTAAAAACTATTGGAAATTGGCCCGGTTTCGGACGGATCGGGATTTGAAGCCGGGGGTTAAGTTTAATCGGCAGCATAAACTTTGTTTGAGGGTATTGGAGGAGAATCAATGAAGGGGTGTCATATAGATTTAGACAATTTCGTAAAAAAAGTTTGCGCCGCTTTTGCCGCATACTATCCCTACCATCGGAAAAATGTGGAATATTCTTATGCTTGTTTGGGGTCTTTTGACAAGACAGTGGATGCGATGCGTTTTGCTCTCAAAGAGGGTTTTTCTTTAGCCCACGCGACTGATTGCATTATGATAGATGAGAGTACGCAAACAATAAAAGACAAAGGGAGGAAAAATAAAATGTCAGAAAAATTCGAATTCACAAAAGAAGCGATTTTGGCAATGGCGGAGAAATGCCCGGAGGCGAAAGCCGTGCTGAAGGCGGGTTTTCCGGCGGCGTTTGAGGGGGATGAATATTTTGATTTTTCGAAAGCAACGCTCGATTTTAAACCGCCATCCGATATGGGAAGCATGGATATACAAATATTAGGGGCGTGCGGGGGGCCACTTTTTGCCAAAGGGCTTTATCTTGCTAACGATGTGCATTGGACTCTTACTGAGATGGAACACCATTGGGAGCTAATCCCAACCCGAAAAGATTAAAGGAGGCCGAAAATGCAAGTATCAAGACGAACCGATCCACTATCAAGCAAGCAGGCCGAAAAGGAAATCAACGGGAACGGCCTACGAAACAGACAACAAGAAGTCGTATTTCAGGCGGTCAGAAAATATCCGAATCATACTTCCAAGGAATTGTGTGCGATCACTGGGATTGATCGGCACTTGTTGGGTCGGCGGTTGCCAGAAATCAGTATGCCAGTTGATTCAATTTACGAAGAGTTATGGGACGTAAAAAGAGGGCCGATGCGAAAATGCAATATTGGCAATCGGTTGGCTTTGACTTGGGAGTTGGTTTGAAATGAATGGGAGTGGCGGAAAATTGACAGGGCATAGCGGAATAAAGCTATTTACATCCATCGCGGGGCTTGTCATTGATAGACGCGAGGAGTATTCGGGCAATGGGTAGAGGATTGCAAGCCAAAACCTAATCTTAAATGATTAATCCGTAAACGCTCCTGTCTGGTAGTGAGAGAAAACCAAGCGTGCAAGTTTGAATCTTGCCTCCCATCACAACTAATAAAAAGGAGGGTATATAATGTTTTCAATGCAACAAAAAAGAGAAATTTCGGAGGCGGTGCAGCAAGTATTAGCTGAAACAAATCATCCCGAACTACCGAAAGGTGGTGAAATCAACTTCCTTTTGCACGTTGACGGTGCTGAAAGTTGGTCATGGGCTGACATTCGCAATAATAGGGCGGTAACTGATCCGGGTATAAATCCATGGAACGAAAGACAAGTTGATAAATAGGGGGAACAAAAAACATGATGATCAAAGGTTTAACAAAAACGCAATTAAAAAAACGCCTGAACTACCTTGAAAAGACAAGGCCAAATTCAAGATGGATCAAATATATCAAATACCAATTGAAGCAAAATTGAAAACAATTATGGTGGCGGTATGGCGGCAACATACTTGCGCCCCAAAGTCTCCGGGCGCAAAAGACGTTAGTATGTTAGTAGCAGAAAGCGCTATGGCAAACCGAAAGAAAGTCCATAACATAGAAGATCCCATGCACAAGGCTTGTGTGGAGCAAACCTAATAGATCTGAGAGGACTTTGGTTTGGGTGGAGAATCAAGATGCCAAGTAGAGGGCAAATTCGTAGAAACCCTTCCAATTAAACCGTGTCGGCGAAAATCCGGCCCACCATTTTTTTTAATTAAAAATAACTAAATAGAACAGGAGGGACTAAAAACATGATGATCAAAAACCTTAACCCGGCATTAGCCGAACGGGGCAAAATCAAGATCGGCTTGAAGGGCGAATTGAGAAAATCAGGCAAGGGCAACGACTATCAGCTACCTAAAAAGCTGGATCACTTTCGTATTGTAACAATGGAAAAGGGGGCTGATAACAATTATATAGTTGACCGCGAGATACATAAAATTTACGACAACACGCCCAAAGAAATAGCGGTGCGGTTGCTATATGATGATATCGAATCGAATATGCAGACTCGGTATGCCTGCTATAAGGGTCGGCAGCAATGGTGTACCGGCGATGGTGAAAGGGCTATAAGAGTCGGGAGCGATGGTGGTAAATACGAACATCAAAACTGCCCCTGCGAACGGCAAAACCCGGATTACAAGGGTAATGACAAGTGCAAGATGAACGGGGCGTTATCTGTCATAATCGAGGGGGCAGAAGTGGTCGGGGGCGTTTGGAAATTCCGGACTACATCATACAATAGCATCATGGGAATATTGGGAGGTTTGGCACTTATCAAAAAGGTTACAGGCGGGCCATTAGCCGGTATTCTTTTGACATTAAAAATCAGTCCCAAAACAGTTGTATCCCCGACCGATAATAAGGTACAGACGGTACATGTGGTATCAATCGAATATGCTGGCAGCCCTGAAAGTTTGCAGGAGCTGGGGTATCAAAAAGCCTTGCAACAAGAAAAGCATAATCAGCGGATGGGCAATATCGAACAAGAGGTCAAGCGGATCACGGCAACCGCCACCGATATTGTAGACGAAGATGTGGTTGACGAATTCTATCCGGAGCAGGCAATGAGTGATTTTGATATTCCGATTATGGAAAGTACGGTTGACCCGAAAATCGTATTCGTCGACGACCTAAAAGATCCCAGTTTTACTACTTTTGTAGAACAGGCCGCTAAAGCCAATGAGGTTGATTTTGATGGAGCATTATTGGAAGCATCCAAAAACCCGGATAGCTTTAGGGGGTCGTTTCGCAAATGGCAGGCGCAACAAAAAGAGATTGAAATTCAGCTTGACAAGGTGGCCGAACAGGAAGCGGAAAAAGCTACTGAAAGTACAGATAAAGCGGAATTTGCCGATGAAACGAATGGTGGACTTGACCATGCCCTATTAGATGAAAACACCATAATTCCAAATGACGACATGGCTATGGTGCCCAGTAGCAAAGACGAACCGACGACTGATACCGAAACCGACGAGACCAAAACAGAGCCAAAGCCGAGCGATGGCATGAACCGGGGGGACCTACTCAACCGGATCCAGAAATTCAAGAAATCGGATGCCCAAAAATATCTGAAAATGTTTAAGGGCAAGAAACCATCGGATGGCAAGGATGATCAGTTGCGAGAATGGGTTGATGTTATTGAGGCGGCAAGTAACGATCCGGCAGCCGAAGAGGATGGGATACCGTTTTAAGGGGTTGGGCTCATTAGAGCAATAGTTAATGTATTATTATAAGTCGGGAAGTAAGTCAATGGCAGACGGCATGGTTTGGGGCTATGTAGTTGCAGGTTCAAATCCTGTCTTCCCGACCAAATAAAGGAGGTTATTATGCAATTTTCGATTCAAGGTAAAGATAATGCAAAAGCAATAGCAGAAATTGAAAAAGCTACCGGTGGAACATGCGTATCATCAGAACACCCTGCCGGTAAAAACAATGGACACAAATTTAAACCCGCCCAAAAGGTAAGGTTGGTCGGATTAGAAGACTATCCAGAATTCAACGGTGAGATTGTAACGATAACGAACATCAGAGAAGATGGAACGCACGGCAAGGCGTACTATTTTCAAACCGATAATTCTGACTTGGCAAATCAACTAAACTGGACCTATGAATATAGGCTTGAAAGTCTTGAAATTAATTAAAATTGGCCCCACTAATCCGCCCAATAGAAAAAAAGTGCTCAAATTGCCATTACTACAAAATCAAGATACCGGGCGGTGCGTTTTGCAATTATCATAAACAGCATTTTCCGAATTCCGCCGGGTGGATCAAAGAAGATGGGAGTTTGCCGGTTGGGTTGAGGATTTGCAAATTGTGGGATCGAAAGATGATAAACATATGAAACCAGACCAATGCACAAGCGCAAGGGCGGCACTAACAGGCAAAGAGTGTGGTGAGTATCCAATTTATTGTCCCAAGTGCTCACACGCCCTGCATTTCGGCGAGGGCAATGATCGAAACGGTAAACTGTGGCGGTGGGAATTTAACCCCATGTTCGGGCCGGAGTTTTTACGGAAGGATGGCGAGTTTTTAAAACAGCAACCAGTATATGAAAATCATCCGGCATGGGAGCCGTTTGGGAAGTGGCTTGAAGGGATCAAAAATAAGGGGGGAATCAATGGAAACAGTACCCAATGACTTGGAAAACATTGGCGACGTGATGTCTAATTATGACCACGAAATTAACACCGACGCTGAAGCCAAATTGAAGTCCGGTAGTTTTTCCGGCAAGTATCCAGCCTGGGATTTTCATGGGACCGTTTGGTTTGACACCGGCAAGTTCAAGTGTCAAATTATGCAATACCATTCGCATGTTGATACTATCGAAGCAGAGAGCCTATCCGAAATAATGACTATTGCATCTGAAAAATATGGAAGCGATTAAATGATATGATATGTCCTGAATGCAAAAGAAGTGGTATGAAGGGATTAAATAATGCAATTTCACCGACCCGAAAACGAATTCCCGGACTGGATAAAACTGACACCATTTAATGGGGTGTTTATCCTAATAATTTCAATTGTAATAATCATACATAACTGGATAATGGGCGATTTTGACGATTAAACGATATGAAAACGATTGCGCTTAATATATCAGAAGATAGGATTCTCGAAATCGGTAAGTTTCTCTATTATAAAAAAATAATGGGCGATTTGCTTCCTGATGACAATCCTGTAGACTGGATAGCGCTTGAAGTTGTCAAGGCTTACCGGTCGGCTTGTGTGGTTGACAATGGGGAATCATGATGAAGGGCTCTACGTTTAAGCGGGTCGGTCCAATAACGCTTGGTTGCATATCAACGGAAGCTCGGGACCTTCTAGATGTCATTATGGAGGACTGGGAAAAACACAACATGAAAAGATTGAAATTGTTTCCGGGTAAACGGGCATCGATTTATGGTTTTGCATACTGGTTGGTGCGCTGGTCGGGGTTGGTCCGCCCAAGCGATAAGACGGAATTGTAATATGCTCCGTAAAAAAGCCACCAAACGATGCTCGAATTGCAATATACCATTGACAATAGGGTTGCCGGGGCGTACAAAATATTGTCCTGGGTCGACCAGATAGCAAAAGAAGCGATGGGAAAATTTAAAGCCGAATGGGAAAGCCGATACGATGCCCCTGATTTTGATGAAATAGTTAAATTGTACTCTCCGGCGATGGTGCCGGGGTTGGGGTCCATGATGACTGAGATATCGATTTTGCGACCAATACCGATGAATAATAAACATTAAGGAGGGATTATGAAGATACTCATAATTGACGGTTGTAATCAGTGTTGCTATTGGGATGAACGTTTTATGATTTGTAACCACCCCGAAAGGATTGAAAAATTTACAAATAATAGGGAGGGTGATGGTTTTCCACGTGTTTGCCAACTTGACGATGTCCCAATAGACTGAAAAAAGGGAACCTAAAGACAATGAAAGGGGTAAATATGCCAAAAGAACAAAGGGTTGAAATAAAACTTACTTACGAATCCCTAATAGCACTACTTCAAGGCAAGGAGTTCCATCTATATTCGGATGGGATGCACATCATATTTCATCCGCCTTTTGAGGGGGTATTTTTGACCCATGAACAGCTTTATGAAATAGAATATAATGCCGAATGTCATGCCTTCAAGATGATTAAACAACTATCTAAATATACTGAAAAAATGGAGGGGTTATGACAGAAGAACAAACATTAACAACATTTAAGTACAAAGACAAGGAAGTCGTATTGACGGATGAACAAATGGCAGCCGGGAGCTTTATCCACATAGGCCCAAAGATAGCCCATCAGATTAGCCGGGACATCGCCGCCCTGCTCCGGGAAAACCTGGGGGATATCGATGTGGCGTACACCGAATCTGAAGATGGCTTATCTGTCGCCTTTACGCTAAAACTCAGTACACCCAAAAACGCCGATGGTGTCAAGATCGAGACCGGCATTAATTTTGTGAAGGAAAGGGTCAAATCTGGCAGGGTTGCGGTGGTCGATGAGAAGCAGGGGAAGCTTTTTGATTGATGGATTATCAAGACTTCTTAAAATCAAAGACCTTAAAATATGATGCGGTAGGGTTTGAGGTTTCCGTTGATGATCTGAATCCGATGCTTTTCGATTGGCAAAAAGTGCTTGTACGGTGGGCATTGTATAAGGGCCGGGCTGCATTATTTGCGGATTGCGGGCTTGGAAAAACACCGATGCAACTCGAATGGGCAAGACGTATTCACGAAAGAACAGGGGGTGATATTTTAATACTTGCACCGTTGGCGGTATCTAAACAGACCAGGCGCGAAGGTCAAAAATTTGGCATCAACGTGACCGTTTGTGCGGATCAGTCGAATGTTAAATCCGGAATTAATATCACGAATTATGAACGGCTTCAAAGGTTTAACCCGTCACTATTCATTGGGGTAGTTTTGGATGAATCATCTATCCTGAAAAACTTTGCTGGCAAGATCAGGAATCAAATAATCGATTCGTTCCAAAGTATTCAATATAAACTATGTTGCACCGCGACCCCTGCTCCGAATGACTTTACAGAACTTGGAAATACATCTGAATTTTTAGGAGTTAGAACAAGATCGGAAATGCTCTCCATGTTTTTCATCAACGATGCCGGAGATACTGGAAAATGGAGATTAAAGGGGTATGTCAATGATAATATTTTCTGGGAGTGGCTTTGCTCATGGGGAATTATGATGCGACGACCATCAGATATCGGATACGATGATGATGATTTTGTTCTGCCGCCGCTTCATATCCACGAGCATGTCATACCATATCATGGTTCTAAAACAGGCCTATTCGTTGAACCTGCGACAACTCTATTTGAAAGGCGCGCTGCTCGGAAGGAATCACTTTTGGCAAGAGTGTTAAAAACAGCAGAGCTTGCGAATCAAAATGGAGAGGTTTGGCTGGCATGGTGTAACTTAAACGCCGAAAGCGAATCATTAACGTCTCATATTGACAACGCAGTTGAGGTTAAGGGGTCCGATACGCCGGAGCATAAAGAATCGTCACTGCTTGCATTTGCTGAAAATGAGATCAGGTGTATGGTTACAAAACCCAAGATTGCCGGACTTGGTATGAACTGGCAGAACTGTAGCAATATGGCATTCGTCGGACTGTCTGATAGTTACGAACAGTTCTATCAAGCGATAAGGCGATGTTGGAGGTTCGGGCAGACTAAGCCGGTTCATGCTCATATCATAACAGGTGAACGCGAGGGCGCTGTGGTAGAAAATATCAAACGGAAAGAGGCCGATATGATGGCGATGTTCGATGGTATGATTAAACATATGGCCGAACTGACAAAAAAAGAATTGGGGCACACACAAAAAGAGACAGTCGAATATCATCCGAATATTGATATGAGATTACCTGCATTTATGGATGGTTAGTTGATGAAAGTTTTAAATCAAGAAATTGGCAATGGGTGGGCAATGTATCATGCAGATAGTTGCCATGTGATAAAAGAAATCCCGACCGATTCAATCCACTATCAAATTTTTTCGCCGCCATTCTCTTCGCTTTTTACATATTCAGATTCCGAAAGAGATATGGGGAACTGTAAAAAAGATCAGGAATTTATGGATCATTTTGAATATCTCATACCAGAACTTTATCGCATTTCTATGCCGGGTCGTCTTATTAGTTTTCATTGCATGGATCTACTTGCAACAATCACAAAAGATGGATTTATAGGGCTTAAGGACTTACCGGGGATGTTGATTCGTATATTTCAGGATGCCGGTTTTATCTATCATTCAAGGGTCGTTATTTGGAAAGACCCTCTTTTACAAGCGGTTCGCACGAAGGCACTGGGGCTAGCACACAAGCAAATAAGCAAGGATTCAAGCCGGTGCAATATGGGCTTACCCGATTATGTGGTTACCATGCGAAAAACCGGGGACAACCCAGAACCCATATCTCATGGCCGAGGGTTTGAGAAATATATCGGAACAATAGCAGAGCCAACAGTACAAAAAAGCAACGATCCAAGACTCAATAAATATAGCCACCATGTATGGCAGCGATACGCAAGTCCAGTATGGATGGACATCAACCAAACTAATACGCTAAACATCCAAGCCGCAAGAAGCGACAAAGACGAAAAGCATATTTGTCCATTACAACTTGATACAATCGCTCGGTGCTTAGAACTTTGGAGCAATCCGGGCGATACGGTTTTATCACCATTTGCGGGTATCGGATCGGAAGGATACCAATCATTAAAAATGAATCGTAAGTTTATCGGAATCGAATTGAAAGAATCATATTATCAACAAGCGATTAAATACCTAAAAATGGTTGAAAGTGAACCTGAACAGCTAGGGCTTTTCAACTAATGGGAAAACAATACGAACCGGGCTTGCTCCCCGGCCTAAAATACGACTCCGAAAAACCGCGTTGGGACTTATTGCCATTAGATATAATCGAAGAAATAGTAAAAGTCTTGACAATCGGGGCGCAAAAATACGATGATGACAATTGGCGAAAAGTGGAAAACGGTAAAAAGCGATATTATGCAGCCTTAATGCGACACATTAAGGACTGGCAATCGGGAGAAATGCTTGACCAGGAAACAGGGTTATCGCATTTGGCTCATGCCGGGTGCTGCTTGATTTTTATTATGGGGTTGGAGAGGGATGAAAGAAAAACCATTAGGACATAAAAATTACGGTCATATTCCCCATTTACCAAACAGCCGAACGGGAGAAGGAGACCACTCTTGCCATGAGGGACAGGCAAAAATAGCGACCGTTAAGGTTAGAGACAAAAACGATGAAGTTTTCGTGCAAGAAAAACTTGATGGTTCAAATGTTGGTGTTGCAAAAATAGGCGATACCCTCTATCCTTTGGGACGTGCCGGATGGCCTGCAAACTCTTCGCCACATGAGCAACACCGCCATTTTAGCAATTGGGTTTTTGAAAATTTTGATCGTTTCTTTTCTATCCTCAAAGATGGTGAACGTCTTGTCGGAGAATGGCTAATGCAAGCACATGGAACGCGGTATGATTTGCAACACGAACCATTTGTGGCATTTGATTTAATGGTCGGCCAGAAGCGTACGACATACGACGCTTTTATAGCCCAACCTGGAGGTCTTTTCATTGTACCAAAACTATTACATCGAGGTAGTGCATATTGTATCAAAGATGCACTGGCTGCGTTAAATATTTATGGTTTTCATGGTGCTATTGATCCAGTTGAGGGTGCCGTATGGCGTGTTGAGCGCGACAAGCCAACCGGAAAAAAGGGGGAACGGATTCGCATTGTAGATTTTTTAGTAAAATATGTCAGACCGGATAAAATAGATGGTTTATATTTACCAGAAAAGTCCGGCAAGGAACCGGTTTGGAATTGGAAGGAGCCAAAATGAAATTTGAAATCAGATCAGTAGAAAACGGTTATATCCTTAAATGTGAAGGCGATGAATTCGTTGTTCAAGAGTGCGAAAATGAAGTTGAAGCATTTGCGGACTTTTTACGCACGATAACCGATGCCTACGGGCCACAAGACGGTCGACATGAAGCACAACGCATCCATATACTTGTCAGGCCCGGTGATAAGCATCCTAATTTTAACGGCTGCCCTGAGTGCGGGGAACATAGGGGATAAAAAAATGAAACGCTACACCGAAGCGATCCATGCTCAACGGGTTAAGAAGATGCTCGAAAAAAAAGAGCCGTGCAAGGGTACA
>SDBV01005506.1_pt1 | contig 17845 bp, 11 predicted proteins | sample 2277081 | NCBI WGS metagenome assembly SDBV01 (sample SAMN10402039, study PRJNA504765) | marine sediment metagenome | isolation source: marine sediment core GS10_PC15, 223 cmbsf | place: Arctic Ocean: Southern Knipovich Ridge | collected 2010 | reverse complement strand
GAGAGCACGTCTTCGATCAGCGGTATGTTGATCGCGGCCTCGACTTCTCTGTCGTTGTAGTTGCCGTAGGTGAAACTGCTGGAGACGCTGAACTCGCCGTCCGGCATCGCCGAGCGGATCATGATCGCGCCCGCGGTGGCGTTGCGGCCGTTCACGCTGCCCTGGGGGCCGCGCATCACGTCGATCCCTTCGATGTCGAAGAGTTGGCCGAGCTGGATCGCCGGCGAGTTGATGTTGATGCCGTCTTGGTAGACGGCAACCGCTCCCGCCGCATTCGCGTTGTAGTCCTTCAGGCCGATTCCGCGGATGAAGATCGTGGGGTTCGACGCCGCGAAGGCGGTGTTGATCTCGAGATTCGGTGTGTAATTGGCGAGGTCGGCGATGTTTTCGATCCGCAGCGCTTGCAGGTCGCCGGCGCTGAACGACGTGCTCGAGGTCGGGGCGTCCTGGAGGGTGTTCTGCTTCTCGCCGGTGATGAGGATTTCCTCGATGTCGCTGGCCTGCTGAAACATATCCATCCGGAGGGCTTCTTCGAGTTCCGCGGGATCGGGCTCTTCGAGGTCGGATACCGGATCTTCGAGGTCGCTCTCGAGGTCCGTCGGATCGCTGGGTGGGTCCATCTCCGCCGATGCGGTGTCTTCGCTGGCGTCGACGGGATCCTGGGCCGAGGCGGGAATGACCAATAACAGCGCGGCGACCACGAGCGCGCAGCTATAGCGCCAAAATTTCAGAGCGGGCATGCAATTTCCCATCAGTGAGTGTCGGATGCTTGGTTTCTCGAGAGTAAACGGATTCACGTGTTACCGCCTGATCGGAAGCTGATCCTTTCCTGATCTTTGTCTGAGCAACCGAGCGTCCGGGTTGTATACGAGAATTTCAGGGTTTTTGCACGCAATTCCGGCATTCAGTCGAACCGGAGGTATACTAAACCCCTCGAAAATTCTGGAGCCGGATCGCGTCTTGCTACAGGGCTGATTCGCTGCGAGCGGACCCCCCGAGCCGGAGCGCAGGGGGAAATAAGGTGAAATCCGCTATCGCAGTTCTTTGGATCCTCAGCCTTGCCCTGGCGGTCGGTCTCAGCCGTCTCGCGGACTCGGATCGGGTTGATTCCGAGCCCAGCCCCACAATCGACGAGGCCTTCGGCGAGTTCGATCCGCTCCGGCGCGCCCACCTGATGAGCCACGTCCTCCAGGACCTCGATTCCGACCGCCTGCCCGAGCTGCTGAGCGTGCTCGAGGACCGGAACATGGGGATCGTGGCGGAGGAGGTGCAGCTGATCATGCTCGCGTGGGCGCGCTTCGACGCGCCCGGCGCCTACGCGTGGGCGCGCGAAATGTCGGGGAGCTGGCGACAGACGTTGACCACCCACGCCATGTACGCCTGGGCCTACCACGATGGCCCCGCGGCAATGCGCGCCGTGGAGGAGATCGAAGATTCCGAGTTCATGGAGCAGATGAAGCACAACGCGATCCAAGGTTGGCTGCGCGGTGACGACAAGCAGGGCGTGAGCGAGTACATCGCCAACTACCCCGACGTGAAGCGGCGCGGCCGGCTCTACTTCTTGCTCGCGGGCGAGATCGTGATGGCCGAGGGAATCGACGCGGCGATGCGCTGGGTCGAGGCTCTTCCCGACGACATGCCCAACAATTTGAAGCTGGGCTCCTTCAACAACGTCGCGAAAATGCTGGCCAGCGAAGACCCGGTTCGTGCGGCGGAATGGTACCTCGCGCACCGCACGCGCCCCTATAGCGCGGAGGCGCTCACGGGGATCGCGCGGAGGTGGGTGCAGCATCACGATCGCCCGGCGGCCTTCGAGTGGCTGCTGGCGATGAGCAGCGACGGAATCCGCGCGGGAGAGCGCGGAGACGCGATTGCCGCGGGCTTCCGCGCCTGGATGCAAAGCGAACCCGAGGCCGCCCAGGCGTGGCTGCTCTCCCAACTCCCCAACCCGGCGCTTGACCCCGCGATCAAGGAATCCCTCAAGAGGCTCTTGCCGATGGATCCCGGCGCGTCAATGGCGTGGGCGCAACGGCTCGGCGACGAAGCCGAGCGCGACGCCCAGTCGCTTCGCGTGGGCATCCGGTGGCGGGGCAAGGATCCGGAGGCCTTCGACGACTGGCTGAAGGAAAACGATCTCCCCGAGGAGATTCGGCAGAGGATCTTGGCGGCGCCGGCGCCGGCGCCGCGGGGCGCCCGAAAGAACAAGCAACCCAAGCCGGCAGCAGCCGGAACGCCCTAGTGGGCTGTAGCTCCAACGGGCGAATATCGGGTGGCTGAGCGAAAGCGATGATCCGCCTCGCGGCCCTGCTGCTCACCGCGCTGACCGGGTTTGCGGGCCTCGTCTACGAGGTGGCCTGGCAGAAGTACCTGGCTGCGCTCCTCGGATCGCATGGCGAGGCCACGGCGGCCGTGCTGGCGATTTTTCTCGGTGGGCTCTCGCTGGGTTACGCGCTCTTCGGCTGGGCGTCGCGGTGGTTGGTGGAGCGCTCCCGGCTGCGTTCGCGGCCCGCGCAGCTTCTCTACTTCTACGCGATCGTCGAGGCCGGGATCGGACTCTACGCGCTGCTGTTTCCGACTCTCTTTGGTGTATTTCAGCGGATCTCACTGTTCGTTCCGCACGGCAATGCGGGTCTCGGGTTCGGGTTCGATGTCGGCCTCTCGGCGCTGCTGATCGGCCCGCCGACGGTGCTGATGGGTGGCACGATCCCGATCCTCACGCTGGTCCTCGCGGGTGACCTCAAACACGCAACTCGAATACATTCATTAGTGTATGGTTTCAACACCGCCGGAGCCTTCGTGGGAGCACTGGCGGCGGGCTTCTTGCTGATCCCGTGGCTGGGCCTCGACTGGGTGGTCTACGCGATGGGAGGCGTGAACCTCGTCGCAGCTGCGATTTTCGCGCTGCTCGGCCGCCATACCGGCGGCATCGAACTCGATTTGACGGCGCCCGCCGCGGTCGAGCCGGTCGCCAGGTTCGGCGCCTGGGCGAGCGTCTCGCTGTTGGCGGGCTTCGCGATGATGGCGCTCCAGACGACCTTCAACCGCGTCGGCGCGCTCGCGTTTGGCGCCTCGCAATTTACGTTCGCGTCGATCGTGGCGGTCTTCGTGGCGTGTATTGCGCTCGGGAGTCTGGCCGTGTCGGCGATTGGAAACATTCCCCGCGGCCTCGTGGTGGGTTCCCAATGGTTGCTGGTCCTGCTGCTCTTTCCTCTCTATCTGGTGATGGAAGACGCCGTCTACTGGGCTCACGTGATTCGCATCCTGTTCTACCCGATCGACGAGGCTTTTCACGCCTATCATCTGCTCAACTTCGAAGCGGTGTTTCTCGTGCTGTTCGTTCCGGTCGGCCTCTCGGGGGCCCTGCTTCCGCTGCTCTTCCACGAACTGCGGCGCGAAGTGCGCGAGCTGGGATCAGTCGCAGGTCGGCTCTACGCCTGGAACACCTTCGGCTCTCTGCTCGGAGCGCTGTTCGGCGGCTACCTGTTGCTCTTCTGGCTCGACCTTCACCACGTCTATCGCCTCGCCATGCTGGCACTCGCGGTGGGCGCTTCGATCCTGACCGTCCTCGTGCTGCGGCCAATGCCGCGCTTCGCGGCGTTGGTCAAATTCGCAGTCCCGGTCGTCTTGATGGCCACACTCGGGGCGATCGCGCTGCTGCCCGCGTGGTCCCCCGAAAAACTCTCCGCGGGGCTCTTCCGCATTCGCAGTGAGGGGCAATTCAGTTTTCTCGGGCCCGAGAGACTCTTCGCCGGGCGAGACATCGGAGAGGTGGTCTCCTACGACGATGGACCCACGAGCACGGTAACCGTGATCGATCCGGACGGATCGGCGGAGAACCGGAGCATCGTGGTCAACGGCAAATCAGACGGCGCGCTGTTTACCGATTACACGACCATGGCGCTGACTGCGCTGATTCCGGCCCTGATGGCCGAGAGCCACGAAAATGGCTTCGTGATCGGCTACGGGACCGGCGTTACGACGGGGGAACTCGCAGCCCTCGACGCTACGCGGACCGTGACCGTGGCCGAAATCTCGCGCGGAGTGATCCAAGCGGCGCCGCTGTTCGATGACGGAAATCTTGCAGCCTCGAAGAACCCCAAGGTTTCGATCCGCCGCGGCGACGCCTACAGGGCGCTGCTCCAGAGCCGAGAGGTCTACGACGTCATCATTTCAGAGCCGAGCAACCCGTGGGTGGTCGGCGTCGAGATGCTCTACAGCCGTGAGTTTCTCGAGGCTGCCCGGGAGCGCCTCGCTCCGGGCGGTGTCTACGCGCAGTGGTTTCACATCTACGAATCCGATCCCGCGGTCGTGGCGCTCGTGTTGCGCACCTACGCGTCTGTCTTTCCCCACATTTCGGTCTGGTACACGCTCGGCTTCGATCTGCTCCTGCTCGGATTCAACCAGGTGGACAGGGCGCTCGACGTCGAGGCCCTCGAGGAGCGCTTCGCGCGCGACGACTTTGCGGCGGGTTTCGCGCGCGTCGGGATCGAAAGTTTTGCGCAACTCGCCGCCCACGAGCTGCTGCCGCTCGGAGCGTTTCAAGCGATGGAGCAGCCAGGCGAGATCCACAGCTTGCGCCACCCGCTCTTGAGCTACCGCGCGGCGCGCGCGTTCTTCCGGGGCCGCTTGGGATCGCTGGCGCCTCATCAAAGTCGGGCGCAGGTGCGGACCGCGATGCAGAACTCGCTGCTCCGCCGCCACGCGGGGGGCAAAACGCCGCTTCCCGAGCGCGTCATCCTGGCAGCCGCACAAGAGAGCTGTCGTTTCAACCGAAACGAGCACTGTGGGACGTTCTTCGCGCTCTGGTCGCTCCACTACCCGCGATCGCTGATTCTGAAGGCTGCTCTCGCTGAGAAGCGAAAGCAGGGATCCGAGGCCAGCAGATACCTCACTCCCAGGAGCCTCGCGAAGCTGAAGGTTATGCTCGGTGGGACGGAACCCGACGCGGACCGGACGTATTCTGCCGCTGCGGCCGAACGCCTGACGGAGGGCTGGCGGCGCCACTATCATCACGTCGTGCCGTTCAGCCGCGACCGCCTCGACGAGATCTGGGATCGCTGTCGCGGAGCAGACTGCAAGAAGCGGCGCATTCGTGCCGAGGCCGAGATTGGAATCTCTCGCGGCGAATTCAACGCTCGGGCGGCAACTCCCGACCCAAAGACCCGGAGCGAATGAGCCGAACCGCGCTTTCCAGTATCGTCAATCTGCCAGCGCCAGCGATGCATCGTTTGGTGGCGCGTCAGCGATCAAAGGAGTTCGCCTTGCGTATCTTCAACCAAAACTACCTCGCGATTGGCGTCGCCCTGTTCGGGTTGGCGTGTGGTCAAGCAGAGGACCCCCTGGTCGAAATTCGCAAGCTCCACGCGGAGGGGCGCTACGTGACTACGGTCGATCAGCTGCGGAACCTCGTCGATCAGGATCCCTCGCGCGCGGAGACCCAATTTCTGCTCGGGTCGGCGCTGTTGTTCTCCGGTAACGGGGGTCTCGCGGTCTGGCCGCTCCGCGTGGCCGCGCGAGCGCCCGAGTACGCAATCGAAGCGCGCATGCTGCTGGCCCGGTCCATGCTGGAGAGTCGCACCGCTCCGGATGCCATCCCGATCATCGATGAGATACTCGAGATCGAGCCCGAAAACATTCCCGCGCACATTCTTCGCATCCAGGCCTACCAGGGGACCGGCCGCAACGATGACGCGCTCGTCGACATCGAGCGGGTACTCGAACTCGACCCGGACAACGTCCCCGTTCTGGTTCCCCGCGTGACGGCACTGATCGCAACGCAGCAGATCGACGAGGCGGAGAAAGCGATCGAGGATGCGCGCGAGAAGCTCGAGAACACGGACGAGAAGGTGGACTCGTCGTTCGTGACGATGTTGTGCATCGCGCGCGGCATGTTTGCGCACGAGAAGGGGGAGACCGAGGTCGCCGAAGCCCAGTACGAGGAGTGCCTCGAGAAGTTCCCCGTGCAGCCGTTCGTCGTACAAGAAGCCGCGAATTTCTATCAGATGCTCGGTCAGCGGGAGCGCGCAATCGAGATTCTCGAGAAGGCTCTGGAGCAAAGCGGGAACAGCGTCTTCCGCATGGCGCTTGCCGAGCGGATGAAGAGGTTCGGCGACGTCGAAGAACAGGAGCGATTGCTGCGCGCGGAGACCGAGGAGCGGCCCTCCACGACCTCCTGGTTCACACTCGCCAATTTCTACGTGGGGCGCGACGAATTCGATGAGGCTCTCGAGGCCTTTGATCACGCGCTCGAGCTGAGCCCCAATCCCCCGGAGTCTCTCCTCTTCGCGTATGCGGACACGCTGGTCCAGGCTGAGCAGTACGATAAAGCGAGCAGCATCGTGGCGGGGTTTGGAGAGTCTTCACTCCGGGACTTGATCACCGGGCGGATTCTGCTCGGTCAGGGCGACCCCGCTGGCGCGCTCGTCTCCTTCGAAGCCGGAATCCTGCTCTGGCCGAACAATCCAGCGGCGCGCTTTCTCGCGGGTCAGGCAGCCGAGCGCATCGGAGACTTCGACCGCGCCATCTCCGAATACCGCGAGTCGATCCGGGCGGACCCCGGCCGCACCCGAGCCGGCTTGGATCTGGCCGAGCTCCACGCTGTGCGAGGCCAGCACGCCGACGCGCTCGACGCGGTCAAACGGCACATGCAGGCCAATCAGGGCGACATCGACGGCATGATCGTGGGGATTCGCATCGCCCACAAAGCCCGCCGCTTCGGGGTCAGCAGCGACGGTCTCAAGCGGCTTTCCGATAAGCCCGAGTACGCGGGAGTGGCGGTGGCCGAACACGCGACGCTGCTCGCCGAGAGCAGCCCGGATGGTGCCGCAGCGGCTGTGAAGACCATCGAGGAGTCGGACGTGGATCTCACGGATCCCGTCAACGCCCCGGCACTGCGCGCGCTGCTCACCTACCTGGCTGAGCTGGGGGAGCACGAGAAGCCGGCCAAGCGGATCGACAGCGCGGTCGCCGCGCATCCCGACGCCGCCGTGTTTCACGAGCTCAAGGGTCGAATGCTGAGCGCTGCGGGCAAGCCGCCCGAGCAGGCCCGCGAGGCGTTCGATCGCGCTCTCGAACTGGACCCGAAGCACGCTGCGGCGCTGATCGGCCTCGCGGAACTCTCGGCCCAGGCCGGCGAGGTCGATGCCGCACTGGCTCTCTACGACCGGGCCGCCGACCTCGACCCCGAGGATCCGGCTGCCGCTCTCGCCGCCGCGACGCTGGTGGTCGGCGCGGGCCGGACCGCGGACGCGCAGCAGCGTTTCGAGGCTGTTCTCACCAAACATCCTCGGGAGACGGACGCCGCCACCGGGCTTGCGCGAATCCTCGCCGAGCGGGGTGAATTCGAGGCGAGCCTCGACTATGCGCGCTGGGCCGACTGGCTGCGAGCGCCCGAGGCCGAGGAAACGCTGGGTTGGATCGAGGGGCTTCGCGCACAGCGGGGCGCAGCCGGGGCTGCACCGGCGGCTGCCGAATGACGGGCTGCGTCGGCGTGGCGGCGCGCTCCGCTCGCGCCTCGAGGGTTCGCGTGTGATTCCAGCGGCCCGATTTCGGAAGCTTCGAGCGCTGGTTGGGGGCTTTGCGATCGGCGTCGCCCCGCTGGGGTTGGCGTGCGGTCAAGCAGAAGACCCCGCGGTCGAGGTTCGCGCGTTCACCCCGGTCGGTGGCGCCATCACATCCGATGCGGTCTGGGGCCCGGCCGGCAACCCCTACGTGTTGACCGACGACGTGACGGTTTCAGAGGGCGTGACGCTGACGCTGGCACCGGGAGTGGTGGTGAAGGCGGATTCCACCACTCGAGAGTTGATCGTGCTCGGGACGCTCGTCGCAAACGGTACGGCGGAGCAGCCCGTCGTTTTGACCTCCTACAAAGACGATACCGCGCACGGAGATACGAACGGAGATGGCTCCTCGACAGAGCCGTCCTTCGGAGATTGGGTCGGGGTCGGCTTCGCCGCCAGCAGCCCGGGCGGCATCGGCGACTTCGTCGAGATTCGCCACGCGGGGTATTACGGCACATCGGGTACGAATTTCTCCCAAGATGCGAGTGTTGGCGACGCCCGCGTGCTCATAGCCTGTATGCGCTGTCATCTCTTTCCAAATCCCGAGATCCTGCCGCGCGAGTTGTGGAGAGCTCAGATCGTCACGATGCGGGAATTCGTGCGCACATTACCGCCCGAGTTCGGCGGGTCACCGATCGGGTTCTCGCTGCGAGAAGTCGCCGCGTGGTACGAAGCGCAGGCTCCTGAGGTCTACGCGTTGCCGCGATCGATTACCCGAAGCGGACCCGGCCCGGTTCGCTTTCGCAAGCGCAATCTGCCGCTGGGTTCTGAAGGCATTCCGGCGGTGGCCACGGTGGGGCGCATCGAAGCGGGTCAGTTTGGCGAGCGCGATTTCGTGCTTTCCGCGGTCGATATGCTCAACGGCAGCGTCCACCTGATCTCCCGCTCCAAGGGTCCGATTCGGATTGGCAGCGCGGGCAAGCCGGTGCATGCCACCCCCGGCGATCTCAACGGCGATGGTCTCACGGACCTGGTCGTGAGCGATCTCGGCGTTCTGGCGTTGAGCGATGAGCCGGTGGGCCGAGTGCTCGCTGCCGTGCAGTCGCCCGATGGGAGTTTTTCGTTGGAGCCGATCTTCGATGGGGTGGGTCGGATCGCCGACGCGCGCCCGCTGGACCTCGACCTCGACGGTGACCTCGATATCGTCGTGGCGTCTTTCGGCTGGCACCTGAGCGGGGGGATCTACCTGTTGTACAACGAAACCGTGGCCGGCGGTCCATTGAAGTTTCGCAGCGAGACGGTCGTTTCGCGCGCCGGGGCGGTCTCCGTGGTTCCGATCCCAGCGCGGCAGCCCAACACGGGTCCCGGTTTCGCGGTCGCGTTCGCGCAGCAATACGAGTACGTATCGGCATTCTATCCCGCATCGAAAGAAAACGACGAGAAGGGGACGGGTGACCCTGCAAAGGGGAACACCTATGAGGAACATGTCCTGTATCGCGCGCCGCACCCCAATTGGGGGATGAGCAATCTCGAAGCGGTGGATCTGGACGGTGATTCCGACATCGACTTCCTGCTCGCTCACGGCGACACGTTCGACGACGGTTTCGCGTTCAAGCCCTATCAGGGCGTGATGTGGCTCGAAAATCGCGGTGGGGGCGACTTCGAAGCGCATCGGATCGGTGCCCTGTACGGCGCACACCGGGCAGAGGCCGCGGATTTCGATGGCGACGGCGACCTCGACGTCGTGGCGGCTGGATTTCTTCCCCAGGTTCCGCAGCCCGTCCCCAAGAGTCACATGCGCGTGGACTCCATAATCTGGTTCGAGCGTGCTGGCGAGGAGTGGATTCCGTGGTCGATCGAGATCAATCACCCCCGGCACACCGGTCTCACCGTGCTCGATCTCGACAGCGACGGCCGTCCCGACATCATCGCTCCCGTCAATAACGCCTGGGAGGTCAAGGAGCGGGAGGGCGGGGCTGAGATCGAGGTTTGGTACAACGGCGGTGTACGCTGATGCCGACGGTGTCTTCGCGTTTTTGGTGATCGCTCCTTTGCGTCGTCGCTGATCATTGCTTCGAGTTGATGCCGATGATTCTTTTGAGTGTATAGTGCGCTGTGGCTTTCGGAGTTAGCGGATTGGTGCGCGGACTTTTCCTGTTGGTCATCGTCATGCTTCCCGCGTTTGCTCTCGCAGAGATCGCGAGCGCGTCGGAAGACGAACCCACGCTGCACCGACTGGGGCCCGTGGTGGTGACGGCATCGCGCGAGCCCCAGCCGTCGGAATACGCCCCTGGGACGTTCAGCGTGATTGCGCGCGAGGAGATCGAGCGCGGTCATTACACCAGCGTGGTGGAACTCCTGCGCCGCGTTCCCGGTGTCCACGTCGGGCAGCCGGGTGCGCGCGGCGGCCGGACCTCGATCTACACGCGCGGTCTCGATCCCAACCACACCGTGATTCTGATCGACGGTGTGCGGATGAACGATCCGACCAACAATCGAGGGGGGTCGTTCGATCTGTCGACCCTCGATCCGGCGGGTGTGGAGCGGATCGAGATCAGCCGAGGGTCCATTTCGGCCGTGCACGGTTCCGATGCGATCGCTGGCGTCGTGAACATCATCACGCGAACCGGGCGCGACGCGCAGGAATTTGTTCTCGATGCAAGCGGCGGGCGCTGGGGGGTGGTTCGCGTTGCGGGGCAGGCGCGCGGGCGCGTGGGGATCGCCGATCTGTCGCTGGCCGGCGCGTGGGTCGACGAGGGGGATCCACCCGACGGTCAGCAATACCGCGGGGGCAACCTCAAGGCGGACGTTGGGGTGAAACTGCCGGCCGGAGCTGAGCTGCGGGGCACGCTTCGCTTCGCGGATTCGAAGAGCGAGTCCTTTCCCGATGAAAGCGGTGGCGATGAGTTTGCGGTGATTCGCAGGCTGGAGGACCGCGACGTCCGAGAGGTCGGCCTGCACGTGGAAGCCACACAGAAAACCGGTCGCTGGATCGACTACGCGCTTGGTTTCGATTATCGCCATCGGCGGGAAGATCGCGATCATCCGGGCATCGAGTTGTCCGGGGAGGGCATCGTTCCAAGGGAGTCGGGTCGCGACGAACTCGACTACTACGCGCTCTCGCTTCGCAACACCGTCAAGCCGCTGGAAGGCTTCTCGCTCACCGCGGGCGGAGATGTCTACTGGGAGGAGGGTTCCAACAACGGCCGGTTGTTCAATTCGAAACCGTCGTTTCCGTCGTTTCCGGCTGCCACGGTTCCGACGAGCTTCGAACTCGATCGCGTGGTGGGCGGCCCGTTCGCGGAACTGCACTGGCGGAGTGACTTCGGTCTGGTTCTCTACGGTGGGGTGCGCGCCGATTTCTCGAACGTGTCTTCCTCGGAAGTGACGCCCCGCGTGAGCGCCGAGTACTTGGTTCCGGTCATCGGCCTCGCCGTGAAGGGAAGCTGGGGCGAGGGCTTCAAACTGCCCGCCTTCTTCTCACTCGCCAATCCCTTGGTGGGCAATCCGGATCTCGTCGCCGAGCGCAGCAAGGGCTGGGATCTGGCCTTGAGTCGCAGCTTCTGGAAGCAGCGCGTGGCTGGGCGATTGGCGTATTTTGAAATCGAGGTGAAGAATCTGATCGATTTTGTTCCGGATCCCCAGCCGGGTCAGCTCATCAATCGCTTCAAGGTGGTGTCTCGAGGATTCGAATTCGAGCTGAATGCCAGGCTGCTCGACTCGCTCGATCTCAACGGCAATCTGACGTTCACGGATACGGACATCCGCCATTCGTCGGACGACCTCTTGAGTCGGCCGCGCTGGCGGGGTGCACTGACGCTGATCTGGACTCCGCTCGAAGATGTGACGATTCGCGCCGCGGCGCTGATCGTCGGGTCCGTGAAGGATAGGTCGAAGCCCACGGGCAACGTGACGCTCGATCCCTGGGGCCGTGTGGATCTCTCGGCTTCGTGGCGCGTGCGCGAGCACGTGAGCCTCTATCTCGAGATCGACAATCTCTTCGATTCGAATTACGCAGAGGTGATCGGCTTTCGCGCCCCCGGGATCCGCCCCCGGGCGGGTGTCACCGTCCGTTTTTGAATCGGAGCTCTCGTTGTCAGCCCGACGCCCGGAGCAGCCCGTCGATGCGGTGCGCCGCTTCCCGGCGGCCGTCGTGCGCCTGCATGTAGGCGCTGGTCTGCTTCAGCCGGGCCTGGATCGACGGGTCGGTCAGCAGGCGCTGGATGTTTCCGAGCAGTTCGTCATCGGTCCATTCGTAGCGGTGCATGCCAATGCCGTGCCCGGTGTCGTTCATCCGCTGTGCGTTGTCGTGCCCGTCCCAGACGAACGGCATCACGAGCGGAGCTTTGCCGAAGTAGAGCGTTTCGTTGACGGTGTTGTTTCCGCCATGCTGGATGACGACATCACAGTGTGGCAGGACGGCAGCCTGTGGGTACCACGCGGCGAGTCGGATGTTGCCGGGCGGTTCAGGGTATTGGTCGAGATAGGTTCCGACGTTGACGAGCACCCGGTAGGGCGTCTCGGCCAGCACGCCGATCATCCGCTTGATCAGGTCCACGTCGGCAACCCCGAGGCTCCCGAAGCTGAAATAGATCAGGGGTCCGCCTTCGTTTTTTGCGAAGCGCGGAACTGTATAGGGCTCGAGTTCTGTTCGCACACAGCCATCGAGGTAAACGAACTTCTGCGGGTCGAGGGGTTGTCGGCGCTCGAATTGCAGGGGTTTGGGATAGAGAAGGAGATTCAAATGGGGCGATGGGAGTACGAATTCCGGGAAAGGGAGTCGTTCGTGCCCGCATGACTCGATGAAATCCATGAAGTCGCGGTGGATGGGTTCGACCTCCTCTCGAAAGCGCGTTCGAAAAAGCTCGAAGCAGTCGCGGTCGTTCTCACCGCAGCCCGAGAAATGGGGCGGAATGTCTGGGTCTGGGATTTCGTTCTCGCTACACGAGATCATCCGCACCCACGGGCAGCCAGCCCGCTCGGTGTCGGGATACAGGGCCACGTTGTCGTTGATGATCAGATCGGGCGAGATCCTGCGGAGCAGGTCGCCCAGGCCATTGCGGACCGACCACTTGGACGTGTAGGCGATCGCCTCCCAACACGCCCGGACGTAGGTTGGTATTTGCTCGTAGGGCGAAGTCCGGAAGCTGGGCAGGTACTTCAGCATGAAGTCGTCCCAGTATTTCGCAGATTCTTCCGGAGTCATCGGTGCCATGCAGGAAAGCAGCTGCTCGTCGAACCCGTAACCCGTCACGGTGCCTTCGAGCCCCGGGTCGAGGATGAACGTGCACTCATGACCGAGATCGCGCAGCGCTTGACAGATACCGACGAGGTTCATCGCCGGACCGATCGCTCCCGGTTCCGGAAACACCGCAATTTTCTTGCCCGCTTCCATGGGAGTCTCCTGCCTGCTGTCATCGAGGTGGCTCGGCGGTCCGCCTCCGGGATCCCTCGGAGTCTAGGTTATGTCAAACCGGAACTCCCACGCGTGTCTTGATGTCTGGGGTTGCAGCTCAGGTTGCTCTCTGGAGTTCCCGAATATCTGGTTGTCGGTAGGTGCGCTCTTTCATGATTTACGGGTTGCATTTGCGAAGCGAGGGGAAGTGGAATGGAGGCTGACGCCTAACTATGCGAACTGGTGGCGGGTGGATCTACCTGCTCGCCCAATCGGATTGGGGACGCTCGGTGGTCAATTGATTTGAACGCAATCCTTGTCCGGAATCGCGTTCTCAGAAGCGATACTGGAGACCCCAGGTAACGGTGATGTAGTCCAAGGTGTCGAGGTTGCCGACGGGGAGCACGTAGTCGGCCTCCAAGCTCACGACCACGTGCTTCGTGGCGTAGAGATCGATGCCTCCCCCGAAGCGCATGGCGAACTCGTTCTCGCTCTTGCTCTCGAGTCCAGTGAACCCCAGTCCCACAGTGTCTCGCAGCTTGACGTCCGCCGTCATGACACCCGCGCCGGCGAGCAGGAAGGGCTGGTAGCGCCCGGTCAGGAAGTATCCCTTCACATTGGCCGTGATCACGATGGGCTCGGATCCGACCTTGGCGAGCTGAACGAAACCGGGTTCCGTGAGATCAGCGCTGAAGCCGTCGAGCCATTCGACCTCGACCTCGGCTGAAAAATAGCGGTGGCAGCGGTAGCCCACTCGGCCGTTGAAGCCGAAGCTGTTGTCGACGGAGAGGTTCACGTCGGGCCCGAGCACCTTCTGGAAATCCGACTCGGCGTCGTCCTCGAACGACTCGACTGCGTAGCTTCCGCCCACGCCAACCAGCCAGCCTCGTCGGGCGAAGTCGTCTTTGTCCACTTCATCGTCTGCAGTGAGTACGACACTCGAGCACAGGATGCCGAGGAACGCTGCTGCCGCCGCGCCTTCGACGATTGATTTGGCCGTGTCGCTGCGAGCGGAATCCGGGAGCGCCACTAGCACGAGCACCGCAAGTGCGGCCGCTGCTGCCTGTCTCACGACTCGCTACCTCCTTCGAATGTACGGATTCGCGACCTGGCGAATCCCGACGAGGTCGATCGAGCAGCGATCGCGCGCTCTCGAAGGCGACCCATCCGCCGCATCCTAGACCTGAGCGGCAATTTGCGCCAGCCTTCCGAAGACCGGGGGCCGGAGCATCATCGCTCAGAGCCGGAACATCACCGCCGGGGGCCGGAGCGAAGCGGGCGCAGGCGGCAGCAGCGTCCGCGCTCGAGGAATCGGTGGTCCATCACCCGGGGCTGCGCGGCTTACCGATCCAGCCGGGCAGCTCGCAGTTTCACGAGCGCGAAGAAGTCATCCAGTCGTGGGTGGCGCGCTCTCTTGGCTCTGCGGCGGGGTGCTGGGATCGAGGCGCCCCCCGTTGGGATCGAAAATGCGAATCCGCGCGAGTCGCTTGCGGTGAAGGAGCGCGTCGAAAGAGGTTTTGAGCACACCGAGGCCGTAGCGGACCGAACGCTGGAAATTGATCGAGGAAGCGTCGTCGAAGTAGGCGGTCGGGCAGCTCACTTCGCCGATCTTGAAACCCGCCAGCAGGATCTGGGCGAGCATCTGGTTGTCGAACACGAAGTCGTCGGAGTTTTCGAGGAGCGGGAGGGTTTCGAGCACCTCGCGCGAAAACGCGCGGTATCCGGTGTGGTATTCCGAAAGCTTGGCGCCCATGAGCAGGTTCTGGATCGCGGTGAGAAAGCGGTTGGCGATGTATTTGTACAACGGCATGCCGCCCGCGAGCGCATCTCCGCCGAGCACGCGCGACCCGAGCACCACATCGAAGGGGCCGTCCGCGATTAAACCGATCATCGCCGGGAGTAACTTCGGTGTGTACTGATAATCGGGGTGGAGCATGATGACGATGTCCGCGCCGAGGCGAAGCGCTTCGGTGTAGCAGGTTTTCTGGTTTGCCCCATAGCCGCGGTTGGTTGCGTGGACGAGTGTCCGCAATCCGATGCGCTTCGCGACTTCGACGGTCTCGTCGCCGCTCGCGTCGTCCGTGACGAGGACCTCATCGACCAGGTCGAGCGGAATCTCCCGGTAGGTCTGCTCGAGGGTCCTGGCGGCGTTGTAGGCCGGCATCACGACCGCGACTTTCTTGCCGTGAAACAATTCGCGTTGCCCCCTTCAGTCGCCGATGAGGGCTAGACTGGCGGACACTCGCTGCCCGGGTGGCGGAATGGGTAGACGCGGGCGACTTAAAATCGCCTGGCCAAGAGCCATGCAGGTTCGAGTCCTGCCCCGGGCACCGCACGTCGCCAAGGACGATTCTGCCACGACGCGAGGTTTTTCCGGGCGGGTGGTCACGCTTCGAGCGCATCCGCGCCGATGATCGCACGAACTTCGTCGGCTTCGAGTAATTCCTCGAGCGCGTCTCGATCGAGCAGCGTGGTGCGTTGATACTCGCGCTCGGGAATCTCCAATTCGAGGCGGTAAATCTCTCGGGGAGACCGGAAAACGCAGCGGATGCGCAGGTTCCCCGCCTCCCCGCCCTCGAGAATCTCTTTGCGGAGCGAGTCCAGCACGCGCTGCGACCGGTCTTCGTCGGACAGTGGTAGATGGCGACACGGGGTGACCGCGCGGTTCGCACGCGGGGGGTTGCGTCCGAGGCGGTGGCGGCGCGCGATCTTGAACGATCCCGGGGGGCGCATGGGCGAGAGCATACCGGGTTGGAGGAGCGCGCTTCAAGCGAGTTTCAGGATGCCGGCCGTTCGACCCGGATGGGCTCAGTCGCTGCCGTCTTCAACGCCTGTGCGGTGGTTGATATAGGCCTCGAGCGCTTCGAAGTGCTCGGAAGCCGCTCCGAGGAATTCGATCCCCACGCCGGACACATTCTCGCGCGGATTGGCGCTGACGGCCCGCTTCACCCAGGCGACTCGGCCGATCGCCTCCAGCGGTTGGCCGGTCGGCAGCTTGATCTCGACCAGCAGGCGCCGGCCCAGATCGAACGGCTCAGCGGTCTTCACGAAGACACCGCCTCTCGACACGTTCTCGCAGGTCTCTTGCAGCGATCGGAAGAACGGGCGCCCCGTCCACGGGTCCCGCTCGGGCTCGATGCTGGAGATGCGGACCGCGATTCCGGCGGCGATGCGTTCGTAGCGTCGTTTGAGTTGACTCGAAATCGTCTCGGGCATGGTTCTGCTCCTCCTTCGCAGCAGCCGGCAACTTATCGGCAGGCCCCCCGAATCGGCTTGAGCGGCGAATCGCGCCCCCGGTCTGCGCGGGGTTCGGGTCCTGGAGGCCCCCGGGCTCCGCCCGCCGCGTTCGGCCCCCCGGCCCCGCGACCGCAGGCGCGTCTTCAGCCTGCATTTCGGCTTCTAACACCCTCAAGCGCCTCTCTCTGCGGGTCGAAGAGGGTGCCTGGGGGCGCTTCCGGCACGGGCCGTGTTCTGGAGCCAGCTATTTGGGTGGCAGTTAAAGTGGGAGAAGTATGGAGAAGCTAGTCTTCCCTTCCGATCAGTCGGCGCGCCTCGGCTTGAACGAGGGAGAATCCGTACGCCTCCTGGCGTCGGGATCCAAGACGATTCTGCTCGAGCGGCTAGAAGCGGGAGCGTCCGAAGCCCTTCCCTGGGATCGGGATCTGGTGCTCACCGCCAACGTCGGCTCGTTCTCGCTCGCCGACATTCTTCATCTGCTCCACGCGTCGTCGAAATCGGGTTTTCTCTTCTTCGAGAACGGCGAGCACGTCAAATCCGTCTACCTCCACCGCGGCGAGGTCATTTTTGCGACCTCCAATCAAAAGTTCGACCGCCTCGGTGAGTGTCTGGTGAGGTCCGGCGCGATTACGCCGGATCAGTTCGCCGAAGCGATCAAGGCATACACGTCGTCGAGCCAATTTGGAAAGATCTTGGTGGAGCGGGGGTTTCTCACATCTCGCGAACTCTGGGGCGGCGTGAAGCTGCAGGTCGAAGAGATCGTGCGATCGCTCTTCTCCTACGGGGCGGGCTCGGTGCTCTTCTGGGAGGGTGAAGTGAGGCCCGACAACGTAGTTCGACTCTCGCTTCCGACCCGGCGCCTGATCGCACAGGGGCTCAAGCGGCGCGACGACCTGCTCCGATTCGTTGCCTTGCTCGAGACCCCGAGAGTGCGGATCGCGACCGCAAAGGATGCGCCGCAACAACTGGGCGAAACCGAACGGGCGATGTTGGACGCCATTCGGGCCGGGGGCGCGTTCCAGGAGCAGTGCCGCCGGGCCGGCGTCGAACCCCTGTGCGGAGCGCGTACCGTTCAACAGTTGCGCGCGATTGGTGCCGCGACGGTTACCCGTGAAGAGGATTCGACTGCGGCGGTTCGAGAGAGTGACGTCGCGCTGAGCGGCGAGGAGGCCGTGCGCGAGTGCGTCCGGCTGCATATCAAGCTCCTGGCGGAGTTCACCGCGCCGATCGTGGCAGTCGAGGGGGCGGAGGGCATCCGCGACCGAATCCAGCGCATCACCGATGACGCCGCGGAGCGCTATCCGGAGCTGCTGTCGGATCTGGTGGTGGGGCAGGGAGGCTCGCTCGATCCGGATGTTCTGATCAAACGGGCGCTCGCTTATCCCGGCGAGCGCGAACGAGAGGTTCGCTTGGCGCTCGGAGAGCTGGTCTCCTATCTCGAGTTCGAGCTGATGAACCATCCGAACATCGATCGGCCCGACGAGTTCCTCGAAGGCGTGGAGGATCTGCGGTCCCAGCTCTGACCGGTGGTCATTGGCCGACTCGCGCGGGCCGTCTGCGCCGTGTCTGCGCGGGTGGCAGCCGCGTTTGACAGCTAGGAGCGCGATCCCAGAATGGGATCGCGTGACGCCGCAGGCGAATCCTGCGGATTCGCCCGCTAGAATCCAGCCATGGGGCGATCGAGCCGCAGCTCCGACAAGCGAAATCCGAATGA
>SDBV01005505.1_pt1 | contig 17846 bp, 6 predicted proteins | sample 2277081 | NCBI WGS metagenome assembly SDBV01 (sample SAMN10402039, study PRJNA504765) | marine sediment metagenome | isolation source: marine sediment core GS10_PC15, 223 cmbsf | place: Arctic Ocean: Southern Knipovich Ridge | collected 2010 | reverse complement strand
GTGCGTCCAGGTGACCGATTCGCCGTATGTGGTCCACAGCGAGATCATCCTGTATCGGCCCGGCTATGAGCAGTTCAAGAAAGTCGGTCCTGATGATGACTTCTTCAGATTCATCCACACCGAGGGCGTTACCGACGAAAACGGCTGCAGCAAGACCGTCGACAAACGCCGTATTTACATGGATCTGGAAGATAACCTGGTCTACTCGACCAATACCCAGTATGCAGGCAATACCGTGGGCTTAAAGAAACTCTCTCTGCGGCTTGCGATCCAGAAGGCATCGAAGGAAGGCTGGCTCGCCGAGCACATGTTCGTCATGGGCGTACACGGACCCAACGGCAGGGTAACATATTTTGCCGGAGCGTTCCCGTCGGCGTGCGGCAAGACCTCCACTGCCATGATTCCCGGCCAGACCATCATCGGCGACGACATTGCCTACCTGCGAAAGAAAGGCGGCAAGATATATACCGCCAATGTCGAACGCGGCATTTTCGGCATCATTCGCGACGTCAACCCCAAGGACGATCCCGTCATCTATGAAGCTATCACAACTCCCGGCGAGGTGATCTTCGGCAATGTCCTGATCACCGACGACGGCATGCCGCACTGGCTGGGCATGGGCAAGGAACTGCCCACCGGGGGAGTGAACCATTCGGGCAAATGGCATAAGGGCAAAACCGACGACAAGGGCAACGAGATTACCGCATCGCACAAGAATGCCCGTTATACTGTTTCGATTGGGGCTCTCGGCAATCGCGATCCGTTGGCCGACGACCCGGACGGCGCCCCGTTGGGCGGCATCGTCTACGGGGGCAGAGACAGCGATACACTGGTGCCCGTCGAGCAGGCGTTTGACTGGACCGAGGGCATTATCGCTAAAGGCGCAACGCTTGAATCGGAAACGACCGCCGCCACATTAGGCAAGGAGGGCGTGCGGACATTCAATATCATGTCCAACCAGGACTTTGTCTCGATCCCGCTGGGGCAGTACATCCAGAACAATCTGGATTTTGCCAAAGGTGTGGACAATCCGCCGGCGATCTTTTTGGTGAACTACTTCCTCAGGGATGAAAACGGCTCCTACTTGAACGAAATCCTGGACAAGACCGTCTGGATGCTCTGGGCCGAACTGCGGGTAAACGGCGATGTCGATGCGAAAAAGGCGCCGACCGGCTGGATCCCGCTGCATAAGGATGTGCAGAAGCTCTTCAAGGAAAAACTCGGCACCGACTACACTGAGGCCGCTTATATAAAAGCGTTTACGATTCGCGTGCCGAATCTGTTAGCCAAGTTCGACCGGGTCGAGGCGATCTACAGGAGCAAGGTGCCCGACACGCCGAAGATTGTGTATGACACATTCGCCAAAATTCGCGCACGACTGAATGAAGCAAAGAAAAAACACGGCGATCTAATCTCCCCGCTCGATCTGTAGGGCGGGGTCTACCCCACCAGGAGGGCTCGGAAGGTTAAACCCGTACCAGTAAAAAGGGCTGCAAGCGTAATACTCACAGCCCTTAATTTGAAATTAGATTTGCAATAAACCTCTTAAAGGCCTGCCGGCCAGTTATCGGCAAAGACGCCCAGGTCCGACCAATCGATGTACTTATCAGCAGGAATGCTGATGTCGCAGTCAGGATTCCAGCCAGCATCTCCATCCTCAGTCCACCAGGCCAATCCAAGTATTGCAAAGTCTCGAAAATCCACGTCGCAGTCGCCGTCGAAGTCACCCATATAGGCCCAGGCAAACTCGTAAGCGCCCATATCAACCGTCGCCGTCCCATCACAGTCACCGTCAACTATCCTGGCACGACCGTCAAGGTCTGTAGTAGCCTCTTTTACTGCACTGTTATCACCAACATCGATACACCGTGAGCTTGCTTGCAAATGCAGATTTGATGCGCTTACAAACTTCGGGTTCGCATCTATATTACCCCCGCCGTCGATTCCAAAGGCACTGTTCCAAAATTTTCCGCTGCCCCGGCTGCCCCTGATATCACTGCTGCTTATCGTCGGAGTGCTCTCGTTATTAAATATCTCATCACCAGATGCGTCTGCTGAATTATCCCAGAAAATACAATTAGTTACTGTCGAGCTGTTGCCGAGGTTATACATCCCGCCGCCGGATCCTCCAGCCGAGTTGCCGCTGAAGGTGCAGTTGATCACCTTCGCGTCGCTTCTTTTGCCGTTAAACATCCCTCCACCATCGCTGCGTGCTGTATTGTCGCGGAAGCTGCAATTAATCAGCATCGGGCTGCAGTTCTCCTCATTATCCATCCCGCCGCCGTACTCTGCCGAGTTGCGGATGAACTTGCAGTTGGTAATCGTCGGCTTGCCGTTCGACTCGATGATCATCCCTCCGCCCCTCGCGTCTCTACCACTGCCATTGGCATTGCCGCCGAAGATGACGAAGCCATCAAGGATGCCCGAGGCACCCGTGCCGCTGCTGGTAACAACGTGATAGCTGTTTATCGGTCGGGTGGGGAATACGATCCAACCGATGCGACCGCTGAGGCCGGTTCTATATGCATCTATATCCCTGGCATCGGGGTCTGGCTCACCAAAGCCGCCGTAGCCGCCTTTAATAGCGACGCCATTTATAAGCTCAAACGTTGCCGTCGGGTCGTGGGATGTCTGTCCGCCCCCCCGGTCAGGCGAGTAGTTACCCGGCGCCACCCAAATCTCGTCGCCCTTTATGGCATAGACCAGGGCATCCTGAAGGTTGATGTATGCGTCTGCCCAACTCGTCCCGTTATTTGCACCGCCTGTGGCATCCTGGTCAACATACAAAGTCCCCTTGTTTATCGTGAACACGGCATCACTGGTATCAAAAATCCTCGGTATATTGACGTCGCTGACGCGGACCAGACACTCGTTTGAATTGACCCTCGGCACAAGCCAATCGTACAAGTGGGTGTGACCGGTAACAGGGGGGTCGACTTGCGTCCAGGTGGAGCCATTGTTAGTGGAATATTCAACCAACACATTTTCGACTGCCCCCGTATGTCCCCACGTAATCCTGTGTGTGCTGCCTGCAATCAATTCCTCGCCGCCGTTGGGAGAATACAGTGTCAGCGATGGCGGCTCATAGACGTAGATGAAAACTAAACCCACTTCTATAATGCCCTCGACACAATTCTTTGCGCCCCTTGCATCACCTATGATAATATCGCCAAAACCGTCGCCGTTTATGTCTCCTGCAGCGTATGAGCGGTGTGCGCCGTCAGCATAACCGCCGCCCTTGATGATATCCGCGGTTTGAGGTGTCTCGTTCTCGCCCAGACCCGACGGATCTTGCGCGCTCGGCGGACCGCCATACCAGATGTGGATTTTCCCCCAATAGCCCAGGCCACCTGGACTACCACCGTCGTACCAGGGGTCAGTGATGATGATGTCCCCGTAGCCATCACCATTGATATCTCCTGCGCTGCCAACTACGTCGCCAAAGTACGAAGACGTTACATCCTCGATGCCCTCAACAGACCAGTCATAGACACCGGCGTCTCTAAAGGCCACACTATGATGGCTTCCTGCGGCAATAAGAATCCAGTCATTGTCTGAGCCTGTTTTACTGGGCGAATGTTTGTCGATTGTTGTGCCATCTCCCAACTGTCCGCTACTATTGGCTCCCCAACTCCACAAACTTCCGTCTGATTTTAGTGCTATAGTGTGGAAGCCCCCGCCAGCAATAGAAATCCAGTCATTGTCCGGTCCTATCTTAACTGGAGAATGCCTGTCAGTCGTTGTGCCATCCCCTAATTGCCCATAATCAGCATTATATCCCCATGCCCACAATGTCCCATCTGATTTTACAGCTAAGCTATGATACCATCCCGCAGCAATGGTAAGCCAGTCATTGTCTGTCCCTATTTTCACAGGGGAATGTCTGTCATCCGTTGTACCGTCTCCTAACTGTCCACTATGATTAGCTCCCCATGCCCACAATGTCCCGTCTGATTTTAGAGCCAATGTATAGTTGTCCCCTGCAACAATAGATGCCCAGTCATTGTCCGCTCCTATCTGAACCGGGGAATGACGATAAGCCGTTGTGCCGTCTCCCAAACGCCCACTACTATTGCGTCCCCACGCCCACAAGGTTCCGTTTGATTTCAGAGCCAGGGAGTGATGGAATCCCGCAGCAATAGATGCCCAGTCATTGTCTGTCCCTATTTTCGCAGGGAAATACTTGTCAACCGTTGTGCCGTCTCCTAATTGCCCGGCCCAGTTTCCTCCCCATGCCCACAAGGCCCCGTCTGATTTCAGGGCCAAGCTGTGGTCCTGTCCTGCCGCAACAGCACCCCAGTCGCTGTCCGCACCAACCTGAACAGGGGAATGTCCATCAGTCGTTGTGCCGTCTCCCAACTGACCAAAACCATTGTATCCCCAGGCCCATAAGGTCCCGTCTGATTTCAAGGCCACGTTGTGCAGGGATCTTGTAACTACCGCAAGCCAGTCACTAACTGTACTTATATCTATAGGGGAACTGCTGCCAGTCGTTGTGCCGTCTCCCAATTGTCCATATCGGTTCCATCCCCATGTCCACAAGGTCCTCTTGTCCGGTCCTAAGGAAACAAACACCTTCGGCTCGGTTGTCCAAGTACCTTCAACCCTGGTGATGGTATCCGGGATTCCATCGCCGTTCACATCGCCTGCATTCCCACGGGGATAGACAAAATCGGCATATAACACATTATAGGGTCCTTGCGGCTCAACATTCTCTGACGGATCGAAGCCATAAATAACACAAGCTTTTGCTTCTGGGTTCTCCAGCTTGCCAGCCATGATGTCATCGATGCCGTCACCCGAGACATCACCTACGTTCCTTACTATAGAGATATACCCCCATAGTTCATCAACACTTGCACTCCAATCGGGAACGTGAGGAGAAGGAGGGGGAAGTCTATCCGGTCCATCGCCCCCATAAAAAACTGAAACCTGGTCAACGCCTCCGATAATGATATCGCTGAAACCATCATTATTCAAATCGGCTGCCGCCACAGACCGAACTCCCACATCAAGGATCCTCCCGTCATAACCAACGGTGCCATTTGCTGTGCCATAATAGATATAGACCTCCGAGGAGTACCGGCTTGCTACGATTAGGTCGTCAAAACCATCGCCGTCCAGGTCGCCCATGGCCACGCTTTGACCGAACCGTGCATTTTCATCACAGTTACCTAATGTCTGTATCTTATTCAGGCCAACGGCGGCCTCTGAGGCCGGAGGGCTAACTGCAAACAGAACCACCATCATCAATAGAAATGTTTTCTTACTTTTCATTTTTTTCTCCTCTAAAAGCATTGTTAATACTTATAGCGCACATATCGCGCAGAAACTCTCATGGAAGGCAATTAACGAAAGCATTACCGCTACAACCGGATGCACACCGACAGGACGGGATATTGCAGAAACCTCTCCCCCGAGAGTAAAATCTGCATCTTGATAGCAAATTCCCATTTTACCGCCCCTCCGATTGTCAATTTCAGGCGGGCGTGGGCCATTCCCTCAACCGCCGGATTATGAAGCAGTTCTGCATCATTTACCTTGTCTGGACATACTTGTCAAGGAAAATTATAAAAAAATAGAGACAGACAGTCTATTAATGGCTGGGGAAAGTACGCAAAAACGGCGATTCGGCCTAAAAAGCAACATCCCTTTCGGCTGCGCCGAAAAGGGATGTCACCGGCGTGCAGTATTCTCAGGCTTGGTATTACTGGTCTTTGGCCTCGAACTCGGCGTCTATTACATCCTCGTTGCCCTTTCTCCGGACTTCGCCTTCTTCGGGCGGGGCCTGCTGGGCGCCTGGCTCGCCGCCGGGAGCGGCTCCTGCGCCCGGGGCGCCGCCTGCTGCGGCCTGCTTCTTTGCAGCCTCTTCGTAGAGGACCTTTCCGAGTTCCTGGGCGGTCGTTGCGAGATTTTCGCTTGCCTTCCTGATCGCATCGCCGTCGTCGCCCTTCACCGCTTCCTTGAGATTGTTAAGCGCGCTTTCGATGTTGCCGCGGGTCTCGGCGGAGACCTTGTCGCCATGCTCCTTGAGCGTCTTTTCGGTCGAATAGATCAACTGGTCCGCCTGGTTCTTGAGGTCAACGACCTCGCGGCGTTTCTTATCCTCTTCGGCGTGGACCTCTGCGTCTTTAGCCATCTTCTCGACCTCTCCCTCGGAGAGGCCTGAACTTGCCTGGATGACGATGGACTGCTCCTTGCCGGTCCCCAGGTCCTTGGCCGAGACATTCAAAATACCGTTGGCGTCGATGTCGAAGCTGACCTCGATCTGGGGCCCGCCTCGCGCCGCGGGCAGAATATCGGCAAGCTGGAACCTGCCCAACGTGCGGTTGTCGCGAGCAAATTCCCTCTCGCCCTGCAGGACGTGAATATCGACGCTGGTCTGGTTGTCGGCGGCGGTGGAGAAGACTTCCTTCTTGCAGGTCGGGATAGTTGTATTACGCTCGATGAGCCTGGTCAGTACACCGCCTAAGGTCTCGACACCTAAGGAAAGCGGAGTTACATCCAGCAGCAGGATGTCCTTTACGCCCTCGTCGCCGGCAAGGACCGCACCCTGGATCGCAGCGCCAAGCGCGACGACCTCATCGGGGTTGATGCCCCGGTTGGGATCCTTGCCGAAAATATCCTTTACGATTTCCTGGACCTTGGGGATTCTGGTCGATCCTCCGACCAGAAGCACCTCGGCTATATCGGAAGGCGAAAGCTTTGCATCGTCAATGGCTCTCTTGCAGGGTCCTTTCAGTCTTTCCAGCACCGGCGCCACCAACGACTCGAATTTGCTGCGGGAAATTGTAATCTGCAGGTGCTTGGGCCCGGCGGCGTCGGCGGTGATAAACGGCAGATTCACGGTGCTCTCGAGCTGGGAACTGAGTTCGCATTTTGCCTTTTCGCCTGCTTCCTTGAGCCGCTGGTGAGCCATCGGGTCGTCGCGAAGGTCGATTCCCTCGGTCTTCTTGAACTCGTCGGCTAAGTAATTGATCATGACCTCGTCGAGGTCATCCCCGCCAAGGTGAGTATCGCCGTTGGTGCTCAAGACCTCCACGACGTTTTCGCCGATATCGAGAATCGAGATATCGAATGTGCCTCCGCCGAAGTCAAAGACGGCGATCTTCTCTTCTTTGCCCTTCTCAAGACCATAGGCAAGGGCAGCGGCGGTGGGCTCGTTAATGATTCGTTCGACCTTGAGGCCCGCGATCTGGCCTGCGTCCTTGGTGGCCTGCCTCTGCGAGTCGTTGAAGTACGCAGGCACCGTAATCACCGCCTGCTCGACCTTCTCGCCGAGATAATCCTCAGCGGTCTTTTTGAGGTCCTGCAGGATCATCGCCGACAGTTCCGGCGGGGTATATTCTTTGCCGCGAACGCTGACCTTGACCGGTTCATTAGCGGCGCCGGTAATCGTATAGGGCACGATCTTCTCTTCAGCGCCGACCTCGTCGTGCCTGCGTCCCATGAACCGCTTAATGGAGAAAACGGTGTTTTCCGGGTTGGTCACCTGCTGGTGGCGGGCAATCTGGCCGATCAGCCGCTCGCCCTTGTCGGTGAAACCTATCACCGAAGGCGTCAAACGCATGCCGGATGAATTAACAAGCACCTTCGGCGAAGAACCCTCCATAACGGCAACAACCGAGTTTGTCGTTCCCAGGTCTATTCCAATGATTTTTGCCATGATCGACGCTCCCTTCGACAACTATATTGCCTATCTTATCATTGATTATTGGACACAAATTCTACTACGAAATAATATATGCAAAGTACGTGCCAATAGCCATGTAAAATCATAACTCCCTTATTAGTAAGGCGTTACAACTCTATCGCTATCGCGGGCGGGTATGCCATTTTGGCAGGTGCGCACAGTATTGCATGGTCCGATTTCTTTTCGACACAGGCGCGCGGCCCGGCTTTGGCACGTGTTTAGTTCTTGCTTTTTTTAACAAGGCCTGCTACAATGCCTATTATGCGCAGCTTAACAGCAAGTTTGATTTTCTGTTTCTTGTGGAGTTCCACTCATGAAACGCTCTGCCACTCGGACATTGTCGCCGAGCCTGCGGGGCTGGAACAACATGCTTCTGCATGCAGTTTGCCGACGCACGAGCGTGGCAATACCCATGATCACGAGCACGCTGAATCTCCCGGTTCGGACGATCCTGGTCCGGATAACCATGGCGCCCAGAACCACGAGCATTTTGTCAAGAAAGCATACTTGCATCCGGCGTCTTCTTCAGCATGTTTTGAACTGGTTTCGGCCATCTCCTGTTCCTGCCTGCAAAGCGCTGCTTCTGCACACATTCATGAGGGGATTTGCCCGTCGTCGCTGCCGCCCCCCCGGGCGAACGTGCCTCTTTATCTGCTCACCGAATCTCTCTTGATTTGAGACCTCACCATCACAGTCGCCATGTCTGCATTGTTTGCTGATGCCATCGCTGTGCCCTGATCCAACATGCCTGGCGGTCCGGCGATCTTAATTAAGTGCTTTTATCGTGTTTGTCTATGCATAGGAGTTTGTCAAGATGCGTTATTTTGCAGTCAGAAATCCGGCAATATGGTCTTTCGTTCTTGCCCTTGCGTTCGTGCAGGGATGCGATTTCAAGGCCGGCGACCATGCCGGCGAGGGGCACGGCGCACATGCTTCACATGGCGGCCATGGCGGCGGCGAAGGAAAGACCGCCCAAATCACCGTCTGGACCGACTCGCACGAGATATTCCTCGAGCATCCGTACCTCGTCGTCAATGAGCCTGCGGCGTTTGTCACCCATGTGACCGACATAAAGACCCTCCAGCCCCGCCGCAATGGAGCCGTCGTCTTCGTCATGAAGCACCAGGCGGACCCTCCCGTAGAACATACGGAATCGAATCCGGCAAGAGATGGCATCTATATTCCCGAACTTGTGTTTGAAAAAGCCGGTACATGGGCACTCAGCCTGCGGGTGGTGGACGAGGCAAAGGTATCATCGATTGACTTGCCGAACATTACAGTTTATGCCTCACACGACGAAGTCGCAAAAGCTCCCGATCCCGAGGAGCTTGAAGGCATAACTTTTCTAAAAGAGCAGCAGTGGAGAATTCTCTCGGAAACAAAACCGGTCGGGAGACAAAAACTCATCGAACGTCTTGCTCTCACCGGAGTGGTGTCGGCATGTCCCAATCGTAAGGCGCAGGTCTGTACCCCGGTAGCGGGAACAATCCTGAGCCTTGCATCGTCGTCGCTGCCGGTTCCGGGAGAAAGCGTCAAGGCCGGACAGGTCCTGGCGGTTGTTCAACCGTCACTTGCAGGTGTTGATCTGTTGAGTTACATCAGCACGAAAGCCCAGTTAGAGAGCCAGTCTGTTGACCTGGGGGTGAAGGCCCAAGAGGCAAAAGCTCAAATTACCAGAACCCAAATCCAGCTCAAACAGGCCGAAGCCGTTTTCAACCGTGTGAAAAAGTTGTTTGAAGAGAATGCGAAATCGGCTCGTGATTTTGAAGAGGCTCAATTCGCCCTGGAGAAAGCGCAGTCCGATCTTGCCTCGGCCCGGCAACTCAAGGACACATTTGAGCAGGCACAAAGGCAAATCTCCTCCCGGCTTGAAAGCAGTTCGTTTCGAGATGGATTGCCCGTCGTAGAATTGAAGAGCCCGATAGAGGGTGTGATCACCGCCGTCGGAAAGACCATCGGAGAATATGCTCAGCCTCAGGAGTCCATCTTCAGCGTTCTGGATACGCGGCAGGTCTACGTGTCGGCGAGAATCCCCGAAGCGGACATCTCACGTATAGGCGCCGCCAGGGACGCACTCCTGGAATTGCCGGCGGTGCGTGGAAGTTATGTCTCGATTCTCAAGGAGTCAGGAGGAAAGATTATGTATCTGGGCAGCCAGGTTGACGCCAACACCCGTACCATTGAGTTGACATACCAACTGCCCAATGCCGACGGCGCACTTCGGGTGGGCATGAGCGTGAACATGTATGTGGAAACCTCACATGTCGAAGATGCCATCGTTGTTGACGAGTCGGCCCTGGTGGATGAAGACGGCGAAACCGTTGCTTTTGTGCAGTTGGCCGGTGAAACCTTTTCCAAACGTTATCTCGACATCGGGATAAAAGACGGCAGCAACGTTCAAGTGCTTGATGGTCTGTCCGCCGGTGAAATGGTGGTTACCAAAGGCGCCTACTCGATTCGTCTTGCATCCGTCTCGTCGACAATACCGGCTCATGGACACGCTCATTAGAGGAGGATAGACAACAATGCCAGATCAATTGATCACATGGTCGGTTCACAATCGCGCAGCAATCCTTGCCGCCGCGGCTATTTTCATCGGCGTCGGCATTTACAGCATGGTGACTATTCCCGTCGATGTCTTTCCCGATCTGACGGCGCCAACGGTAACCGTCATAACCGAGTCGCACGGCATGGCGCCGGTGGAGGTCGAAAGCCAGGTGACTTTTCCCATAGAGACCGCCCTCAACGGCGCCGCCGGCGTCCGGCGGGTTCGTTCCATCAGTTCCGTCGGTATTTCCGTTGTCTGGGTGGAGTTTGACTGGGGGCAGGATATCAATACGGCACGACAGATTGTCGGCGAGAAGATATCCCTGATTGCCAACGATCTGCCGCCCGAAGTGGAGAGTCCCGTATTGGCGCCTATATCGTCAATAATGGGAGAGATTCTCTTCATTTCATTGGAGTCGGACCGCCATAGCCCCATCGAACTGCGGACGACAGCGGATACCGTCATTCGCAGGCGATTGCTTGCCGTTGGCGGGGTGGCCCAGGTTACCCCTATCGGCGGCGAGGTAAAACAGTATCAGGTGATTTTATCACCTGCCAGGCTGGAAAAATATGGAATCACGGTTGCCCAGGTGATGGATACCCTCGCCAAATCCAACGAAAATGTTTCGGCGGGCTTCCTGGTCGAGGGAGGTTCGGAATATCTCGTTGCGGGAATAGGGCGCATGCAGAGCCTGGATGATATTGCTCAGACGGTTGTATCGGCGAGAGACGGAGTCGGGATCCGAATTGCCGACCTGGGACACGTCCAGATCGGCGCCGAGCCCAAACGTGGAGACGGCTCCGCTAACGCTCGACCGGCGGTAATTCTGGGCATACAGAAACAACCCAAGGCAAACACCCTTACGTTGACAAAGAAACTGGACCGGGTGCTTGATGAACTCGAGGAGAAACTTCCCGAAGGCATGCATATAAACCGCGCCCTGTTTCGGCAATCGGATTTTATTGATGTAGCCATCGGCAATATTGAGCACGCCCTGCGGGACGGAGGTATCCTGGTCGTCATCATCATGTTAGTCTTTCTGGCCAATATTCGCGCCACCTTCATCACGCTTACGGCTATTCCCCTGTCTCTGCTGGCGGCGGTTGTTGTGATCAAGTGCATGGGCGGTACGATCAACACTATGACATTAGGCGGGATGGCGATCGCCGTCGGCTCTCTTGTCGATGATGCCGTCATCGTGGTGGAAAACGTCTTCAGGCGGTTGCGGGAGAATTCTCTGAAATCCGAAGCAGATCGTAAATCGGCGGTGAAGGTCGTATATAACGCCACGATCGAGATACGGTCGTCCATCTACTTTGCAACCTTCATCATCATTCTGGTTTTTCTGCCGATATTCTTCCTGTCAGGCGTAGAGGGCAGGCTGCTTCGGCCGTTGGGGATCGCCTATATCATATCGTTGCTGGCTTCTCTGGTGGTCGCCATCACGGTTACGCCGGCTCTGTGTCATTTGCTGCTGCCCCGCTCCAGAGCGGTTCTGGGCGGTAAAGAGCCGAGAATATACATCGTCATAAAAGCGATGTACACGAAGCTGCTCAATCCTGTGCTGGATCATCCGTGGCTGGTTACCGCCCCGACAGTAATCGTGCTGGGAATTGCCATTTATTCAACGACATTTCTCGGGCGGTCCTTTCTTCCGGAATTTAACGAAGGCGCCCTGACGATTACCGTTGTTACCCTGCCCGGTACGTCACTGGAGCAAGCTAATGCGATGGGACATCTCGTCGAGGAAACGCTGCTGAGGCAGGAGGAAGTTACCGGGGTGGCGAGACGACAGGGACGGGCGGAACTCGACGAACACGCCATGGGCGTTGAAGCTGCCGAGATGGAGGTGTCGATCAGCCTGGAGCACGGGCGCAGTAAGGCGGAGTTCCTGGAAGACCTTCGTAACGAATTTACCCTCATTCCCGGAGCCAACATTACGATCGGCCAGCCCATCTCTCACCGGATCGATCACATGCTTTCCGGTTCTAAGGCGAATGTCGCCATCAAGATTTTCGGAAATGACCTCTACAAATTGAGGAAACTCGCCGAAGAAGCCCGCGAGGCGATGTCATCCATCGACGGCGTGGTGGACTTGTCGGTCGAACAGCAAATGGACATACCGATTGTCAAGGTTCAATTCGATCGCCCGGCGATGGCGCGTTATGGCGTGAAGGTGGAAGACCTGGGTCACATGCTCGAAGCGGGCCTTCAGGGTGTAACCGTCTCGCAGATTCTGGAAGGTCGCAATGCATTCGATCTGGTCGTTCGTGCCGAAGGAGTGGACGAACTGAGGCTGGACCGCCTTGGCGACATGAAGGTCGACACGCCGCAAGGCGCCAAGATTCCATTGAAGGCGGTGGCAAAGATTATCCGTACGTCCGGGCCGAACCTCGTCAGCAGGGAACAGGTGCGACGGAAGATTGTCGTGCTGTGCAATGTCGCAAATCGCGATATTTCGTCCGTCGTGAAGGACTGCAAAGCCGTTATCGATCCCATTATCAGCCAGGAACCTGACTATTCGGTGGTGTATGGCGGACAATTTGAAAGTGCCGAATCGGCAAACCGACTCATCACCATAGTCGGCATCGGTGTTGTCATAGGTATCGCTTTTCTGCTGCAATTAGCGTTTGGTTCGCTGCGGGACGCGGCGTTTGTGATGCTGAATCTGCCGCTGGCTCTCATAGGAGGCGTTGCGGGTGTGTTCATCGCCGGAGGCGTGATGTCCCTTGCTTCCATGATCGGCTTCATAACGGTATTCGGAATCGCCACCCGTAACGGAATCATGCTTATCTCCCACATCCGAAACCTTCAGCAATTGGAAGGAGTAACGGATTTTCGCCTGGCGGTGCTTCGCGGCGCCCAGGAGCGTGTGGTTCCGATCTTGATGACGGCTTTAACGACGGGATTGGCCCTGATTCCTCTGGCGGTAAGCGGAGAGAAAACAGGTAATGAAATCCAGACACCGATGGCCATCGTAATACTGTTCGGCCTGCTGACTTCCATGCTTTTGAATACCATCGTCGTGCCTACCCTTTATCTTCACCTTGGGCAGGCAAAAAGTGTAGATGAACAAGGAGATATCTAATGAATACCGAAAGAACCGTTTTGCTCACTCTAATTGTTTTTGTCGTCGCCGGATGTACGCAACGGGACAACGCCGGGCGGTTTGATTTGCCGATCTTCACCGATCGTATCGAGCCGGTTGAGATAGTTGAATCCAACAACGGCCCGCCGGACGCCGATTCTGCCCCGCAGCAACAGCCGGCCGAGCCGGCCGTCATTGAAAAGCTGGCGTCAGGACAGGCTTTTGCAATCGCCCGGCGGCATCATCTGGAACTCAAGGTGATAAAGTCACAAATGGACGAGGCGACGGGTATGATCATGCAGGCGGGCGTCATGCCCGATCCGGAAATAATCGCCCGTACGGAGTCGGCTCCTTTTTCCGGATCGACCGCCGCCGAGGCCGAGTATGTTGCCGGAATCAGCCAGAACATCCCGTCAGGCAAACGCCTCTCGGTTGCTCGCAAAGTCGAAGAACAAAAGAAAAAGAAGCTCTCCGTCGAACTGCGGGCAAAGCGCCTCGAAATCCGGACACGGGTTCAGTCTGCCTTTGCCGAAGCATTGTTTTGGGAGCAGGCGGTTGATGTTTATGCCGGTTCTCTTGGACAAGCGGCAAAAGCATTAGCCATAGCACAGGCTCGTTTTGAGGCAGGCGACACTGTCGCTACGGAAGTCGGGCAGGCGGGAATTGAAACACAGCGGATAGAACTGGAGTTGGACGCCGCCAGAGCCCAACATCTCGTAGCCAGAGAAAAACTGCTGACCGCCATGGGCAATCCGCCTCTTCGCATAAACTCACTGGAAAACATGACTGAGAGCCTTTCAAAAGATATTCCAGGCCTCGATGAGCTTGTCGCCAACCTGGACAAACATCCGTTGGTCGCAGTAGCTCAAGCCGAATATGACGTCGAGAAACTGCGGTATAACCTCGTTGAAGAGGAACGAAAAGTCGATCTTGGTTTTGAGATTGCTTATCGCAAGCTCTCCGACGACCGGGATGCTTTTGATGTGGGAATCCGTATCCCCCTGCCCATGTCCAGCAGGAAAGCCGGTCGTCGTCATCAGGCAAGAGCAGCCGTACGGACCGCACAACTCAGGTCCCGACAGGTTCGTCGCGAAGTGGAGTATGCTCTGCGCCAGTCTCATAGCGCACTCAATAGATCGATCAGCGCCGCCAGGCTTTTGCAGGATCAAATTGTTCCGCAATCCCGGAAACTACTGACGGAGATGGAGAAACGCTATGAAGCAGGCGACATCAGCATGACCGAATTGTTGCCCGTGCGCAGAGACGCCACCGCCACCAGGCTAAAGCTCCTCGAGGCCTTGCGGGACGCCATGGACGCGCAGGCCAAACTGATCGCCTACATGGCGGAGAACATCTCTGACTGACGACCCGACAGAAACGGACAAATATCGCAGCCGTCTCAGCCGGCCAATCTCCGGCAGACAGCAACTACGCCGAGCCTAACTGCTACGGGCAGCTATTGAGCCATTCTGCGGCAAATAGTTTCACGTCGCCAAAGTTAACTGAACCGTCGCAATTCAGGTCGCCGACATTGTATCCGCCGGCGCCGATCCACGACCAGTTGGCGGACAGTTGCCCATAGTCAAAGAAGTTGACGATACCATCACTGTCAAAGTCGGCGCAGGGACAGCAAACATCCGGGTCCGTAAACAGGATAAACGACATATCAGTGCCGTCGGTTGTATGCCATTCCCGATCCGGAGATACTGTACCGAGAATGCCTCTGACGGCAAAATCCTGGAACACATGCGGATGATTCGTCCAGCCCCACGGATAAGCCGGCTGACGGTCCACATACACCGCCTCGATGCTGATCCAGTATATCCCGTCGACTCCCGGCTGACAGAAGGCTTGATCCGGCGGCACCTTAACCGAGTACCTGTAGACCGGCCCGCCGACGCCGCCATTGATGTCTATCACCCGATCATAACCTACAAGCACTTCGTCATACGAAAAGGCCTTGTATTGCCACACTTTCCTGCCGGGATGACTATAAGCATACTCATTGCCGGGATCATCCGCGCCGACATCCGTCCAGATACTTATCAGGAAGTAATTGGGGTCATCCGGCGGAGTGTGACAAAAGTCCGGATTGCAGGGAGCATACGACGAGTCGATATAAGAGCCCCACCATACGATCGACGACAGGGGTGTTCGACGCTTGCACAGCCAGTCATCCGCAACCATCGTACGATACAGGTATTCTCCGCCGGATTCCAATATCATGCTTTCCTCACTAACGTATTCGCTCCAGTCGCGATGGCCTGTAAACGGCTGCTCCCATTTGACCCAGTTGGGATCAGTGTCAAGCTCGAAAGCCAGATCGTAACTCTCATCTGTGCAGAAGGAGTTCGCCTTGAGAGGCGCCACCTGCATTGTCAGCGGGTCAATGAATGTGCCGACCACAGGCCCCTCGTCCGTCGTCAGCATAAACTGCACCGCGTCGTCCATCCAGTGTGCAGGCCGGGTCTTCCAGCCCCAGGGGAATTCCACGTGCGGTGGCTGGAAGGGGTCTTCACTGTCATATATTGCAGTTATGCTGATCCAGAACACATCATCGATGGTGTCATTGAGGTATTCGCCCTGCCGGAAAAACTCTTCGGGAGTGAGCTTGAGATAGTACTTGTAACAACTCTCCCATATTTCCCACCAGTTTTCGTCGACGAAATAGTCAAACCCGTCGAATTCATAAACCACGCGATCGGCGTCGACATCTATCTGCCACAAGAGCTTCTCAGGATAACTAAAGTTGATGTCCGGGTCCCTGTCGCCGGCGGGTACATTGCTCCAGAATCCTATGCGCCATCCGGATATGGGCGTTTGCCCATACATCGTTTCCGGCGATACAGTGTCATCCCAGCCGATATATGAGCCCCACCAGTGAACCGAAGCAACCGGCATATCGCCAAAACACCTGAAATCGTCCGCGGCCACATGCCACACAGGCGGCTGTGTGGTAGTACCCTGCTCGGGACATGGGTCCGTACCCGGTCCACCCAGGATGAAATAATCCATAAATATAGCAAGGTCATCGGCGTTCACCATTAGATCATGGTTCAAATCCGCACATTCATAATATAACGGATCCCCGTAAGCCGTGTTCATCGCATCCTGAAGAGCCGCGAGATCCGCTGCGTCTATACTGCCATCTGAGTTGAGATCACCATAACACTGCCCCCCCATGTCCCAGCAATCAAGCCAGAATTCGGGTCCTTCCATCTCCGGCATCATGAACGCCGGCTCGTTCCAGCCGCAATAGACCGCTGGGTCATACTCCGGATCGCCGAACACGCCAAGAATCTCCAGCGGCGGTTGAGACCACTTGATGTTCTTGTGGGCATCACGCCTGACGGGAAAAACACCGGGCGTAAAGACAACCGTAAGAGAAACCGATTCATTGGGAGCCAACTCGCCGAAAGACCAGTTCTCGGCGCCGCCAACCTCACCAAAACTGCTCGTCGAGCCGTTCAGACTGTTGCCTTCGACATTCCAGTGCGTACCCGGCATCGGTGGTTTGGCGTAGTCGTGACCGGTGTACAAGCCGTTCTCCACACTGCTCGGCTCGACTGTACAGCTAAAGCCCACATAGTCAATATGGTTGGCCGTCTGAGCCTGCGACAGATCGTTCCACTGCGTTATGTCGTAACGGAAATTGCCGACACGATGAACCGGATCAAAAGGAACATAACCTGTCAGCGGATCACCGTAATCGTCCGAGTCGTATACCGATCTGACCGCCGGGCCGTATTCGTCTGCGGCATGACCGTGCAGAAACTGGTACAATTGCACACCCTGCAGCAGCTCGGTTGTAATATTGGTTACCGTATATGTCTGCAGCATCACATAACGCTCACTGCCTACATAGCTCCCCGTTGCCGGATCCGGCACAACTCCCATTGGCGACGATCCGCCGTAGCCCAGATCCACCATTTCATATTCGATAGTCACTTCCACTTGGCCGTTGGTAATGATCGACCGACCGGTATCCAATCCCACCACCGGATTAGCCGCATCGTCCCATGTGGCGATCGCCTCGACAACGGTAAATGCGCTGTTGGTCGTCCAGTCCGGATACGTCATATAGTCCGTAAACCATGTCGCTGTTCCGGGAGGCGCCGACAGATCCCGGCCCGAGTTGGCCACACCTTCATAGTATATGGCGCCGGCCCACTCGCCGCTGAGCAGTTCGTGGCTCGCATAGCTATGGGCCGGTGATATGCCCCAATATGCATAGTCGGAAAACCCGCCCGAATCCAGTTCAATGTACCAGTCCGGATTACTTAATGTCTCCAAAGAATATGAGGGCAAATCACCACCCGGCCCGCCTCCATAGACCGCCAGGACGTAACCTCCAACTTCAGATCCGTCGTAACCGGCAATACGAATGAAATAACTGACTGTGTCGGTCATGCTGACAACAACTTGAGATTGGGACTCACAGAAGTCATCGTTGCAGGCAAGTTCATTTCCTCCGCACGAGTCATAAACAGCAAGCGTTGTATCGAAAGAACTTCCGC
>SDBV01005504.1_pt1 | contig 17849 bp, 15 predicted proteins | sample 2277081 | NCBI WGS metagenome assembly SDBV01 (sample SAMN10402039, study PRJNA504765) | marine sediment metagenome | isolation source: marine sediment core GS10_PC15, 223 cmbsf | place: Arctic Ocean: Southern Knipovich Ridge | collected 2010 | reverse complement strand
TGGCTCGCCAGTCGCCCAGCCCGGGTTGGTAATTTTTCCCCAACCCGATGTCAGCCAGGAATACCCCAGATACACACGCAAGATCAACCACAACCAGGCGAACTTTGTCGTCTGAAACAGAGCGAAAGCTATTGGCGGGTCTGGAATGAGCACCTGTCCCTGCTTATCGATCATCGTTTTCTCCGTCATGATAATTCTCCTATAATTTATCTAGTATATAATGGATAAATTTTACCATTTACATACATATTAAAAGGGAAATAGGTTGGCTCGTGATTAATTTCACATAAGATATTCATGTATTTGACGGGGGAATTTCCGTTATTTTTCTGTGCCCACCACCACCCTCCATCTGCCAGCACGTAGGGCTGCTGAACCCCGGCCCACCACAGGTGTATATAGCCACCAAATCATGACGAACGTTGTATCGGGGGCAAAATATTCATCCCCAGTGGCGGGGTCAATGCGTTTGAAATGATACCAATAAGCGCTTAAACGATAATAATTGACCTCGCTCAAATACCGCGCCAAAGTTTCTTTGTCTGGTGCAATCAACCCGCGGTCAAGCAAACGCTGGGCCTGCTGTTCGAATGAGAGGGCCGATTTGGTGTATTTCATGCAATTCGTTTACCAAATGAAAAAACCCGCCACATTTGAGCATGCCCCAAAAGGGGTAGAGGCTTGGCGGGTGTGCTATTTATAGTATACCTGTATAATGCGGCATGTCAATAGAATTCCTGCTCTGCAGGTAAAAAACCATCATGATTTCACACTCTCCTCAACGATCGCTATTTCTTCTTCTGATAAACTATAAAGTTCATAAATTATTTCATCATTAGCTTCCAGAGTTTTATTATCGAAACAAATGTTTTTATTATTCCGGTCTATTATTTGATTTACTATCTCAATAACCGCTGTTTGTTTGATAAGAGGAGCCATTTTAATGAGGTATCTTTGACCGCGCCGTAATAAAGATTGAAACCGTCTACAGTTTTCATATCACCCCCCTAATAAAACCGCAGAGGCGGTTTGACCCGCCTCGCACCCCGTCTCGAAAGATCGGGGGGAATGTAAATATATTTTAGCAGAATCCCTGGCTGATTTCAATTGATTTTTGTGCGATGTCCAGGACATACTATACACTTTATTGGATACGCGCCGCTGCCCTGACTATCGATTTTGCCATCTTTGCCGTGGATGTATAGTTCTCTCTTCCCTTTATTGCTGGTCTTGCGAAAGCTTTTTATAGCTTTGTCTTTGGTTTTATGATCCGAAATAGGGTCCTGCTGTGAAACTTTACCCTCGTGCATCCAATCACTCACAGTAAACCCCTTCCCGACTGCGCAGCAGTCACCCTTCCCCTTGAAAGAGCCTGTACCTTGCGGAGGCGAGGTAGGATGGGGTTTTCCATTCACCCCCCAGCCCCCACCGTCCATCCGCCAGGCGGCTTCCCCCGCTGATTTAACAATGAAAATCCCACTGTCACTGTCGATAAACTTACCCAGATGATCACGATCTTCCGTAGCCGATTTGGATACCCCGCGAAGCGGGACAAGCCTGTCCGGCGTGGGATGGGCGACAGGTCCCTCACTTCGTAAAGGATGAACTTCGCTCAGGACAGGCGCATCGCACCGGGGGTGGCTGGATGTGGGAAACGATATTTTGTAGCCAATTATTGGTTCAGCGTTTATAATAAGGAGAGAATTATCAGGAATCATGTTCTTCTGGTTGGAAGCACCAGAAAGATTACAAAGAGAAAAATCTTCTTGGTGATTAAAGAGGCTTAATTTTAATGGTGGGATTTGGAAGTTCTTAGTTAATATCCGTTTAATTTTTTGAGTAATAACTAAATATCTCTAATAGGAGTCGTTTGACATGGCCCAGGTTTATGGGGAACTTCGTGCGGATAAAGCAACACACGGCGAGAAAAGAGTTCTCAAATTATTAAGGCTAAATCTTCCAAAAGAATATAGCGTTTATATCGAATGCCCACTTCCTGGAAATCGGATCCACCGATATCCTGATTTCATCGTGGTCACAAATTATGGTGTGATTATCCTTGAAGTTAAAGATTGGATTCAAATCCGTCGCGCCGACCGGTACGGTGCAGAAATCAAAATCAGAAGCAACCAGAACCGTAAAGTGGCCAACCCGGTGGACCAAGCCCGTGAGAGCGCGCTCCTGTTGGCGGATAAATTACGAGGCATCAAGTAATATCTCAAGAACCAAGGAATTGATAATGGATAGAAAGCAAGTAATCTCAAGCAACATTGTATCGATTGGCTATGATCCGGCCAAGTTAATTTTAGAAGTTGAATTCAAGGGTGGAAGTATATATCAATATATCAAAGTTCCCCCATCGATTTATAAGAAATTGATGGCAGCAGACTCACATGGGAGATATTTGGAATCTAATATCAAAAAAGAAGGATATGCATTCAAAAAAATCAAATAGGAAGACCTATGAAGCTAATACACATACATTTGCAAGGATTTCGTCCATTTCATCAACCAGTTGAGATTGATTTTGTTCAATTGACTATGTTAATAGGAAATAATGATTCGGGCAAAAGTTCGATCATGGATATTCTTGAAATTGCATTGACATCCAATGGAAGACCTGATGAAAATGATTTTTATACTAGCACAACTGGTGACAACGCTGAGAAAATTGAGGTAGTCCTTCGATTTGATCTTAATCCTGAAGAGGAGGACTCTCTTGTATTCGCAATTGGGAACTCGATCACATACAGGACAATATATACAAGAGATAATGTAACAAAGGAATATTTGGCTGAAGTACCCAGAGAAGAAGATCTAAGGTGTAACTTTCCAAAATTAACAGCTACTGATCAAATAGCGATTATCGAAAAACATGATCTGGCAGCACTGGAAACAACGTCAAACACGGAAAATCGAACAGAGTGGTTCAAGGATTTCATCCAAACAGTAGATAAGGTCAATGATTGGAAAGAAATCCCATCTGATTTTCAGAAAATTTTACCCAGGATCCAGCGTTATAGCGCGATGGACTACAACTCACCCGAGAACCTAATCAACAGAACAGTAAGGCAGGTTTTTGAGACTGTACTATACGATGAACTTGAGGCAGGCGAAGAGGGTGATAGAGAATTGCGACAATCATTGAAAGAAATTGAAGAAGAAGCGGAACATAAAATCAATGAAAAAGTAGCCGAACTAAAGACTTATATTCAAAAATATGCCCCAACAGTCACGAATATTACCTATGAACCTCATATTGATTTCTCACGGGGTTTTCAATCTGGCGAGATAAGGGTTGACGAAGGCCGAGGGGAACATTACCTAAATAAATCGGGGGATGGAACTAAAAGAAAGATCTTCATGGCGACAACAGATTGGGATCGTGATGTTACACTAGCAATCCAATCTGAGGGCGGCTCTTTACCTGATATCATTCGAGCCTATGATGAGCCTGACACTAATCTGGACTATCATGCCCAACGCCAATTATTCAAGTCTATCTTCGATATTAGTTCAGGTGAGAATTCGAATATTCAATCAATTATCAGCACGCATTCGCCAAGAATGATCGACCGAGCTCCAGCAAAAAGCATCCGAATGTTGAGCGAGAAAGAAGGTGTTACGATTGTAGATAAACTTCAGACAGGAGATGACGTGGCAATAGAATCGTTTCTGTCAGGGGTTGCAAGAGATCTGGGGATTACCAACTCTCTCATGTTTTATGAGAACTGTTTTATTTTCGTAGAAGGAAACACAGAGAAAAATGCGATTCCCTTGTTTTACCGGAAACTCTACGGCCAAAGTATGCTTGAGGACGGGATCAACATAATTAATGTGAAAGGCAAAAGCGCATTCAAAGAGTTCCTGCGATTATTCAGTCAAAACAAACAGGAATTGACTGTTTTCTTTATGGATCATGATTGCGCCGATACACATGACGATAAAATGACAGAACAGGTTTTGCGTGAAAACGGATTTTCTGAGGAGTTCTGCCAGGAAAGAATGATATTGGTCGGCAGGCAGGAATTTGAAGACCTGTTTGGGCCAGGTATTTATATGAAAGTATATAACAATAAATGGCCCAAAGATGAAGGCAGATGGGTTGCTGATGATTTTGTTGCCCTTGATCCTGATAAAAAATATTCCGGCGAACTTCAAAGGATCATGTATGATAACTGTGGAGAATATGGCGAAAAGTGGGGAAAATCTGAGCTTGGCCACGCTTTAGGAGCAATGTGCTCAGAAGACGAAATCCCACAGGAAATCAAAGATTTATTCACCTTGGCAAGGAAAATTGCTAAGGTTAGTTGAAGAAGGATACTAACCATCAACAATTAAGATTTCTATAAGAGTTGATCTAAAAGGTAACTAATTTGTCAACTAAAGTTTCGTTATCAATACTTGAAAGCCACTTATGGGAGTCAGCCAACATCCTGCGCGGGCCTGTTGATGCGGCTGATTTTAAAACGTACATCTTTCCACTCTTATTCTTCAAGCGAATTTCTGATGTCTATGATGAGGAGATTATAGAGGCGCTAGAAGAATCTGGGGGAGATCAAGAGTATGCCAGGTATCCTGAAAATCACAGATTTCAGATACCTGAAAGTTGCCATTGGTCTGATGTCCGTGAGAAAACTACTGATGTCGGCTTTGCTCTACAAAGAGCGATGAGGGAGGTTGAAAAAACCAATCCAGAGACATTATATGGCATTTTTGGAGATGCCCAGTGGACTAATAAAGACCGGTTATCTGACCCTCTCATAAAAGATCTTATAGAGCATTTCTCCCAGTTACCGCTTGGAAATTCAAATGTAGCCTCTGATATTCTAGGCCAGGCTTACGAGTACTTAATCAAGAAATTTGCGGATGCAACGAATAAGAAAGCCGGAGAATTCTACACTCCCCGCAGTGTGATTCGATTGATGATCGAAATCCTTGATCCGAGATCTGGCGAAACAATTTATGATCCTGCTTGTGGCACAGGGGGTATGTTGCTTGGAGCAGTTCAACATGTTAGGGAATCGGGAAATAATGTTAAGTTATTGTGGGGCAAGCTTTATGGACAAGAGAAAAACCTGACAACCTCCAGCATTGCCCGGATTAACTTGTTCTTGCATGGTATTGAGGACTTTCAGATTGTACGAGGAGATACGCTTCGACAACCTGCCTTTTTCCACGGCGATGATTTGGCAACTTTTGATTGTGTGATAGCCAATCCCCCATTTTCATTAAAGCAGTGGGGCCGTGAGATTTGGGAGAAAGACCCTTTTGGACGCAATTTTGCTGGTTTACCCTCGAAAAGCAATGGGGACTTTGCTTGGCTACAACACATGATTAAATCTATGGATCCCCGAACTGGCCGGATGGCTGTAGTGCTTCCTCATGGGGCACTATTTCGGTCTGGAGCTGAGGGAAAAATGCGCCAAAAAATTCTGGAAATGGATATCCTTGAGGCTGTTATTGGTCTCGGACCAAATTTATTCTACGGTACAGGATTGGCTGCAGCTATTTTGGTGTTTCGAAACAACAAGCCTGTTGAACACAAGAACCAGATTTTAGTGATTGATGCTTCAAAACAATATCAAAAAGGCAGAGCGCAAAATACATTTGAAGAAGATCACAGTTCCCAAGTTTATCAATGGTATTCGGACTTTAAAGATGTTGAAGGGGCTGCCTGCGTAGTTTCTTTATCTGAGATCGCTGAAAATAATTGGAATTTGAATATCCCAAGATATGTAGAGCCTGTCATTGAAGAGGAAACCATCACTGTAGAAGAGGCTCTCGGCAATCTGAAAACTGCTATGACTGATGCTTTCAAGGCAGAAGACCGACTAAAACAATTACTAATTCAGAATAATTTGATGCCAGAAAATGTGGGGACAAATGAATAATAAACCGATCACTCAAGCTCAACTCGAATCCTATCTATGGGGCGCGGCTACGCTGCTGCGCGGCTTGATTGATGCTGGCGATTACAAGCAGTATATCTTCCCATTGATGTTTTATAAGCGGCTGTGTGATGTTTACGATGAAGAGTATCAGATTGCATTAGAAGAATCTGAGGGCGACTTGGAGTATGCCGAGTTTGCCGAAAATCACCGCTTTCAGATTCCCAAAGGTGCACATTGGCGTGATGTCCGCAACCAGACTAGAGATGTGGGTAAGGGCATCCAGGATGCCATGCGATCCATTGAAAAGGCCAACCCAGATCGGCTTTACAGCATATTCGGCGATGCACAATGGACGAACAAGGAGCGTTTATCCGACAGGCTGCTGAGGGACTTGATTGAGCATTTCTCAACGTTGACCTTATCAATTGCCAATGTTCCTCAAGATGAATTAGGGGTAGCATATGAATTCCTCATCAAGAAGTTTGCCGATGACAGCGGTCATACCGCGGCCGAGTTTTATACCAACCGCACAGTTGTTGATCTGATGACACGTTTACTAGATGCTCAGGAAGGTGAGAGCATCTATGATCCAACCTGTGGCTCAGGAGGTATGTTGCTGCAAGCTGCTATTCAGCTTCAGAAACAAGGTAAAGAATATCGAACCTTACAACTTTCTGGGCAAGAACGCAATTTGATGACATCCTCTATTGCCCGGATGAACCTTTTCTTACACGGCTTTGAGGATTTCGAGATCATCCGCGGTGATACCCTAGCTGACCCAAAATTTGTTGAGGGTGATCGTTTAAAACAATTTGACATTATCTTAGCTAATCCGCCCTACTCTATCAAACAGTGGGATCGAAAAGCTTGGGAGAAGGACCTCTTTGGGCGCAATTTCTTAGGCACGCCGCCACAAGGCCGGGCAGACTATGCCTTCTTCCAACATGTCTTAGCCAGCATGAAGCCCAAGACTGGTCGCTGTGCCATTCTTTTCCCGCATGGCGTACTTTTCCGGGATGAAGAAAAGAAGATGCGTGCTAAATTGATCGAAATGGATTTGATTGATTGTGTTTTGGGGCTGGGGCCAAACCTTTTTTATAATTCCCCGATGGAAGCTTGCGTTGTTATTTGCAGAACTCACAAACCTGTTGAGCGCAAGAATAAGGTTTTGTTTATCAATGCGCTAGAAGAGGTCACTCGAGAAAGAGCGCAAAGCTTTCTGGAACGATCTCATATCCAGAAAATTGTGAATGCGTATGAAGCGTATGGCGATATGGATGGGTTTTCAAGAGTTGTAGATATCAAAGATATACAAGCAAAAACTGCTAATTTGAGTATCCCCTTGTATATTCCGACAAATAATCATGGAGTCTTATCCGAGGATAACAAAACTCTAAATGAAATTATTATGGATTGGCAAACCAGCTCAGAGGAATTACGAAAGAATCTATATCAATTAATCAACTCTTTAGACAAATAGGGAGGTTACAAATGGCGTTCGAAAAACCAATCACCATCATAAAAGCTATTCAAGAAATTCAATCTAACAAGTATGTGTTGCCAGCTATTCAACGAGAATTTGTTTGGGACACCGAACAAATTGAAAACTTATTTGATTCACTAATGAGGGGCTATCCGATTGGGTCTTTCCTGTTTTGGGAGGTTCAACCAAACCGGATTGGAGATTTTCAGTTTTACGACTTTATGGATCGGTACCACGAAAGGGATATCACCCATAATGAACCAGTCACTCCTCCCAGCAATCGAGAGGTGATTGCAGTATTGGATGGACAACAAAGACTCACGGCCTTAAACATAGGTTTGACAGGTTGGTATGCATTCAAACTCCCCCGTTATTGGCGGACCAATAACCGCGCATTTCCGAGAAGAGAGCTTTACTTGAATTTATTAGAACCAGAAGAGGGTCCTGATAATGGATATGAGTTTAAGTTTTTGCGAAACAAAGATTTTGACTCTCAGGACGAATCAAAGCACTGGTTTAAAGCTGGAGATGTACTCAAATTTCCCGATATCCAGAGCACCTTCGAATACTGTGTAGAGCAAGGTTTAACTGAAAACCGACAAAAGTATCCGTCTCATACATTGATGGGGTTATGGCGAGTTATTGTAGAAATGCCTCAAATCAACTATTTCCTGGAAGAAGAGCAGGATCTTGATAAAGTGTTGAATATCTTCATCAGAGTAAACTCATACGGGACACCCTTGAGCTATTCGGACATGCTGCTTTCGATTGCAACGGCTGCCTGGCAGGAACGTGATGCCCGCCAGGAAATCTATGAGCTGGTGGATGAGCTGAACAAGATTGGCGATGGGTTCACATTTGATAAGGACTTTGTACTAAAGGCTAGCCTTTTCTTGACGGATATTACGGCAATTGAATTTCGAGTCAACAGCTTCAACCGCGAGAACATGCTGACGATTGAGCAGAATTGGGATCGAATCGTTTCTGCGCTCAGGGGCACAGCCTACCTGCTGGCGACCTGGGGTTATTCGTGGCAGAACTTGGTGTCAAATTTGGCGGTTATCCCTTTAGCATATTTTCTTTACCAGATCAATTCGCCCTCAAACTTCAGCACGGCTGCTAAGTATGAATCTGACCGAGATAAGATGCGCAACTGGTTGCGGGTGGCCTTGTTGAAACGCACCTTCAGTGGTTCATCCGATAGCGCCTTGCGTACTGTGCGACGGGCGATGCAGGAGATTAAGACTAAAGAAGAATTCCCCTTTGAGTCAATTTATGAAGCCCTTAGTACCACCACACGCTCGATGAGCTTCGATGAACCTGAACTGGAAGGTGTTCTCAGCTACCGATATGGGCAAAGTTACACTTTCACCGTGCTTTCATTCTTATACCCCTGGTTGAAATATAACCAGCAATTCCATTTAGACCATGTATTCCCCAAGAGCCTGTTCAACCAATTTGAACTACGCAAACGTGGCATTCCAGAAGAGCAGTGGGGGAAGTGGCTTGATCAAGTTAATGATTTGGGAAACTTGCAGTTACTCCAAGGATCAGTCAACCAATCCAAATCTGATCAAGAATTCGAGAGCTGGATCAAGGGCGAATGCCCCAGTCCAGCCGATTTGAGCAGTTATAAAGAACTGCATATGATCCCAGATGTTGATTTGTCCTTTGAGAACTTTCCTGAGTTTTTTGAAGCCCGTACAAGGCTGATGCGCAAAATGTTGGCTGATCAGTTGAATGTTCAATTATCGGGAAATGGTGAAGATGATGCCGAATGACATTACAAGCACAATTTTATATTATCCAACAATCGCAGTGCCCTCTGGAGTATGGCTAAAACAAGCTCTTCTGTATTGGGATGAGATTGCCTCAATCGTTCCAACTGATTGGGATGGTGTGCCGGTTATCGACTATACACCAGAAGTTCAAACTCTTTATGACCAGCATATATTTAAACCTGTTCGACCAGAATCCCTCATTCATGAAAATTTTAGAAAGCTACATGATTTTGAACAAGAATTGATGGATTTAATCGAAACGCAAGAATTTCAAGAATTACTACCACCATTGGACCAAAGGGTTTTTCGATCAAAAATCCACAAGAACAAGGTATCTGAAGCAATATTCCAATTTATGCTGAAGAGAGGGTTAGTCGCTCAGGAGCTTGTGGAAGGGCGATGGTATCAATTTGATCGAACTACAGCAAACGCATATATGGCGATGCTTGCACAACATTTAGCCGATTTGGAATATTTGCATACCCTGCCCGGAACAGATCACGGCTTATACCAAAATTTAATATACCGGACACAGTTGCCATATGAAGGAATCGCAGGGTTATCAAATAGAATTCATCATGTTTTACCGATACCCAGAGAAGATGTGTCAATCCAATCACTCTTAGATTTCAGACAAGAAAGGCGGCAAGAACTACGTAATTTTCAACAAGTTATTGATGACTACCAACATGAATTGAGCCAGGTATCTAGCCAACAAGATGCTGAGTATATCGTTAGGAAATTCCAACGTTCAATAAAACGCGAAGTTGAAAACTTACAGGCTTTGTTCAAAGATGCTAAATTGGCGAATGCCTTAGGTACATTTGAGACTGTGATAAAAACTGGTTCCCTCCCCGCTGCCGCTGCCGTAGGAATTGATATACCTGCTGAAATTGTAATCCCCACTATAGGTGTAGTAGGACTTATCTCAGTGAGCAGCTATGGCATTGATAGGAGAAATTCTCGCAGAGCTGCCTTGCGAGCATGTGCATTTTCGTACCTTTACCATGCAGAGCAAGATCAAATCATAAACATCAATGACTGATAAACAAAATTACTCCCTCGTTCGTTTTGACCAAATCGCTGAAATGATCTCTGAGCGGATTGACCCTGCGGAAGCAGAGGTTGAACGCTACGTTGGTTTGGAGCATTTAGATCCTGAGACCTTACAAATCAAGCGTTGGGGAACACCGGACGATGTCAAAGGCACAAAACTCAGGTTCTATGAAGGCGATATTATTTTTGGACGCAGACGAGCTTATCAACGCAAACTCGCCGTGGCGGATTTTGAAGGCATTTGCTCTGCTCATGCAATGGTATTGCGTGCCAAACCAGATAATTGTTTACCTGAATTTCTGCCATTTTTCATGCAAAGCGAGACGTTCTTCGAACGGGCCTTAGCCATATCCGTTGGATCATTATCGCCCACGATCAATTGGAAAACGCTCGCCAGGCAGGAATTCCCACTGCCGCCCAAAGCCGAGCAGCGCCGCATTGCCGAGATTTTGTGGGCTGCGGATGAGGCGATGGAGAAACAGGATAATTTAAGAGAGGAAATCCAAAAGAACCAAACCCGCTTATCAATATCATTGATGAATAATGGGTTTTTTAAGAATGGAAGAAGAGATATAGAAGTTGCTTCACCATTTCAAACAAAAAGAGTAATTAGAAACATACCTCAAGATTGGAAAATTCATAAACTTTCAAAGGTAATTCAATCAGCTGATAATGGTTTTGCTTCTGGTGATAGAGACGAAAACGGAATTGTTCAACTTCGTATGAACAACGTTACCCGTCGAGGACGTTTCCTTTGGGAAGACATTACCCGAGTACCTGAAGATGCAGCAGATATTGATAAGTATCTATTAAAACCAGGTGATGTCGTTTTTAATAACACAAACAGTGAGGATTTGGTTGGAAAGTCTGCCTATTTCGAAGGGTATAGTGAAGAAGTAGTATTTAGTAACCACTTCACCAGAATTCGGGTGAAACCCAATCTGGTGTTACCAAAATACCTGTCTTTTTGGTTGAGATCAAAATTTTTCATTGGCCTATTTTCGCGCAGGTGTCAAAGATGGGTTGGACAAGCTGCCGTTCAAAGAGAAAATTTGCTTCAATTGGAGATATTGATTCCCCCAATTGATGAGCAGGTAGAAATTATTAAGATTCTAGAATCGCTAGAACAAGAATTTAGAAGCATTTCTTCACACATTGAAATTCTTGTGGAAACCAAAAAGGCTTTGATGGAAAGACTTGTATCCTAAATAAGGGATAAAATTCATGTTTACTGAACTAAACTCTGTTGAAAATTTCGTTCGCGATATCCTTTGCGGTCCTGTGCCTGAACAAGGCCAGGTTGCGGAACCTCGCAGCGAATATCTGGTGGGCAAGGCCCAAAGTTGGAAAGGCTTAGGTTGGGAATATCTACCTGCGCTTTCACTCCCACGTCAATTCAGCGATGTGCTGATGGAAGCTCATCTGCGAGACGCGCTGATCAAACTCAATCCAGAGATCGCCGCTCAACCGGATCGTGCTGATGAAGTGCTGTATAAGCTTCGGGCGATCCTGCTTGCCGTGCATACTGATGGTTTGGTGCGTACCAATGAAGAATTCACATCCTGGCTACGAGGGGAACGCTCCATGCCTTTTGGTACTAACAACGAACACACCACGGTCAAACTGATCGATTTCGAGAATTGGCGAAATAACCGCTGTGTGGTCACCCAACAATTCACCTACAAGGTTGGCGAGGTCGAAAAACGATTCGATCTGGTTCTCTTGGTCAACGGCATCCCGCTGGTGATAGGGGAAGCCAAAACCGCCACCCGGCCTGCGGTCACCTGGTTTGATGGAGCCTATAAGGTTCATGAAATCTATGAACAAGATGTCCCGGCCATGTTTGTGCCAAATGTCTTTTCATTTGCCACCGAAGGCAAAAGCTACCGTTACGGCTCAGTTCGACAGCCCCTAGAAAAATGGTCGCCCTGGCGGGATAAAGAGATTGACCCGTTGAGTGGCCTTAGAGAAGTGGAGACGGCTACCCGGGGGATGCTCAAACCGGCGGTTATCCTGGATATTCTGCAATCCTTCACCATCTTTGCAACCGATAAGCAGTATCGGAAAATCAAGATCATTTGCCGCTTCCAGCAATACCACACCACCAACCAGATCGTGGAACGAGTGGTACAGGGACGCATAAAGAAAGGTTTGATCTGGCATTTCCAGGGATCTGGTAAATCCCTGCTGATGGTCTTTGCTGCTCAAAAGATGCGCTTGCATCCCTCCCTCAAAAACCCAACCGTGCTGATCGTGGTGGATCGGATTGACCTTGATACCCAGATCACCGGCACCTTCACTACTGCGGATGTACCCAACTTGGTCTCGATTGAAAAACGCGCAGACCTGGAAAAATTACTTGCGCAAGATGTCCGAAAGGTCTTGATCACTACCATTCACAAATTCGGGGAAGCTCCAGGGATGTTGAATAACCGAGAAAATATCATTGTGATGGTAGATGAAGCCCATCGCACCCAAGAAGGTGACATGGGTCGCAAAATGCGAGATGCCTTACCCAATGCTTTCCTCTTTGGTCTAACCGGCACCCCGATCAACAAACGTGATCGCAACACCTTCTTTGCCTTTGGCGCACCAGAGGATGAAGAAGGTTACATGAGCCGTTATTCCTTTGAAGAATCGATTCGGGATGATGCCACCAAGCCGCTGCACTTCGAAGCCCGTTTGGTTGAATTGAGGATAGATAAAGAAGCGATTGACGAAGCTTATGCCAACATGACTGGCCATCTCTCTGAAGAAGATCAAGATAATCTAGCAAAGATGGCCGCCAAAATGGCCGTGATAGTAAAGGCAGATGAGCGGGTGGATGCAATTGTCAATGATATTGTCTACCACTACCAAACTAAGATAGAGCCAAATGGATTCAAGGCGATGGTCGTTACCTTCGACCGTGAGGCCTGTGTACTTTACAAAACCGCGATGGATCAGATTTTGGATCCTGAAGCTAGTGAGATTGTGATGACCGTGAATTCGGGGGAACGAGAATGGCAAAAATATAAACATGGCAAAGATGAAGAAGAAGCTCTTTTAGATCGCTTCCGTGATCCCAATGATCCACTCCAGATATTGATCGTTACCTCCAAGCTTCTGACCGGCTTTGATGCACCAATCTTGCAAGCCATGTATCTGGACAAGCCGATGAAGGAACATAATCTCCTGCAAGGTATTTGCCGCACTAACCGGCCTTTCCCTGGAAAATCGCATGGTTTGATCGTGGATTATATTGGCGTATTTGATGATGTCGCTCGCTCACTAAACTTTGACGAGAAGAGCGTTCAGAAGGTCGTCTCCAATCTGATTGAATTGTATAACCAACTGCCAGAGGCGATTGCGGAATGTCTCGACTTTTTCCCTGGTGTAGATCGGGAGATATCTGGCTGGGAAGGCTTGATCGCGGCTCAGGAGTGTTTACCAGATAATGAGACCAGAGATGCTTTCGCAGCGGCTTACTCGAAACTCAACCAGGTTTGGGAAGCCCTCTCACCTGATCCCATTCTCAGCAATTATGAAAAGGACTACCGTTGGTTGTCACAGGTGTATGAATCCGTAAAACCTCCCAGCGGGCATGGCAAACTGCTCTGGCATACCCTGGGAGCCAAAACGCTTGATCTGATCCATGAGAATATCCATGTAGAGGCTGTTCATGACGAACTGGATACCCTGGTTATGGATGCAGACTTCCTGGATGAACTGATCGCTACTGGCGACCCACGCAAAACCAAGGAAATCGAAATTCAAGTGATTGCCCGCATTCGCAGGCACCCTAACCACCCCAAATTTATTAAACTTGGAAAACGTCTTGAGGATATAAAAAACAGGTTGGAACAAGGGCTGCTACTAAGTGTTGAGTACCTCAAGATGCTGCTGGAAATCGCCAAAGATGTTGTCCAGGCTGAAAAAGAAGTGGATCCGTTGGAAGAGCAAGAGAACACCATCGCTGCCCTGACAGATCTTTTCTACGAAACCCGCAATGATGCCACCCCCAAGATTGTAGAAAAGGTCGTGACTGATATTGATAATATCGTGCGATTTGTGCGTTTCCCTGGTTGGCAGCAAACCCACGCTGGTGAGCGTGAAGTCAAGAAAGCCTTGCGTAGCACGCTTCTGAAATATCAACTCCATAAGGACCAAGAATTGTTTGATAAAGCGTATGGATATATAAGGGAATATTATTAAGAACACCCTTTACTCTCCAAGAAAGCTCTCTACTTCTATGTTCATTACGTCAATTTTATCATCAACCTACCCCTCCCCCTCTTAGGGGATTTCACCTTCCCACCCTTTACACCACAGAACATTCGTGCTAAATTTGCTGCAGTAAATAACCCTTCTCTGGCTCCTTCACCAACTCAGTGGACTCTGCGCTCTCTGTGGTTAAACCGCTTCAAACGCCGGGTCAATCCCCCCCAATCCCCCCGGGCACCCTTCCCCTTGAAAGAGCCTGTACCTTGCGCAGGCGAGGTAGGGCTGGGGTTGCAGCTGCACCCAGAAATGAATGAAATCGCATCCGGTGGAGTTCTTCCGGAAAAAAAAATTATTTTTTTTAATTAAAAACCTATCGATCTTGCGCATTTTGAAGGGCAATTTCGTCGGGTAAACACCCTTTTGATCATCTCACCCATTTTTGACTGGCATCTGGAACCTTATCATCAAGACCCATCGCTCACCTATCGACCTGGCCTGAACCTTACCAATTCAAAAAAAACCTTCACCGTGAGGGTAGCTAAAATTTTTCTCACCAACTCAGCGGACTCTGCGCTCTCTGTGGTTAAATTAGTTTTGATCGTGGGATAATCCTCGTCTCCCGGCTGCGACATGACGATTTTGATGGTGCCGTTTCGAGTATAATCCCCCTATTATGGATACAAATAACCTGGAGGAATACAAATGAATTTTGCCGGTGTGCTTCAAGGAGCTGTGGCCGTCTTGTGGGTCGTCGTGATCGGTCTCATCGTCCTGACTGTCGTGCGCGCCGCGCGCGGTTATAAAGTCAGGACCCTGTCGATCTCCATCCTGGTCGCCAGCATCCTGGCAGTTGTTATGACCACCGTCAGCGCCGGGCTGGTTTTCATTCAGCCTGAAGAGCGGGCTGTCGTCATCTCCGCGGTCGCCGATGAAGGTTACCGCCTGGAACCGCTTCAACCAGGGCTGAATTGGATCGTCCCTTATTTCGAAGCCGTCGTCCGCTACCCCATCTCCCGCCAGACCTATACCATGTCCATCACTTCCGGTGAAGGCCAGGTTGCAGGCGATGATTCAGTCGCCGCCCGCACCTTGGACGGCCAGGAGATCTTCATGGACGCCTCGGTGATTTATGCCATCGACCCCGATCAGGTGATCAAGGTCCACATCGATTGGCAGGATCGCTACACACAGGAGCTGGTCCGGCCTTTGTCGCGGGGTGTCATCCGCGATGCGGTCTCCCAGTTCGGCGTTGAGGAGGTGGTCAGCACCAAGCGCTTTGAACTGCAGCAGGCCATCACCGAGAATATGTCCGCCTTGCTGGCCGAAAATGGCCTGCGGCTGACTGATTTTGTGCTGCGCAATATCCAGTTCTCGCCGGAATATGCCGCTTCGGTTGAGCAGAAACAGATCGCCGAGCAGCAGGCCCAGCAAGCCGCCCTTGTCGTCGAACAAAGGCGGCAGGAAGCCGAGCAGGCCCGCCAGGTCGCCGAAGGCCAGGCGGATGCCGCCGTGATTCGTGCCGCGGGTAGTGCCGAAGCGCGCGTGATCGAAGCCGAAGCCGAGTCCAAGGCCCTGCTCCTCGTCGCAGATGCCCTGCGGGATAATGCCGATCTGCTCACCTACACCTACATCACCAAGATCGCCCCCGGCGTCCAGGTCATGCTCTTGCCCAGCGACAACCAGTTCTTGTTCCCCCTGCCTACCCTGGAACCCGGTTCAAACCTGGTCCCCACCCTGCCCACGCCCGAACCAACCCCTCTTCCCACGCCGGAGGCTTCTCCCTAAATGATGTCCGCGGCCGTGCCATCCGGGCGCCAGATACGCTTGACCAGCCTTTCCAGCTGTGCCGGTTGAGCATCCAAGCTCAACGCGGAAACGCTGGAGCAGGTACTGCGCCCATTAGAGAGTATTTTCCAACCCGCAGATTACCCCGACCTGATCGTCGGCCTCCGGGAACCGGATGACGCGGCTGTTTGGCGCCTGGATGATCATCGCGCCCTGGTGGTGACCACGGATTTCTTCACTCCGGTGGTCGACGACCCATACGATTATGGCGCTATCGCCGCCGCCAACAGCTTGTCGGACATCTACGCCATGGGTGGCAAACCATTTTTGGCGCTCAATATTGCCGCTTTGCCACCCGACTTACCGCCTGAGATATCCGCCGAGATTTTGCGTGGCGGGGCAGAAAAGGCGCGTGAAGCCGGGGTGGTCATCGCCGGCGGGCACACCGTCCAGGATAAAGAACCCAAGTATGGCCTGATCGCCATCGGATTCGTCGATCCTGGGGTGATGATCACCAAAAGTGGCGCCCGGGTTGGAGACAGGCTCGTCTTGAGCAAGCCGCTCGGTTTCGGCGTCACCACCACCGCCCTCAAGAATGGTGTGGCGGACCCCAGCGATGTGGCCGAGGCCGTGGGCTGGATGAAGCGCCTCAATAAAACAACCGCTGATCTGGCGCAGGAGTTCCAGGTGCGCGGTGGGACCGATATTACCGGTTTCAGCCTCCTTGGCCATGGGTACGAAATGGCGCAGGCCTCCGGGGTTGGCTTACAGTTCTCATTTGAGAAAATCCCTTTTCTCAGCGGAGCACAGCGCTACGCCCAGGAGGGGATCTTCCCGGGTGGATCGATTGACAATCGCTCGTTTTTTGGCCCGCAGGTAGCTTTTGCCCCCCAGATCGATGAGCCTTCGCAGATGCTGCTCTTCGACGCCCAGACCAGTGGCGGGCTGCTCTTGTCTGTTTTCCCCGAGAATTTGGACCCCCTGTTGGCAAAGGCGGTAGAATTAGGACAGGACCTGTGGGAGATCGGTGAAGTTGTCGCCGGTGATTCAATCCAGGTAATTGTTTGAAATAAGAGCTGGCACGGAGGCTGTTGAGTGATGGGTACAGTGGAATTACTTTTATTCTGCGAAACAGAATACCCCGCAGCTTGCTGCGTGGGTTCCAGGCATGTGGCAAAACCTGACCCAAAGGGGAAATTTCTGTAATGCCCCGTCTGCTTGCCGCGGGGATAGGAGTTTTCAAGGATTTGCTTCTTTACTCTTGGTCTTGGCCCTTGTATAGATGGCGAACCCGGTGATAACATAGGTTGTTGTGGTTCGGATCAATAAACGCCTCAAGCAAATTGAGCAGGATTTGAAACTCGGATTTCAACTCGAGTTGAAATCCGAATAGCAATTTCGAAGCTCCGATCATCAACCTCCTGGATGAGATCAATGTCCCAAACTGAGCACGAAGACCCTATATTTAAATCACGTCGCTCTCCTGTCCTGGGAAAACGCGGTATGGTGGCTGCCTCCCAACCATTGGCGGTGGCCGCGGGATTGGAAATTCTCGCCCAGGGCGGCAACGCGGCGGATGCCGCGGTTGCCACAGCTGCCGCCCTCAACGTCACAGAACCCACCTCCACTGGGATTGGGGGCGATTGT
>SDBV01005503.1_pt1 | contig 17849 bp, 16 predicted proteins | sample 2277081 | NCBI WGS metagenome assembly SDBV01 (sample SAMN10402039, study PRJNA504765) | marine sediment metagenome | isolation source: marine sediment core GS10_PC15, 223 cmbsf | place: Arctic Ocean: Southern Knipovich Ridge | collected 2010 | reverse complement strand
GGGGGTTGGTAAAATTGAATGCTCTTAAAATTCGTCATCAGAGTGGTGCGATTTATGAATTCGCTCTAGTCTGAGGCTCATTTAAATTCCTTTTTATTCTTTTTTAGCCGATAGTCATGTAATACGTATTCAAATTTGCATGAGGGGTTTCTTTGCGCTGCATAGTAACATAATTTCTTTAGAGTATTTAACGGTTTTACTATAAAGTCGGAGATCGCTCGGGCTAATTTTTGCTATTATAATAGAGAGTGGTATTAGCCAGGGCATCTTCCATAAGATGGGAAGCTGCCTTAAACGCTCGGTTTCGACTTCAGCAAATCCATATATTTTGAATATCTTTTTCAACGACAACAAAGAGAAGGGGGTGCGATGAGTGTGATCTGTATAAAACCCACGGAAGTTAGCCTCCCAATCTGGCACCATTGTAATTGCGGTTCCCCCGGCCTTCAGAACACGGAATATCTCCTGTACTACTTTTTCAGGGTAATAAAAATGTTCAAGCACTGACTTTGAAAATACGATGTCGAAACAAGCACCCTGATAGGGTAGCTGTTCGGTTTCAAAATCACACTCCAGTATCTCCGCATCTTTACAAATTTCCTTTGCCTCACAAGACATATCCACTCCATGACCATGCAAGCCAAGATTAATAAAGCCTGCCAAGAACTCTCCGCGGCCGCATCCTAAATCCAGTATCTTCTGTCCTCTCTGAAGTCCATATTTTGACGCCAAGTGTTTGGTTAAAAGATATGGATATTTTGTAAATGGTTTTACTTTGGGGTCGTAGTGGACGGCCAAGTAATTTTCTTTCCTTTTAGAATCCTGCATTTGTCAACCTCCCACTTTTGAGCCGCACCGAAAAAGACAATTAGAGTTTTCCAGGCTTTGTTGTAGCCCAAAATCTTCAAACGGTGTCATATTCCCGAGTGATTCATGGGGGCGTTCTTCGTTATATTCAATTAGCCACTTTTCTGCTAGATCCGGGACTTCGCTTAGATGTGTGAATACGTACATGTCGAGCACCTCTTCACGAAAATCCCATTTGAACCGTTCAATGAATGAATACGACAAGAAAAGCCTGGCGCCTTTGATAATGAGATCGGGAGAATTAATTGCCGCTGTGTTGGTCGCGACCTTGTCAGCACCGGCCAATAAGATACTTCTGATGTCGCTAATGCTTTTTATTCCGCAGCCAACCGTAATGGGGATGTGGACACTCGCCGTGCCGTCTTTTTTACAATTTCTTCGAAATTATTTCGCCATAGGGACTCGTTACGATGTCAACGTAGAGCAATTCATCTGCACCACCCTGAAAATATTGCCTGAGAAAAATAATCCGGCGCCCCCAGGACACACCGCCCTTCCAGGTTCACACCTTTCACAAGGTTGGGATCTTGAATATCTACTCTCGGAATAATTCGGATTGGTTCCATAACATGTACGATTATTAGTCTTTGAGGTGTAGGAGAACTACCTTTCCAGAGGAGATATAGAAGTCCGCCAAATCAAAATCCTCAGGACCGTCAACGTCTAACGAATTTGTAAATGGTATTTCTATCGGGACACATGGGGGGGCAAAAACATTTTGTTCTTTAAGGATTGCTTCACTTTTTGTGATTACCAGGTTTCCGAAAATATAATGCTTTGGTTTTTTTTGCTTGTTGTAATAAATTTCCCTTTCTCCAGGAAACACAAAATCAACATAGCCGCCTCTTATCACCCTTTGATTCAGGGCATGAAAGTTGTGAGGGATGCTTGTGATTGTTTGAACAGAATTTGCTTTTTCATCTGTCAAAAGAGTTTCAACACACCTGTTAACCTGATCAGGAAGAACAAAAGGTGACGTTGGCTGAAATAATGCGATTGCGAATGGTATATAGCCAATTTTTCTTTTGAAATCTTCAAGTATATAAATCAAAACATCAATAATAGGGGTTTCATCTCCTGACAAATTTTCGGGTCTTTGATGTACTTTCAGATTGAGACTCTGACAATGCCTGGAGATTTTTTCATCATTGGTTGAACAGAACACTTTTTCGATGCACGATGATTTTGCCGCACAATATACGTAGTCAATAAGAGGCCTGTTCTTGAGCGGGGCTATATTCTTATAGGGTATGGATTTCGACCCTCCTCTTGCAGGAATTATCCCCCAAACTTCTTTTTTATTCGTGTCCATTATCATTCCCGGCTTTTGGTTAGAAATCAAAATCTATTAGTTCATCAAACGGTTTTCCATAAATGTGGCTAATTGCCTGGGTAATTACATAGCGTTGGGTAAGATGCCAGGCATCCTCTGTTGATCCGCCAATATGAGGAGTTATGATTAGGTTGTCATGCACCTTAGAATACTGTACGAGAGGATGCGTAGAAGTATTATTACTAAACCCCTTCTCTAATTCTCCATCCAAGACGTCAAGGGCAGCACCTCCAACAATGCCTGAATCTAACGCATGGATAAGTGCTTCAGAAACAACAAGCTCACCTCTTGATATATTGATGAAATATCCCCCTCTCTTAAACTTTGAAAAAATAACTTCATTAAACATATGCACAGTTTCCTGAGTTGGATGCACGTGGACAGAAACAATATCTACTATTTCTACGAGTTCTTCGAGAGAAGACAACCGGTTCAGGAAATCTTCATCTGTATCAACATAGGGATCATAATAATATGTATCCATGCCAAGGGCATTCGTATAGTTTGCCACCATCTTGCCAAGGCGGCCTAACCCTACTATACCAATGGACATTCTAGACAGCATTTTCCTCCCACCATAATTCCAGCGGATCCATTCTCCATTTTTTACAGAATTAACGGCAGGAATTAAATTCCTTGTAATAGAAAGTATCAGAGCGATAGTCATCTCGGCCGTAGGAGTAATTGAGTTTAAGAATCTAATCTCATCCTTCAGGCTGAATACCTTTATGCCAAACCGCTTGGCGTGATCTAAGTTGATATGCGCGACACTTGTTGTGTTGGATGCAATAACTTTCAAGTTTGGGGCTGAGGCAAAAATGGTCTTGTCAAAAACAAATCCAAGAGGGGCAAACAATAATACTGCATCTCGAAGTATTTCTTCATCCATCTCAGATGGATCGTTCAAGGAAATGCGGTCAAAATATGACTCCATGAGTGAAATATTGCTTGCTGTATAATTAAGTATCTTGAAATAGATGGCCTTCTTCACACCGACCTCCTAATTATAAGCGATAAATTGTTTCTGAACTTCCAGTTCAAAATTAATTAGATTCTCAGCGATTATTTTCCCGGCATTTCCGTTGCCATAGATATAATCCGGTTCGTATTTACCAATTTCCATTTGTTTAATAATAGCAGATTTAATATTTTCCCTGTTATAGCTAGCATCAATTACATTTTTTCCCCTCTCCCTATAATGTTGGCGGGTTCCTATATTGACAACAGGCACTCCCAAAAAAGATGACTCTCGAATACCACTACTACTGTTGCCGACGAGGACCTTGCAGTTGTTAATCAGTCTCGCATAATCTTCAAACGAAAAGTTCTTGAAAAAATGTATATGTTGCGGATTGTACTGTTCACGAAAAGCTCTGATGCCGCCGGAAGTTGCATCAGAGCCGGCATCCATATTTGGCCATAACCATATTGTAGGAATATCTATTTCGTGAATTGCATGCAACGTCTCTTGGACATAAAAAAATGAAGAGTCATACTCAGTGGTTACAGGATGCTGCAGCACCACGAGATAGTTGTTTGGGACAAAGGGAAACAAGGGACCGACCCCCAAATTTTCCTCAAACGGGTCAAAGCTAAGACTTACATCTATCTCTTTCAGTAAATCTAAATTAGGGGAACCTACGACATGAATTCTCCGGGGGTCTTCACCCATCTGCCTCACTCTTTTAGCACTTACAGTGGTAGAAACAAAATGCAGATGAGAGAGCTTCGTAATCGCGTGTCTTATAGATTCATCTATGGAACCCGATAACTCTCCCCCCTCAATATGAGCAACAACTATATTCATGTAACTAGCGGCTATTGCCACACCTAATGCTTCAAACCTGTCAGCTATTGCAACGACAATATCCGGCTTCAGTTTTTCAAATATATTGGCAAACTCGGAAATAGCATGACCGGTTGATTTTGCCATTGTAAGTGGAGATCCACCTTCGAGCAGAAAATATGCCTCTTCATTTACATGGAAACCATCCTTGTTTATTATCTTGGTTGGAATTCCATATTTTCTTAGATTCATCGCACCACCAACAACAATTTGCAACTCAACGTCACTGCATTGACTTAATTGTTGCATCGTGGACTTCATTTTCCCATAGTTCCCTCTATAGGTAAGTACAACACAAATTTTCTTTTTCATGGCAATTTAGCAATAAAATGAATCAGATAGTTTGTTCACAAAGATAACGTAATTTGCAATTCTACTCTAATGAACTCCATTGAATCAACAAGTCTGAGCGGATAGGCTTCTTGGCTTTTTTCCCAACAACGTTATATATTTCATTTGGTGCTATTCCGGTACCCGGCCGCTTGTAGGCCAACATCTGCTCTGTAATCGTCTCTCCAGTCGCTATGCCTCTCGCTGCCACTATGCTCTTTCTGGCCCAAAGAATACTTTGTTCCTCACTCACTGCCACCTTCTTCTGGCCATCGCCAAGTCCCTTTTCAATGTCCCTGATCTGCATCACCATTTCAGACAGGTTATGAACCCCGCAAGAAACTTTCCAATCCTGAGCATTAGGGACATCAAAATCAAGAGTGATATGTTTTTCTATTACCTTCGCTCCCAATGCCACTGCTGCCAGGGAGAAATGGAATCCTTCCGTATGATCTGAATATCCTGACATTACCTGAAAATGCTTAGCAATTGTATTTATTGCTTTCAAATTCACATCTTCCGGAGGGGTTGGATATGCGGTTATGCAGTGCAGGACACAGATATTGGGATTCTGTGCATCTTCAAAAATCTTGAGCACAAGACTAATATCATCAAGATTGTACATGCCGGTGGAAAGGAAGACAGGCCTGTTGAGTTTGGCAATTTTGGTAATAAACGGGATGTTTCGTAACTCTCCGGAGCCAATCTTGAAGACAGGGACATCTAAAGTTGTCAAAAAATCAAGACTCTCCTCATCATGTGCTGTAGCGAAAAAAAGGACATTCTTCGTCTCGCAATACTTTTTCAACTCCACAAATATCTTATAGTCTAGTTCTTTAGATCTTAACCGATCCTTCCACTCGCCTGACGATGCTGACACCAGATTATCTGTTCTGTAAATCTGGAACTTAACCGCATCAACATGCGCCTCAGTAGCTAATTCAATCAGCTTGTATGCCTTGCTGACATCGCCAAAATGTGCAACGCCAGCTTCAGCAGTAATGAAAACCCGTCCGCCAGCACCAATAATCTTGGTACCGCAGGAGAATGATTGGCTAAATTTAAATGACATTATATCCTCCTATCTAAATACTATCAAACCAATTTTATTCCCCTAAATATTCTATGGTTAGCAATGTTGTTTTTATGTTTCATGATCTGGTCCAGCATGCCGGCCAGGACATCGTCGGTGAGATAGTTGGGTTCCAGGCCAAGATCGAGCAGTCCGGTATGCTTGGGGTTATAGTAATGCTCCTCTTTTTCCTTACGGGGATTCTCGATTCTTTTGATCTGTACATTCAGGCCCAGCGAGTTACCCACTCTTCGGACCTTGTCGGCTAGGTCGTTGACCGAAAAGGTCTCGGTGAACTGGTTGAATATCCTGAGTTCGCCCTTGTCGGCCGGGTTGTCAAGGGAAAGGCGGACACAGTTCAGGGTATCCTTGATATTGAGATACCCCCGGGTCTGGCCGCCTTTGCCGTAGACCGTGAGCGGGTAGCCGGCCACGGCCTGGACCACGAACCGGTTCAGGACCGTGCCGAACAGCTCGTCATAGCTAAAAAAGGGCTGCAGGCGGTCGTCCTGCCCGTTCTCCTCGGTGGTAATCCCGTAGACCGGGCCCTGCATCAGGTCGGTCACCCGGATATTCCACATCCGGACATAGTACCAGAGCAGGTCCGTATCCATGATCTTGGTGGTGTGGTAGAGGCTGCCGGCTTGGCGGGGATACAGGAACCGGTCCTTTCTGCCGTTATGTTCGATATCGATCCAGCCTTCCTCGATATCGATATCCGGGGTGCCGTATTCACCCATGGTGCCTATTTTTATGATATGGGCTTCAGGGCAGTACTGCCGCACCGCAAAAATCACATTGGCGGTCACGCCCAAGTTGTTATGAAGAGTCAGATCAGCCGCCTCCCGGGAGAGCATGGAATAGGGAGCAGAGGGTTGTTCCGCATAATGGACAACAGCCTCAGGCTGTAACTCCGCAAAGATGCGGGCCTTGAAATCCCACTCCCGCAGGTCACCGACAAAACACTTGATACCGTATCCTGAAACTGCCTCCCAGAGCCGGACCCGCTCGTCCATTTCCGGGACCTCGTTCAGGGGTTCCACATCCTCCTCGCGGGCCAGTTGGCGGCGGAGATAATTGTCCGCCACAGCCACCTCGTGACCCCTGGCAGACAGATGCATAGCAGTTGGCCACCCCAGATAGCCGTCGCCGCCGAGTATAAGAATCCGCATAATAATAATTTTATTTAGGGTTGATTGATGCTATCAGGTTGTTTTTATGTAAATAATCACGCAACTCGTTTTGACTTATTCGTTCTTCATCTAAAGAGACATAAGATTTTTTAATCCCACTTGAAACTATCTCTGGATAATCATAAGAAATCTCTTTATACAATCCTCGAAAGGCGGGCAAGATGGAAAAATATCCGGGTAGCTCCACAGCCCGTGTTTTTTCCTCATCGCTCATCAGCTCCTCGTAGAGTTTCTCGCCCGGCTTGGTGCCGATCTCGATGATCTCAATTATTTTCGGGTCATGGCCGTAAACCGGGGCCAATTCCTGGATCATGACCTCGGCCAGGTCCTTGATCCGGACCACCGGCATCTTGGTGACAAATGTCTCGCCGCCCCGGGCGAGCTCAGCAGAGTCGATCACCAGCCGTACCGCCTCTTCCACGCTCATGACAAACCGGGTCATATAATTATTCGTCAAAGTGACCGGACCGCCCTTGGCGATCTGCTTATGGAAGATAGGCACCACCGAGCCGCTGGAACCAAGGACGTTGCCGAACCTGGTGGAGGCGAACATCGGGCCGTGATCCCATTGGTTGCTGTTGGCCGCTGTCATCAGTCGCTCGCCCATGAGCTTGGAGGTGCCCATCACATTGGTGGGATTCACCGCTTTGTCCGAGCTGGTGAATATCACCTTGTCCACACTGTTTTCATGGGCAGCATAGATCACGTTCTGGACCCCGTGGATATTGGATTGCACCGCCTCAAAGGGCGAACGTTCGCAGAGCACGACATGCTTCAATGCAGCGGCATGGAAAACGATGTTGATCCCCTTCATCACCCGGCGCAGCTTGTCGCAGTCCCTAACATCAGCCAGGGTGAAATGGGCCCGGCCGTCCTGCAGGTATTGCTGGTCCAGAAAAAAGAGAGCTGATTCGTTGTTGTCCAGCCCCATGACCTCGGCCGGCTGGTAGGAAGGATCCTCAAGCAGGAGCCGGACCAATTCAAAACCGATAGTCCCGCAGACTCCGGTGATCAATATGCGTTTATTTTTTAGAAAGTTCATCACTATGTCCGGTTAACATTATAATAATTTCAAGGAAGTCCTATTCAGCCCAACGTTGTTTTGTGCCACATCAGAAGGACCTTGAAGGTAAAGTGATTATAACCTGTCCCAGATAAAATCATTTTCAATAGATGAAATGAAATCCTTCACAAGGTTGCCATTCGCTGTCTTGCTCCAATCATGGATGACGGGCTCAATCAGCTTTTCATATTGTTTTTGGGGGGTATCCATTAACCATTGGAGTGAAGCTCGAAGTTCCTTCTGGGTTTTCGCCACAAGTGGAATAGTGTAGTCCTCAAAAGGATGGGGAAGAATGTCTTCCGCCAAGAGAACCACAAGTTTTTTCTTTTTACCGATGGCATCAAATGCCGTGGTGCTATATCCTGGTGATGATATAATTACTATATCGGAACGCGTTATTACCTCACCAGCATATATTCGTTTATTTTCGTTTGATTGGTGATGGTATGCGTTTTCAAAAGAAATCGGCATACGGTTATTAAGGCTTTCCTTTAGGCTTTCTGTCCACTCCATGCTCCCCCATTCCTTAAACACGACATGCAAATTAGGAATATTAAGTTCATAAAGAGTTGTCCAAATTTTGTTAATAAATTCACTGTAAGAATACCCACCTAATTTATCTTTTATGGGACGGGCCATTATTCCAATAGTAAACCGATCATTATCAATGATGATGGTCTTATTTTCACTCGCTTCAAGGCTTTGGGGCCCAAGAATTTTGTAATGAATATCGTCTGGCCAATATTTAGCATAGCTGTCGCGAAAACGTTGTCCTAAAAGACCAAAATAATGGAAGTCAATAAAACCATATTTGGCACGAAGATGGGTGAACTGAGAATGCATATAGCCAATATGTTTAATGTTATATTTATTGCAAGTGGCTGTAATTACAGGGTGGTGCGATAAGTAAGCAGAACTGGTGTGTAAATAAAGTAATGGCTTAACTCTTTCAAATAGGCTTCCGTAAAACACCTGAAAATAGAATATTCGTAATAATGAGGCCTTAATAATATGCCTCGAAAGTAGCTTTCTTGTGAGAAACATTTTTGCAACCACCCTGGAAAAAAGACTAATTTGTTTTTTTAAATCAGACTGTAAAACAACATGGCTTGGTGTAATAACCGCCTTACCTTCGTGTTTCAGAAATTGATAGATTTCGCATTTTCTATCAGGGCACAGGTAAAGAACATCATTCCTATTCCCAAAATAATTGAAAAAAGCTTTAAAATCAGGATTATCCATGGTTCTGTACATTTGCTCGAAAATAATCTTATACCCCTGTTCCGGTCCCATTGTTGCTTTCTTGGGGGGGAGGAGTAGGAATTTCAGGCTTCTCCATAGATTGAAAATCAATTTACAATGATTGATGATCATTTTTTTAGGGTGAACAAACCCGATTATTTTCTGGTTTGACCCGGCCATCATCTTGGAAAGCAATTTTTTTTCGTAAACAAGCACATCAGAATTTGAGCTATTATCCTCATGGTTTCGTGACCGCCAAACCATTGAAGCATCACCAATCAAGTTATTTGCAACATATTTTTTCAGAAAGCTAATCAGGCAGTCTATTTTGATATCGAATATGTTAAGAGTAACGTTCAGTTTTTCTTTGAAAAAAACGTCCTTAAACAATTTTTCAATATAAGCGACATAATCTCTTTCAAACTGAAGTGATGTAGACGTTGGGTATCGTTCGTAATTATCAACTAACTCGATATTGAATCTGGAATTCAGGATGTTTAATAGCCTCTCGTTGATAGTTACAGATACGCAGTAGATATTCTCATACTTTCTTCGACCTATCAGGATGAGCCACCCCAAAATCCATAGATCAATTGTATGTACGAATAAAGTTTTTTTTTCCCTTGAGTTTTCAAGATACCATCCTTTATTGGCAGGCTTAAATCATGTCTGTTGAATTCTTGATAGTAAATTTCAGCGCCTCTTTCCATTCCCTCAGCCAACCATCATTAAAATATGCAAACTCATCACAAAATACATCTTTTGCCTTCTGAATATCCGGGCTATTCCACCAACTAATCGTATCGGAAAATATTTCATTTACTTTGGCTGCTGCAGACTCAGGCGTATCATGGAAAATGCCAACTTGGCGAAGTTTATCGAAATATGGCTGAGCGGCTGTCCTTAGTTCCCAATGATCGGGGTTCCAAAATATTACAGTGGGCACATTTGCAATAAATGTCTCAAGAAAGGTAGTAGCATTATAGGTTCCGACCACCAAGCGACTCTGAGAGATTGACTTATACATACTCCGCTCCAAGGAGTCGAATAGAACATTATTAAACTGATCTTTCCAACGTTGTTTCAGGTCCCAACCAAAATCATTTGGATACAGGCGAACTTGCAACCTTCTAAATACATCCTGGGAAAGGGCTTTCGCAAAAACTATCTGATCTTCCAAATACATTCCAAATTGTGATGACACTGGAATACTGTACATCCAGTAACTATATCGTGGCCCAGAAGCGGCCACCAACAGCAATCCACCATTCGGGTCAAACTTCAGTTTTACTGCCTGGCTCAATTTTCCGGCAGACATTGGCACAACCTTTGATGCACTTTCTTTCTTCCATCCCCAACTGAAATAACGATCCGCTATAGCAACCTCATGCTCTTCATTAAAATTCCATTTGCCAATGCCATAATGTCCCCCATGTTGACTTATCACTAACTTTGCACCTGCCTCTATTTTTTCAGCGGCCCATAATTTAAAAAAATCATTTGAGTTGTGCGCATTGCCGGTAAAAATAACTTTGGGGTTGCTGGGCCAGGCTATTTTCTCTATCTGGTGCACTATTTTTCTATACCCCTCAAGATAAGCAACCGGAATCTGTTTGAATAACAGTTCACATAGAAACGATTCAAATTTATTCTTTCCAGATTCTGTTAATGACAAGTTCAGCCGTTGTTTATAATTAATTTTTACTTCAAGTAGATCAGGGGAGTGCCAGAGTCCTGGGAATTGACCTAACAGGAATTCCAGTTGTAATTGTTTTCTTCCTAGAGAACTTGAAATAAAAAAATAGTTATTTCTCTTAGCTAGTAAAAAAGAAGATTTCCTGATGAGTAATTTTATCCATGTTTTTATAGTGGATATTGTGTTTTTCTTAATCCGGTGCTGATCTTTTTCCTTCTCTTTATATCTTTTTGTAGAAACAGGAACAACACTAGTCTCTTGAAGAATTATTTTATAAATCCAATGATTCCATAAGTCCCCAAGAAACATTTTGACGAAGCTTGTCATATCCTGAGGAATTACAAGTTCATCTTTTACGTCAAGTACAGTGGTTCCCTCTATTTTAAATTCTTGAATAGCTTTATTGATCATTTGCCATCGATCAAATGCCATTTGAACAAAATATCCCAACCATGGACCGATCACGATTCGCCAATATCGAACAGAATGCTCTGTGCCGTGAAACTTGTTGAGAGCTTCAGAGCATGACAGAAGCAGTCTTTCATGGAAATCGGTAAGATACTGATAATCCAGATAAAGATGCTCTCTGTCATCCCAGTGATAGGGAACGGTCTCCTGATCTAAATATTGCCACTTCTCCCGTTCTGAATAGCGCTTGCACCATTCTCCCAAGAAAAGAATCGGGCGGTTTACCTTCCAGGTTTGTTGTTCTGCTGTAGTGATCAGATAACGTGTTGTCATGCAGGTTGCTTCTTTGTCGTAGTTTGAGCAATCATTTCAGTGGCAAACCTGGATGCATTATTATGAGCCTAATGCAATGTGAGACCTTTATCTTAGGATTTTAAAAATTCGATTGCTGATATCGTCAGGTTTACCCCGTTAAATTCGAAAACTATTTATCTGGGGCAGCCTATAATATCTCGAGAGGTCTAAAAATCTTGAGGATTTGCCACCGTATAGATGAGGAGGTACGCCCAGAGTCTGAAATCTGTGCGATCACTTCAAAATTCACCTGGTTAAATATGCTTCGCATGTGCTGGAAAATATTAAGCCAAACTCACTCTTTTTTGCATGTTACGGTACTATTTATAGACAACCCTTGTCCTATATATCCAGCAATTTAATTGGGTGAACCTCTTTCGGCACTGTAATGCAGGCTGATAATAGGCCATTGTCCTAATTTTAAGGTAAATTGCTGTAATTTCCAACTCCGTTCCGTTCTGTTACCCCAAAATTTATCTATAGATTTTGTGCAGAGGTGGTATTTTGTCATAATAGCAAGTTCTTAGATTCTGTTATCTAAAAAAGGTAACCGTATCATAGTTTTTATGCCTGTTGGCTTCAAAAGAATACAAGACCAGAAAATTATTTTTTTTAAAAATGTTAATGAGATCCTGATAATTTTTCATTATCCCTTTCCCATACTTTTGTTCCCCTTTTTGATAGAAGTGCTGAATGACCATTACTATACTACTCTCATCTTTCAAGAACAGTCTAAGCTTCCTGATAAAATCATTAATCGATGGTAAAATATACCAAAAAAGTTCACTGATGACTATAAGATCAAAATAATGGAGAGGGATAATATCCTTCATTTTAATGTGTTCACATACTATAAAATTTATATCAGGAAAACACTTTGTAGCAATTTCGATGGCAGTAGGGGAGATGTCAATTGCATATGTTTCTTTAGAGGCTAAGTTCATATGTAAATAAGCCGTGAACTTTCCCTTTCCAGATCCGATATCAAGAATTTTAGTTGGTTTTACTCCAAGATATTTAAGCAAGGATATGGAAAGTTTTTTATGAAGATTGTGCGGAGCATCTAGATCGTCTTGGCTCCATGGATCGTTACATGCTTTATACATTTCATCAAATTTTCCGATAAATTTGCCATCTTTTATCACATAATCTTGATGATTATCGCCCACTCTCTTCCCTTTCATTACATCACTTGCGCCACACCATCCCGTATACACTGGGTAAGATCATGAATATAATCACTTTCCATTTTAATAAAAACCGGCAAAGCTATACTAGTTTTTAGAAGCTTACCGGTTTTAGGCCAGTAAGCTGGTAAATCCCCAAGATCATATTGTGGGAATTCTCTAAAAATATGCGTCCATGCACCAGCATAATGCCATTCCATAGCTTCAGGGAGTATCTTGCTGACGATTCCTTTTTCCTCCAAGAATTTGGCTACGTTAGACGCTCTCTCCTCATCAGGCAATCTGAATATCAGCGTATCTCCTTGGGATCCTGCCTCGTCCGCAAACTCTCTAAAAGTAATCCCCTCCAAGCCAGATATACCATCTTTGATTCTTTTTTTGTTTTCTTTTTGTCGGTCCAGTATGTAATCCAGTTTAGATAACTGGGCAAGGCCTACAGCACCGGCAACCTCGCTCATCCTAAGATTTAACCCACGCATCCTTCTGGGGTCCTGCCCTCTAGGTAGTCCTGGCACGTGCATGTGCCCGTGGTCTGAAAACTCCGCAGCCCGCTTGTAAAGTTCTTCGTCATTGGTAATGATGATACCGCCTTCTCCAGTTGTAATACTTTTACCCATATCAAATGAGAAAGCTGCAATTTCCCCAAAGGTTCCAAGCTTTTGATCTTTGTAAGAGCCTCCTAGACATTGGGCTGAATCTTCGATCAACATGATGTTGTGTTTATCGCAAATATTTATCAGTTCATCCATTTTCGGCGCTGCCCACATGGGGATAGACACCACGGCTTTGGTTCTCTCGGTGATTACCTTTTCCACCTCTGCAGGGTCCAAATGATAGGTTTCGTCGATTTCTACTGGTACAGGCACGGCACCGAGAGCACAGATCACTTCAACCGGAGCGACAAAAGTAAATGACGTTGTAATCACTTCGTCTCCCGGTCCGACCCCGACAGCTGCCAATGCCGCGTGAATTGCTGAAGTTCCTGATGATACGGCATGGGCGTATTTCGTTCCCATGTATTTTGCAAAGCGAGCTTCCAATTCTGCAACAGCGTGTCCTTTAGGCCCGTACCTATAGACGTTGCCAGCTCCTTTTTCAAACATTTTCTTAATTTCTTCCAGTTCTTCCTTTCCAACAAGTTCAAAACCTGGCATAATTTCAATCCCTCCTAATGATTATTTCTCCTGGACATAATACTGAGTTTTCTTTGAACTTCCAATTCATCATCATATACTTTCTTTATGCCGTCGCCCAGAGCGACCTCTATGTCACGAATATTTTCAACTAATCGCTTTATTCCAACCGGTTCAACTGACGCAGCCTGATCACTGCCCCACATGGCACGATCAAGAGTAATGTGTCGCTCCACAAAAGAAGCGCCCAAAACTACTGCTGCATAAGTAGTTGAAAGCCCAATTTCATGCCCTGAATAGCCAATAACCATATCGAAGTTTTTCTTCAGGGTTATTATCATGCGAAGATTTAATTGTTCTAGTGGACATGGGTATGAACTGGTGCAGTGGGCAATGAGCAGCTTATCTTTATCCATCAGTTCTACAGCTTGCTTTATTTCATCATAATTACTCATGCCGGTTGAAAGAATAATCGGTCGTCCAGTGTCTGAATATGATTTCAAAAGTTCATGGTTATTTAATACTGCTGATGGAACTTTATGAAAAGGTGGGTCGAACTGCTCCATAAATTCAAGAGATTTAACATCCCATGCAGAAGCTGCCCAGTGGATATTTTTGTCTCTGCAATATTTGTCTATTTCGAGATATTCTTCCAACTCAAACTCAACCTTATTACGATATTCCATATAACTTATTAACCCCCACGGAGTTTCCCGCAAAATATTTCTTTGATGTTCGGGAACGCAGAGTTCTGGTGTACGTTTTTGAAACTTTACAGCATCACATCCTGCTTCAACTGCCACATCAATTAATTTTTTGGCATTATTTATATCTCCATTGTGATTTAGACCGATCTCTCCGATAAAATAAGTGGGGTGCCCCTCTCCAACGGGCTTTTCCCCTATATAAATAACCTTCATCAGTAACTCCTTTTTTTATTTATTAAGGTACAAGACTTTCAAGTATTCTGAAGGAATCAGTAAGCTCAAAAGGCACCGGATTGTTTTCCAGCGCTGTTTTAAGATTTAATCCTTTTTTAGATAAATCATTAATGTGATCACGTGTTATTCCATAGTTTCTCAAATTGATTGGCAAATTAGTCTTAATCGTGAGATTACGCAGCCACTTTATAAGGGCCAGAGATTTTTTTTCGGGATCCTTAATAGACTGATCTCGGTCTTCAATCATGTTGTAAAGTTCTGCATACTTAAATGCTCCTTGTTTTATATTGTGCTCTATCACCAACGGAATAATTAACGCATTTGCAATACCATGTGGCACATTGTGATATGTACCTAGCGGATAAGCCAGGGAGTGACATGCCCCCGTATCAGTATTGAAAATGGCAAACCCTGCCATACAACTTCCAATGAGCATATCCATCCTTGCTTTCATATCATTTGGGTTTTCAATAACTCTTGGAAATGCATTGGCTAAATATCTAAAACCTTCACGGGCATGCATGGTGGCAAAGGGGTTCTCAGCCTTTCCCACATAAGATTCCAGGCAATGTGTCAATGCGTCCATAGCTGTCGATGCCATCACAATTTCGGGCATAGTGAGGGTTAAAGAAGGTTCCAAGATAGTTATATCCGGCGTTATAAACGGACTCCCTATAGCCCCTTTTCTACCGGTTTCATAGTTCACAACCACGGCTCCCGGTGTGACTTCACTGCCAGTACCTGCGGTTGAAGGGACCATTATTTTCTTTGCCCCTATTTTTTTCACGAGGTTGGGCCCCTGATACTCAGCAGCAGATCCCGCGTTGTAAATTAGAACAGAAACTGCTTTTGCAAGATCTATTAAACTTCCCCCCCCAATTCCAAGAATAATATCAGGTTTAAAGTCTCGAACTTTTTCAACCTGTTCATCAACCCAAACGACATCAGGCTCTTTTGTCTTCAGAAAATGCTCAAAGACTTCGCAGTTAGATTTCTCCAAAGCGACCTGCATGTTCATAAATGAGGGGGTGTTTACAATCTGTTTGTCTGACATAAGAAGGACCCTACCACCACCGAGCAGATTAATCGATTCCAGAACCCGAGCAGCGAAATCAAAAGATATAATTACCTGGGTATTACTTCTAAATAAGGGTTTAACATTTTTATTCACCATTCCCGTCCTTCCGTTAAAAGGTCAGCAAGTTCACGAACAACCCCATCACCACCACAAGTATTTAAAACAATTTTGGAAATTTCTTTTACTTTTGGGTGAGCATCTGCCGGTGAAATTGGAAAACCAACAAGCCTCATAGCCTGATAATCATTGAGGTCATGGCCGATAAATGCTGTGTGTTTTAATTCTACATTTTTATTTGAACAATATCTCTGTAACGCTTTTGCTTTATCTTTTATGTTATGAAGCACCGGCATGTTGAGTTTTTTAGCCCTTGTTTTAACTACAGGGTTTCTTTCAGAAGAAATGACAACCTGCTTGATCCCTTGCTTTTCGATCATTGCAACACCCATTCCATCACCGCGGTTAGCTATAATGCCTTCAGTGCCGTCTTCTAAAACAATAACACGGTTGTTCGTCATCACTCCGTCAAAATCATAGACAATGAGTCTAATGTTTGATTCTGTTAATGACTTTATTTTGGAATTCATGTAGTAATTTTTCAGCAAGTTCTTTCTAAAAAAATAAGTGCAGATATCGATATCATCTGTTGTGTCTATTTCATAAGACTTCCATAATGGCATTTCGTATATAGCAACCTTACCACCAAGGCGGTTATTATTAGCTATTAATATTTCAGGACGGAAAACATATATTGATCCATTATCGTGATAGAAAGGATCTCGGTCCTGTCTAACGCCGCGATTGAAGGGATCATACGTAATTCCTATAAGTTTATCTTCTTCTAGTTTGAACGCGCATAGATCATCTAAAATAGCCACAGAAAGTAGTGAATCGGATTTAGTCTTAATTAGCCTGTTAACAGCATCATCTATGTCGTGTGGTTCCCTCAAAGGAGAGGTGGCCTGAAGAAAAACTACTATATCTGCTGTACTTCCTCCGACTTCCTCGATTTCATTTAATGCATGAAGCAGAGTTTCTTCAGAGGATGAAGTATCAGACGCTAATTTTTCAGGGCGCAGAATGGGGACTGCGCCGTAGTGCGATGACACTTCCAATATTCTTTTATCATTGGATGAAACATATATTTGGTCTATAGTCTTTGAATTATTAGCTTGAAGAATAGTCCAAGCCAAAAGTGGTTTTCCACAAAAATCAATTAGGTTTTTATCTGGTATTCCCTTTGAACCACCCCTCGCCGGGATTATAGCAATAATGTTTTTTTCTTTCTTAATATATTTCAGAGACATCCCATAATCCTTTTGTCAAGAAAAAATCTATTTTTTAGAAGGTGTCAGTTTGTGTCTCATGTTTTATTCTTCTTAACACACATCGAATCCCATCCCTATCACCGCCATATTTGATGTCAAAATGACTATAAAAAACGTTGTCGTTTTTCCAGCAAACCAAAACTTTATAAAAAAGGTCATACATGCCAAGAGTTATAAATAATTTTTTAATTGACTGTTTAAGTAGTCCTGTCGCAGTCATAATTTTTTTATTCTTGTGTCCTTTGAAATCTCTTTCTCTCGCCAAATTTGCATCCCCAGAAGATGAAATTTTTTGTAATTGCCCTACGGTATTCATATAGCAAATGTCAAATTTGAATCGTTCAATTAACTTCTGCAGGCTTGGGACTGAAAAAAAACTTAGATGGGGAGTGTCGTTGAACCTTGTATCTATTACTTCATTATTTCGTAGATCAACATGTGGTACTTCAATGATTACTATACCATCCTCTGCAAGAACATTATATAAATCACAGAACAAAACTTCCATGTCTTTAATGTCAAAATGCTCCAATGAATGCGACATTAAAATGATGTCGACTTTTTCCTTTATGTCAGTTATTTTACTAAATACTTAGTAACGTTCAAAAGTGTGTACATAGGATATTTTTTTATGACTTATCAATTGCGCAAATACTTAGTAACGTTCAAAAGTGTGTACATAGGATATTTTTTTATGACTTATCAATTGCGCAAACACAAATATTGTTCAAAGCTATGTGTTAGCAGAAAATTTTGCTGTGCGAGAATGGGCCCTAAG
>SDBV01005502.1_pt1 | contig 17850 bp, 9 predicted proteins | sample 2277081 | NCBI WGS metagenome assembly SDBV01 (sample SAMN10402039, study PRJNA504765) | marine sediment metagenome | isolation source: marine sediment core GS10_PC15, 223 cmbsf | place: Arctic Ocean: Southern Knipovich Ridge | collected 2010 | reverse complement strand
TTGCCGTTGGGCCTGGCGTTTTCGTTCTTCTTCATGTGGACCTTTGCCACCGCCGGCCAGCCGTCGAACATGGTGCGGTTGATGGCCTTCCGCAATTCGCGGACGTTGCGGCGAGGAATCTTCGCGGTGACCGTCTACTACTCGATGATCTATTTCCCCTTGGTGATCATCTTTTGTTGCGCCCGGGTGCTGTTGCCGGGCATGGAGATCGAGTCGGACCGGATCATGCCGGCGATGGCCGAACATCTCACCGCGGCGGCCGGTTGGCCCTGGCTGGCGGGCCTGTTGGTGGCCGCTCCGTTTGCCGCCGTGATGTCGACGGTGGACAGCTACCTGTTGATGATCTCCTCGGCCGTGGTCCGCGACGTGTACCATCGCCACGTCAACCCCGGGGCCCGGGAAGCAACCATTCGTCGGCTCACCTACGCGGTGACGACGTTGGTGGGCCTTGCCGCCGTGTTCGGCGCGCTCAATCCGCCGATGTACTTGCAGGACATCATCATCTTTACGGGCAGCGGGCTGGCGTCGTGCTTTCTGGTGCCGGTGGGCCTGGGGCTGTACTGGTCGCGGCTGAACTCGGCCGGCGCGATGGCGGGCATGCTGGGGGGATTCCTTTGCCATTTCGCCCTTCACGGCGCCGGATTCGTCGTCCACGGCGGTTTTCAGGCGATCCGCATCGCCAACCTCGACCCGCTCATCCCGGGGCTCGTCGTCTCGCTTCTGGCCGCCATCGCCGTGACCCTGCTGAGCAAGCCTCCGCCGGAGCACCTGGTGCGAAAGTTCTTCTATCGCGATCCGTCAGCGAGTGAGCGGGGACAGGCAATCCATGATTGAGCGGGCGCCGATGACGTTGATCATGTCGGTTGCCCAACCGGCGGGAATCCGAGCGGGCGCGGGACCCGGCGAAGCATGCGGTTGGCCTGCTCGTCGTCGACAAACTGCTCGGCCCCGGGGTCCCAGACGACCTTCCGCCCCAGCCGTAGGCCGAGGTTGGCGCAGTGGCAAATGGTGTGAACGCGATGCGCGACTTCCGGGTGGGAGCGCGTCCGCTTCCGCGACTTGATGCAGTCGAGGAAGTCGCGCACGTGGCCGCTCATCACGGTCCAACTCACGCGCGGGGCCGAGGGCGACAGGATGGACTTCGGCTCGGCCGTGATCTGACCGTCGTCGGTCAACTGGACCCAGCCCTCGTCGCCGTCGAAGCGGACACCCTTGGAGCCGTTTTTCATTAGCAGCCGTACCCCGTCGGCGTACCGGACGGTAACGTCGACGGAAAACGGCACTTCGGCAATCCCGCCCTGGGGCCAGTCCGCTGTGCCCTCGAACTCGATCGGGACATCCGTGTAGCTGCCGCGGGCCCATTGGGCGAAATCGAAGTAGTGGGGCCCCATGTCGGCAATTACCCCGGCCCCGGTATCCCAGCGATTCCGCCACAGCGCCACCCGCATCGGCGAATACGGTGCCCACGGGGCCTGGCCCAGCCAACGGTCGTAGTCGAACACGTCGCGGTCGGGCTCGGGCTCGGGCTTGGCCACGCCGTTGCCGCCCCAGCCGCCCAGGACGGCCGTGATCGTGTGCAGCTTGCCGATCTTGCCGCTGCCGATCAACTCCACGGCGAAGCGGTAGCTCTGGTTGGATCGCCGTTGCGTGCCGCACTGCCACACCGTGCCGTAGCGGTTGGCCGCCCCGTTCGCATTCTCGGGTTGCTCAATAAACACTAGTTGGGCCGTTAACGATGGCACACTACATCGATGTAGCGTTTCTCCTGAGTCTTCCACTGCTCGTCGTTCTGATGCTATGGCGGGGTGTCAGTCTTCGGGCCGTTCTTGCCCCCAAGACTCGCGCAGGGCGACTGCTCCTTGGAGTGGCCTTTGTTCCGGTCGGCGTCGCTTTCATCCATGATGCTCTGTTCGCGCAAGAGCTACAAGTGTTGCGCAGCAATGGGAGGATTGCGGCCACCGTTGCCCACTGGGATAAGGTCCCATGGCCAAGCGACGAATCTACGATGACGAGATTGATGCCCAGTTGGTCACGTTTTCATGTTCATGCTATCGGCGTCGCCGTCTGTTGGATCATCCCCGGGCAAGGCAGCAGCGGAGTGATGACACACGACGGAGTATGCGTCAGGGCAAGCCCTGACCTGCGGGCGCTGCTCACCGGATGCCCGCTGCCTCCAGGCGGTTGATTTCCGACTGCCAGGCTTGGCGGGCTTTGTCGTCGACGTCCGGGTCCGGCAGTAGACAGCGCCGCGTGCAGTTTCGCAGCGCCTGGAGCGTTTGATATCGTCGGGTCGGTCCGAGCGCGGGCGGAATCAGGTCGCGGACGATCTCGGCGACGCGATCGATCGAATCCGGGCGCATGGCCTTCAACTGGGATCGCAACGAGGCGAACGCCGCCGCCGAGTATCCTTGGGTTAATTCGTCTAACCGGTCGATCGCGTCCGGCGGAGGATCCGGAATTATGCCCCGCAAGACCCAGGCAAGGAACTCCTTGCGGTCGTCGCCGGCCGGGTCCAGCACCGGGATGATCAGATCGCCGACGCGGCCGGGACGGCGGATGTCGGGTGAGAGCAGGTGGATTCGGGCGGTCATCAACAGCCAGACGACGCGGCCCCGCAGCCGGGTGTCGGACATCATGGCCTGGATCTTGCCGGTCAAACGGCGTTCGGTGGCGTGGGTCTCCGGCCCTACGCCGCCGAACTGCGTGTCGGCCTCGTCGACGAAGATCACCACCTTTTGCAGGGCTTCCAGTAGCCGCCGGAGCCGTTCGAAGAGCACGTCGGTCTGGCCGAACCATTGGCTGCGGATGTTCTTCAGCACTAGCACGGGCACGTCCAGCTCGGCGGCCACGGCCTCGAAGATGAAAGTCTTGCCGCCGCCGATCGGGCCGGCGACCCCCGCACCGGGCAACGCCTCGTCGCCGGTGGCCCGAAAGCGAGGCAGCAGTTCCGCCCGGAGAAACTCCTTCAGTCTGGAAAAACCGACCACGTCGTCGAGCGTGTGCGAAGGCTTCTTGAACTCGACGACCTCCTCGCCGATCTGTGCCTGGACGAACTCTTCCACCTTCTCGACGACGGCGGCCGGAGTGATCGCGTCGGCATCGTAGGCCGCCCCTGCCAGGAGTTGCCGAATGGCGTGCATCGACAGCCCGGCGGTCAGCGACGCCAGGTCCGCCGCGGTGCCCCACAACCGGGGCTTGCGGTCGGCCGACTCGCTTTTCAATAAAAACGTCTCGATATAGTGCAAGCGATCGGCCGCGGCGGGCGTGGGGATCTCGACCGGCAGCACCTGCGGCAGCCGGGCGATCCGCGGGTGCAGCAGACTGCGGGATTCCGCCACCAGGCACACCGAATCGCCCGCGGCCAAAAACGCCGGGTCGCTGAACCAGTCGTGTACGATGCTGATGCGGTGCAGTTGCCGGTCTTGCAGCGCAGCGACGTCGCCCGAGCCGGCCGGCAGCAGCATGTCGGCGGCCTCGATGAAGATCAGCAAGTCGGCCGAGAGTTCGGAGTCTCGCGAGCAGACGGTCAACTGCCGCAACATCTCCAGGGCCAGCGTGGGATTGCCGATTGCATCCAACAGAAGCTGTTCGAACTGATCGGCCCGGCGGTCGGCCTCGGTGGGGCCCGGCTTGCGGAGTTCCCGCAGCAGCAGCGTATCGACGTCGAAGCCGGTCTTCCACTCGATCCAGGCGTTTTTCAGTTCTTCCCGACGGTCGAGGATTCGGATCGGGCCGTTGAGCTCGTAGACCAGCCGGATCAGGCCCTCGGTTTTGGACTTCTCGCACAGCAAGGGAATCAGGGGAACGTACTGCCGGCCGTCGTAGAAGAGGTCGTAGACGTTCCCGCAAAGGATGATGCTGCGGGATTGATCGGAGTTGAGGATCCTGGCAAAGGTCGAAAAGAACTCGTAGTTGTGTGCGGCCACGCTTTCTCTCCCGATTTTGGGGACTCACTGCACTTCCGCCTCGTACCAAATCGTTTGGTGTTTCGGATCGAGTTGTAGTAGGGCCTTGCCCCGGCGCTGGCCGCAAGGAACCTCCGGGCGGCGGTTGCCGGACTGGTCCAGCGGGTAGAGCTTGACCCGGCCGGCCGCCGCCGGCAGGACGATCTCGGCGGGGACGCCTTCGCAGAGCACCGGCTGGCTACCCCATCGATCCCGCAGCGTGATGCGATCGCCGCCGAGGTGCTCCAGTTCGGCGTCCTTGTTCTGCACCCAGCCGGTGGCGGCGATCAGGATGCGGCCCGGCTTGTCGAACCGCTGGGCGTCGACGGCCACCATGGAAATCGTGGCCCAATCGAGCCGCGTCTTGCCGATCTTCAGTTGCACGTCGCCCAGTTCGAACGTGCGGCCGCGGATGAAGCCGGTGAAGAGCTTGCTGCGCGGGGCGTCGGCGATGAAGAAACCGGCGTCCGGCTGGGAAACGTCCCAACGGAGCTGTCCGGTGTCGGAAATGAAGACCTTAGTCTCCTTCAGATCGACCGAGCGTGCCTCCGGCACGTTCTTGCCGATGGCCAGCGCCACGCGGTGCCGCAACGAGACCCGCGGGTCGACGCCGAAATCACCGGCCGTCAGCCGCCATGCGCTGAGCGTTTCGTGGAGCTTCGTCCTTTCGGCCTCAGGTGAAACCACGGCCGAGACGGTTTTGCTCGCCGCGGCCACGTCGCCGCGCAGAAACAACGCGGCACAGGCCGGCATGTGGGCGATCTTAGGCGTATGGCCCTTGATATCGAAGAAACTGCCGATCATCCGCGGCTCGAAATCGGCGTTGTGGCAGTAGGCGAACGGAAACACGCCGTCCCATTGCTGAAAAGCGGCGAAGGCGGCGATCATCGGAAAGCCTTCCGCGGCGTAGGCGTTGGGCGCCGGATGGTTGTACTCGCTGACCGTAAACGCCATGCCGTCGACGCGCCGCACGGCCAGGCCCGCCAGCGTGCCGCCGGGCGTGTTGACCATCGCCACGTTGCGTACGTACCAGTCTCGCCGGTCCCATGGCCGGCCGGGGAAGGTGGGATGCTGCCAGTAGGAGTGGGCGTCGATGTAGTCCAGCCCGGCCTGAACGTACACCGGACTGTAGCTCAGTTGCGTGCCGGAGACCAGCGACCGGACGCCCAGTTCGTCCTTCAGGTAGCGATACATGCCCCACCAATAATCCCGTTCGGTGTCCCAAAGGAAATCGATAAAATCCCGCCGGGCGACTTTGGTCAGGTTCAGCTTGCCGCGCTTCAGCACGGGCACGCCGTCGTCTTCGATTCGCTGGTCCTCGGCCAGTCCGAAGATCCCGCCGGGCCGAAGCGACACCGCGGCCAACTCGTACGTACCCGGCTTCAGCCCGGTCAGCGTGATTCGGGCATCGGGGTCGTCTCGCTCGGCCAGGAAGGTGAAGCGGTGCTGCGTCCACTGCGGCCGGACTTCCAGGTTCTCGTCGAGTCCGAGCCGCTGCCAAGGGTCGTGGGCCATCATGCAATTCACGCCGATCCGGCGCGTCCGGTCGGCTCGAAGGTAGAAGCTCAGCGTGTAAGGAGTGCCCTGGTCGAGCATCAAACCGCTTTGCGTAAGCTGCGGCCGCCAAGGGACGTCTCCTTGCCGGGTGACTACCAGACGCAGGCAGCGGCGACCCTCGGGCCCGTCGCGGCCGACCGACCACTCGACGCCTGTCCGTTGGTCGCGTTCCAGCGCCCAGTTCTCCTTGGCCGGCTTGGAGAAATCGCCGTTGGCGAGCATTTCCTCGCCCAACGGCAGTTCGCCGGCGTGCCACGCCCGGCGGAGCTTCTCGGTGTTGTCGTACTTCTTCCGCAACCAGGCGTTCCATTGCTTCCGGAACGTGGCGGCGTACGGCTGGGGCAGGTCGTCCAACTGTCGCCGCCCCCAAACGGTGAACAGGGCGTCCTCGTTGCTGATCTCCACGAAGGCGACCGCCGGCTCGCGGGCGTATGGATTCTTGGTGTACGGATTGACGTGCGCCAGCAGATCGCGGGCGTATTTCTTTTGCAGCTCGATCATCCGCGGCTCGAAGTTGCCCAGTCCCTTGTCGTATTTGGGGCGGCCGTCGCGGACCACAAAACCTTCGGCCTCGCCGAGGGTCCGCGAGACGTGGAGGTTGAGGTTCGTATAGATCCCGTGGAGTTTGAGTTGATAGATCAAGTAGTCGAGCCGCTCGAGCCGCTGGGGATCGATGGTGAGCTTGTTGGGACTCCGGCCCCAGATCGACCGCGAGTCCATGTGGTGCATCCGCACGCAGTTGATTCCCAGCCGCGCCAGCCGGGCGGCGACGCGCTGGGCCTGTGGGTGGCTGGGGAAGCAGGCGTCGAAACAGAAGTTGGTGGCCCAAAAGCGGATCGGCCCGGCGTCGGTGACCAGGTGACCGCCGTCGGCGTCGACGAACCCGTGCTTGCCGGCCGGTCGCTGGAGCCAGTCGGAAACGTTGGTCACGTTCTGCGGCGCATCGTAAGAGATGACAAACGGAAACAGCGGCGGCTGCGCCGCGGCCCGGCCCGGCAGTAAGACCGCCGACACCATCGCAGCAAGTGCAACGCGAGCAACCATCGTTTCACTCCTTCTACAAACGCGTGGGGTTTGGAAGGCAGCGTAGCGGGAACGCGTGGGAAATGCAAGCGTCGGGTGGCTGGGGCAAAGCGCAGCGGTGCCTCAGGACGTCGGGACTGGGGCTTCGCTGCGCTGCGGCCGCCAGCCACCCCCGGAAGAAAAAGGGGACGGGGCGCTTTTTCGGCCAAGCGGAATTCGTGTGCTAAGCCTTGCTGGGAGAAAAAGCCCCCCGTCCCCTTTTTCAGCCGTCCCCTTCTTCAGCGGGGCGCCAGCCTTTTCAACCACGCGGCTACGCTCTACGATTGGGCGGATGAGTCGGCCGAAACGACATCCACTGATCGCCGGGGCCCGGGTTACCAGCCTGGGGACTCTCAGCAGCCGGGTGCTGGGGATGGTCCGCGACATGGCCATGGCGGCCTTGTTCGGGCTGGTGGGCGGCGGGGTGATGGACGCCTTTGTGATCGCTTATCGCATCCCCAACCTCTTCCGGCGGCTGTTCGGCGAAGGGGCCCTGACGGCCAGCTATCTGCCCGTGCTCTCGGCCCAACTCGAAACGGCCCAACTCGAAAAGGCCCCATTCGAAAGGGCCCCATTCGAAAGGGCCCCATTCGAAAGGGCCCCATTCGAAAGGGATCGAACGCGTGCGTGGCAATTGGCCAGCGTCACCATGACCTGGCTGACGGTCTTGCTGGCCGCCTTAGTTCTGGCCGGCGAGGCGATCTACGGCCTGGTGTGGCTGGTTTGGGGCGACGTGGCGGGCATGGGGCTGCTGGTGGGATTGGGGGCCGTGATGCTGCCCTACCTGCTGCTGATCTGCCTGGCCGCCCAGTTGACCGCCACCTTGCAGGCGCTGGGCCACTTTACTGTCGGGGCCTTTGCCCCGGCCTTGGCGAACGTCTGTTGGCTGACGGCCATCTGGGGCGTGGCCCCCTTTTTCGATCAGAGCCAACCGGCCCAGGCCTACGTGCTGGCGGTGGCGGTGCTGGTGGCCGGCGTGCTGCAACTGGGCGTGCAAGTGCCCGTGTTGCGACGATTCGGCTTCCGCTTCGACTACGATTGGAGCGCCAGCCGGGAGGCGCTGTCGCGAATCGCCCGGGCCATGGGTCCGATGCTGGTCGGCGTGGCGGTGACCCAAATCAACACGTTCTGCGACAGCCTGATCGCCTGGGGCCTGGCCGCCGCGCCGGGCGGACCGCAGCGGATCGCCTGGCTCGGGCAGTCAGTTCGTTACCCGCTTGAACGAGGCGCCGTCGCGGCCCTGTTCTACGGCGAACGGCTTTACCAGTTCCCGTTGGGCGTGTTGGGGCTGGCCGTGGCGACCGCGATCTTTCCGCTGCTGAGCCGGCACGCCGCTCGGGGCGACCGCCAGAAGCTGGGCGCCGACTTGACGCTCGCCTTGAGACTGGTGTTGTTTTTGGGCGTTCCGGCCGCGGCGGGGTTGATCATGCTGGCCGAGCCGCTGACCCGGCTCCTCTTCCAGCGCGGCAACTTCACCCCCGACGACACGGCCCGCACTGCGGCTACGATCGCTTGTTACGCCACCGGGGTTTGGGCGTTTTGCGCGTTGCCGGTGATTGTGCGGGGCTTTTATGCCTTGGGCGACTACGTCGCTCCGGCGAAGATTGCCGGCGGGATCGTCGGACTAAACCTTGCCTTGAACTTGACGTTAATCTGGACGCCGTTGGCCGAAGCCGGTTTGGCCTTGGCCACGTCGATCTCGGCCGCCTTGCAGGTGGTCGTGTTGCTGCTGATCTTCTCCCGCCGCAAGAGCCCGTTGGCCTGGTCCGCGCTGGCCGTGACCGCGGGGCGAACGCTGCTGGCCACGCTGCTGATGGCGGCCGCCGGGTATGGCACACTGAGACTGATTCCCGACGGCGGCGGATTGATCTATCAACTGGCCAGGGTCTTGCTCCCGCTGGGCGTCAGCGTGGCGGTCTACGGCGGCGTTTATTGCCTGTTGCGGGGCCGCGAGCCGGCGATCCTGTTCGGCGCCGATGAGGAAGGGAAACACTTATAGTGGCCCCTTGCCGGCCTCCGAGTTACAATACAGGGGAATTCACTCTCTTCACGTGGAGGGCCAGGCTATGAAAGCTGCGGGCCGATTGATCCTTCTTTTGGGGATCCTCACCGGATTGGGCGGCTGTGGGGATCGGCAGCCATCGACGCTGCAAGCCTCCGGCGACCGGTCGACGCCGGCGAAAACCTACCAGAAGGTCCGCGGCATGGCCGTCGCCGAGCCGCGGCTGTTCTACCCCCGCCATCCGGAAACCCTGGCCAAAATGGTCGACGACTTCCTGGCCGACGCCAAGCCGGAGCCGGTCGAGAATCTTTTGGTAAGAGGGCTGGTTTGTCCCCACGCAGGCTATCGATTCTCGGGCAAGACGGCGGCGCTGGGCTACAAGCTGCTGGCCGGGCGGAAGGTCGACACGGTGATCGTCATGGCGCCGAGCCACTACGCGGCGTTTCAGGGGGCGTCGATCCCGGACGTGGAGGCCTACGAGACGCCCTTGGGCATGATACCGCTGTCGCCCATGGCGGCCGAGCTGGCCAAGCTGAAGCCGTTCGTGGTCAATCCGCCCTGCCAGGTGCAGCGGCCGGGCTGGTGGAAGATCGCGCCGAAGGAGCTGCCCCCCTTCGGAGAAGATACCCCGCATAGCTGGGAACACTCCCTGGAGGTGCAGTTGCCGTTTCTGCAAAGGACGCTGAAGGATTTCAGCCTGGTGCCGATCGTGTTCGGCCAGCAGGTGGATCCCGAGGTGGCCGCCCGATCGCTGGAGAAGCTTCTTGATCAAAACGATGAAAACGATGAGAACACGATCCTGGTGGCCAGCTCGGACCTCAGCCACGTCGACTATCACCCGACCGCGGTCCCCAACCCGTACGAGAAGGCCAAGCGGCTGGACCGCACGTGCATCGAGGCGATCTGCAGCCTGAAGACCGCCGCCATGCAGCGGCAGCACGCCTGCGGCAAAGTTCCCATTCTCACGCTGATGCACATCGCCCGGCACAAGGGATGGAAGGCCAAGGTGCTCGACTACCGCAATACCTACGACGTGACGGGCGACCGGTCGCGGGTGGTGGGCTACACGGCGATCGCCTTTTACGATCCCGGTTCCAAGTCCCAGGTCGAGAAGGGTCCGGTCGAGAAGGGTCCGGCGGAAAAGGACCCGGTGGAAAAGGGCTCGAACGGCACCGGGCAAGGTCAGTTCACCCCAAAGCAGCAGCAATTCCTTCTGCAATTGGCGCGCGACACGGTCAACGGCGTCGTCAACGACCGGACGTCGGCGGAACTGGACCCCAACGACCTGCCCGCCGAGTTCACCGAGCAGAAAGGGTGCTTCGTAACGCTGAAGAAGAACGGCCAACTCCGCGGGTGCATCGGCAACATCTTTCCGCAGCAGCCGCTCTACTTGGCGGTGATCCACATGGCCCGCGGCGCCGCGGTGGCGGACCGGCGTTTTTCGGCGGTGCGGCCGGACGAGCTGGACGAGATCGAGGTGGAAGTAAGCGTGCTGACGGTGCCGGAGCTGCTGGAGTTCCAATCGCCCGAGGAACTGCTCGCGAAGCTGCGTCCGCACCGCGACGGCGTGGTGTTCCGGCTGGGCTACCGGGAGTCGACCTTCCTGCCCCAGGTTTGGGACGATCTGCCCGACAAGCGACAGTTCCTCAGCCGCCTTGCCCAAAAGGCCAGGCTGGCTGCGGACGCCTGGAAGGACCCTCTGGCCACCTTTCTGATCTACCGGGTCGAAGCCTTCAAGGAATCGGAGAGGTAGCCGCGTGATCCTGTTTCTGTCGGTTTGCTGCCTCGGGGTCTCGGCATTGATGACCCAATTGACGCTGATGCGGGAGTTGCTGAGCGTCTTCATGGGCAATGAGTTGATCTTCGGCATCGTGCTGGGTAACTGGCTGCTGTTGACCGGGATCGGTTCGGCGTTGGGCTCGACGGCCTCCCGGCTGAAGCGGCCGATGGCGGTGCTGATCGTCGCCCAGATTCTCGTGGCGGTGTTGCCGATCGGCCAGGTGTGCCTGCTGCGGTGTCTGCAAAACGAAGAATTCCAGCGGGGCCTGCTGGGCAGCGTGGTCTTCATTCGGGGGGCGGAGGTGGGCGTGACGGCGACCGTGGTAAGCTGCTTCGTGCTGCTGGCCCCCTACTGTCTGATTGCCGGATACCTGTTGACCCTGGCGTGCCGGATCCTGGCCCCCAAGGCGAAGCAGGATCCGTCGAGCATCGGGCAGGTCTATTTTCTCGACAACATCGGCGACGTGATCGGCGGGCTGCTGTTCAGCTTCGTGTTGATCTACCTGTTGAACCTCGGCCATTTTCAGATCCTCTATTTCCCGGCGATACTGAACCTGCTATCGGCCTGCACGGTGGCCATCCTCGCGCGGCGGCCGATCTTGTTGGGCACCGCGGCGGCCGTCACGGTGGCCACCGTCGCGGTGATCTCCCGCTTCGACCTGGACCAATGGTCGACCGGCATCGAGTACGCCCCGCAGCGAGTCGAGTACCGAGGCAATTCCCCGTACGGCAACCTGGTGGTCACCAAGTCGGGCCGGCAGCTCAACTTCATCCAGAACGGCGTGCCGCTGTTCTCCACCGAAACGTCCCGAGAGGCGGAAGAGACGGTCCATTACGCCATGGCCCAACGACCCGACGCCCGGCGGGTGTTACTGATTTCCGGCGGCATCTCGGGCACGGTGGGGGAGATCCTCAAGTACGGCTCAGATCCTCAAGTAGGGCTCCAACTCGATTACGTGGAGCTGGATCCGTTAATTCTCGAGGTCGCCCGACGGTATCTGCCCGGGAGTCTCGACGATCGGCGGATTCGCGTGATCAACAGCGACGGCCGGCTGTTTGTCAAACGGGCCGTCTTGTCCAAGAAGTCCAAGAAGTCCAAGAAGCGGTACGACGTGGTGATCGTCGACGTTCCCGACCCGTCCACCTCGCAACTGAACCGCTTCTACACCCGCGAGTTCTTCGTCGAGGTCAAGCGCGTGCTCACGCCCGACGGGGTGCTCGCCTTCTCCTTGGGGCGCTACGAAAACTTCCTCAGCCCGGAGCTGAGCAATGTGATCGCAGTGGCCCATCGCACACTCGGCGGCGGGTATCCGGGGGGCGTGTTCCGCAACGTATTGATTCTGCCGGGCGGACAGGTTTTCTTTCTGGCCTCGGACGGCGAGTTGACCGTCGAGGTGGCCCGGCGGCTGCGGCAGGCGGGCATCGAGAGCCGGTGGATGAACGACGATTACCTCCGCCACACGCTCACCGCCCGGCGGCTGGCCACCGTGCGCGGGGCCGCCGCGCCCGACACGCCGGTCAATCGAGATTTCAGCCCCGTATTGTACTACTACCACCTGCGGCTGTGGATGAGCAAGTTCAAAGTTCGCTTCGGCCTGCTGGAGGGCGGGCTGCTGGTCGTGCTGGTGGTCTACCTGGTGCGAATCCGGCCGGTGCCGCTGGCGATGTTCACCACGGGCTTTGCCGCCTCGGGGCTGGAGGTGGTGTTGCTGGTGGCATTTCAGATCCTCTACGGCAGCGTCTACTTCCAGGTGGGCGTGATCGTGACCATGTTCATGCTGGGGTTGGGCATCGGCTCGCTGAGCATGAACCGGATGCTGGCCCGCCCAGGCTCCAAGCATCTGACCCGAAAGGACCTGGCCAAGCTGGAACTGGCCATCGCGGTATTCGCCGCACTGCTGCCGGTGGTGTTGCTCTCGCTGGGCAGCCTGGGCGGGGCGGCCGCGGCGGAGGCCTCCCGCCTGGTGATTCCCGTGTTGGCGCTGTTGCTGGCGGTGATGGTGGGCATGGAGTTTCCCTTGGCCGGCAAGCTGGACTTCCAGGGGGTCACTTCGACCGCCGCCCGCCTCTATACGGCCGACTACCTTGGGGCCGCTCTGGGGGCGTTGTTGGTCAGCACGCTCTTGATCCCGTTGATCGGCGTGTGGGCCGTTTGCCTGCTGACGGCCGCCGTGAATGTTCTCAGCGGCGTGGTACTCCTGGCAACATCGAAAAACTGAAGTCCGGCAACCACCATGGCCAAGAAGAACATCCACTACTACCTGATCAAAACTGCCCGGATTAGTGGTTGGTTGCTGTTGCCGCTGATGGTATTATATATGGTGACGGGTTTTGCGATTTGTGGCGAGTACGACGTCAATCACTGGATCGCTTCGCGGACCTCTCTGAAGAGTCAACAGGTCTCGGAGATCGCCGTGGAAATCCACAAGATCTTCGAATGGCCCCTGGTGGGCCTTTTCCTGCTGCACTGTGTGATCACCATCTACTTCGCGCTTCGGAGGTGGGGATGGATCAAGACCAAGACCTGCAAGTGAGCCAACCGCTGTTGCCAAAAGCCTCCGGCGGCGAACCGGCCGAGTTGCCCGGCGCCGCCCAACTGGCCCGGGACCGTGCGCGAATCTCCCGGCGCAAGGCCTTGAAGTACGGCGCCGCCGGACTGGTGTGCGCCTCCGGCGGCGGGGCCGCCTTGTACTACGGCACCTCGGCGGTCAGCGACGCCGTCAACCGGGTCCGGGCCGCGGCGGCAGCGGAAGTCTTCAGCAACGACGCCCCCAAGGGAAAGCTCTGGCAGCGATGGCAACAGCGCGGCTGGGTCAAAGAGGCGCGGCACTATCTGAAGCTGGGCGAAAACATCCAGTGCAAGCTCTGCCCCAACGAGTGTCTGCTTCAGCCGGAAGACCGCGGCCGCTGCCGCAACCGGGTCCACAAAGACGGCAAGCTCTACACCTTGGCCTACGCCAATCCCTGTTCGGAGCAGCTCGATCCGATCGAAAAGAAGCCGCTGTTCCATTTCCTCCCCTCCACGGGCGTCTACTCGATCGCCACTTCCGGATGCGGTTTCCGCTGCCTGAACTGCCAGAACTGGGAAATCTCGCAACGCAAGCCCGAAGAGACCAAGGACCCCCGCGGAGCGCCCTTTCGGATCGCGCCGCGGGACGTGCCGGTGACCGCCGCCGCCGACGTGGCACGGATGAGCATCTTCCCCGAAGACGTGGTCGCCATCGCCGAGTTCTTCGGTTGCCCGTCGATCGCCTACACCTACTCCGAACCGACCGTCTGGTACGAGTACATGGTCGACACGGCCAAGGCGGCCCGGCAGAAGAACGTCAAAAACGTTTGGGTCACGTGCGGTTACATCCAGCAGGAGCCGCTGGTCGAGTTCTGCGGGGTGCTCGACGCGGCCAACGTGGACCTGAAGAGCTTCGACGAGGAAATCTACAAGACGCTCAACACGGGGAAGCTCGAGCCGATCCTGAACACGCTCACCACGCTCAGACGTGAGGGCGTGTGGTTCGAGGTGACCAACCTGGTCGTGCCCACCTACACCGACAAGCCGGAGATGATCCGCCGGATGTGCGACTGGCTGGTGGCGAACCTGGGTCCGGACTACCCGCTGCACTTCTCGCGTTTCCATGCCCAGCACAAGCTGACGCATCTTCCTCAGACGCCGATCGAGATGCTCCGGCAGGCCCGCTCGATCGCCCGCGACGCCGGCTTGCACTACGTCTACGTGGGCAATTGCCCGGAGATCGAGGACGGGGAAACCACGTTCTGCCCGCAGTGCCACAAGGCGGTGATCGAGCGGCGTCACTTCGGCGTACGGCGTCTGGACCTCGAAGACGGCAAGTGCATCCACTGCGACACGAAGATCGCCGGCATATGGTCGTGAGCGGGAAAGGTGACGGCCACGCGAGCCGAACTTAGGACTCGTATGGGAATTACTTCCGTATAGTAGCCATCTCGCTCCGCGAGATGTAGCCCGAAACAGTCTGAGTTTTCGAGGGCCACATCTCGCGGAGCGAGATGGCTACTGTACGCGCCGAATTCGGGAAGTAATTCCCATACGAGTCCTTAGCCTTACGCTCCGTGCCTGCGTGGTGAATCCAGCGTTGCAGCCTAGCTTACCCAAGTTCGCGCCGAATCGGCAATTATCCGAAAATCGCCGCCCCCTTTCAGACGTCAATTAATCGGCCGGCGGTCCGCCCGGCCAATAAGTTGCCTTGTGATTTGGACTTACGTCGATTAGAATCGGCGCATGTCCACCGCACTCGACAGGGTCGTTCGGAAAAAAAGGCCCGGCAATTCGGTATCTAAGTTATTTCACAGTAACATGTTACGTCGATTTCCACGAACCCCCTTTGGGGCGTGTTTTGCGCGACCACCACTTACGGCCACAAACCGTGCACGAGCACGGCCCGAACCCGTTTTGGTTTCGCACGTTACGATCGATTCTCCTTCCGCCGGATCGACGTAAGTGAATTTAACCCCAGGTTAATTCACCCGGCATACCACGTGAATTCACCCGGTATGCGACGTTAACACTCCGTATCGCGAAGTGGGCGCCCATCAAGAAGACGAAGACGGGGTCTAGACGGGGTCATCCATACCCGGAACCTGCCGAAGCTTTTCTGGCTTGCCAATACGAGTATTGTGCCCCCGGAACTCCGAAGCGTGCGATCCCGGGCCGCATCGCAATTCAACTCATTGACAAGTCTATCACGAACCGATAGACTTTATGGCGAGATTGTTTTCGGAGTCGCACAGATGTTGTATCAGCGTTCGTTCGAGATCGAGCAGAGGCTCGACCGAGTTCTTCACCTGATCGGGACCGGCCGATACTCGACGCCGAGGCTTGCCGAGCAGTTGCGGGTCTCTATTCCTACCGTTTCTCGCGACGTGACTGCGTTGCGAGAAAGAGGTCACAACATTCGTGCAGAAAGACGTCCAGACGGCTGGACGTACATTCTTCTCGAAAACAGTTCCAAACATATAGGCTCGCAAGATGTTTCGCGTGACGAGGTACATTCTGGGGCAGAGGCCAGGTAGCCATGAACGCAGAATTGCTGAAGCGACTTGTCCGAGCCATCGCAGACGGCTCACAAACGGACCTGGAACGGCTTGCGGAGAAAGTCGTGGAGTCCGAACGCGGTAGCGGACACGTAAGACTGGCTGCGCAACTGGAATCGATCTTGGAGAAGTCACGAAGTGGAAAGAATGACAGTGCCGCCGCCACGGACAGCGAACGAAGCCTGAAGCAGCTACCGCTTAGTCGGCGGCACGGTGAACTTCTCGCGACGGTCATCCCGCACGATGCCCTCGAACACCACATGGTTCTCCCGGCGGACGTTGAAGAGCGATTTGCGAGAATTGAGCGAGAGTATGCGGCGAGGGAAAGGCTTGGAGCGTACGGGCTACGGAATCGGAAGACGATTCTTCTGTACGGTCCCCCTGGATGTGGCAAGTCGTTGGGAGCCAAACGGCTTGCCTGGAACACGGGTTTGCAACTGATAAAAGTCCGCTTCGACGCCTTACTGTCTTCCTTCTTCGGCGAATCCGCAGCAAACCTTCGGGCGGTGTTCGAGGCTGCAAAGGAGCGGCCTTGCGCACTGCTTCTGGATGAATGTGACTTTATTGCTCGTTCCAGAACAACATCGAACGACATCGGAGAAGCATCGCGAATCGTGAACTCGCTCCTGCAGCTTATGGAGGAGTACGATGCACCAGGACTCTTGATTGCAACGACCAATATTGAATCATCCCTCGACGATGCATTGTTTCGACGATTTGATGAAGTCCTGCAAGTCCCGCTGCCGGGTGCGGAGGAGATCGAAAAGCTGCTTCGTATGACCGTATCAGGCGTAAAGGTTGCTGAACGAATCAATTGGGACGGCTTGGTAGACCAACTCTCGGGAAGCTCGGCTGCAATGACGGTAAAGGCTGCCCAGGATGCCGCCAAGGCAGCCGTGCTGCGTGGTGAAAAGGTCGTCACAGAGTCGCTGCTTTTGAAGGCTGTCAGCGAACTCAAGCACGGAAATGGTAAGAGGAGCCCGAAATAGGTCATGCCACCGAATCACCAGTTCGAATACCTCCCTTTAATCCTCCGTGAGCATGGGCCGGCCCGATTTCCCCGAAGCCACCAGGATGAAGACCCGACAACATCGGGCAACAAGACAAATCGAGCAGGGCACGCTTCCGGCTTACGCGCACACTCGACAAGTGTCTCAACGAGTTGGAAGGCCCGGCAGGTGCAACGAATCCAAGATGGGCTTCCGCAAATCGATGTTGGCATTCCACTTCTCTTGCGAATCGATCCATCTCTGGACCTTGACGACCTCCGAAGACAGTTCAATTTTGAGATTGTATCGGAGCAGGAAGATGGATTCGTGATCGTCGCGTCTGAAGACGTCGATCTTGCAGCCTTCCAGCAAAAGCTCAGTGACTTCGTCGGTAGCATTACCGGGTCGGGAAATGTCGCAAAAATACATGAGCTAAGGGGAGACCTTACTCAGGATGAGCGGCGCAAGTTGATTCTGACTGAGACGCTAATTCAGGAGTGGTCTACAATCGCGGACGATTCGCGGTATATCTGCGATGTGAGTGTGACGTGTGTTGGAGACTGGGAAGTGAGGAACAAGCCCAAACGGGATCCTCGTTGGAAAGACGAGACCTGGGCACGGCGAGAAAATCAATGGTCGAATGAACGCCTTGAAGCATACGAAAAATGGGACGCGTTAAGGGACCGCCGGCTTGAGGCAATTCGGGAGATCATCGACCACTATCAGGCCGAGATCTTGATGAATGTGGACAACGCCGACACGGAGGCCCTGACCCTTCCGGACAGTTTTACGCTACGGCTGAAAATCTCCGGCAAGGGGCTCAAAGACCTTGTTCTCAGCTATCCATATATCTTTGAAGTCGCCGAGCCGGACGACATTGAAACTCCTCAGCAGATTGCTCGTGAGCTAAGGGAGGCTGCTGCACACCTTGACATCCGGGTGCCCAACGAGAACGCTCCTGCCGTCTGTGTCATCGACAGCGGCATCCAGGAAGATCATCTCTGGCTTGAGCCGGGAGTGGACAAGGAAACGTCGCACAGCTTTCTTCCCGGTGTCTCTGACAGCGATGTTGAGGATTATGTTCCTCCCGGAGGTCACGGTACGCGAGTTGCCGGAGCCGTTCTTCACGGCGAAGAGGTTCCCAAGTCCGGGGTTGTCGAACTCGAAGCGTGGATCCAGAACGCTCGCGTGCTCGACAGTAACTGCGGCATGCCGCAAGAGATGTTTCCGCCGGCTGTTTTGCGTGAAGCCATCAAGCGCTTTCACGAGGGAAAACGGAAAACCCGAATCTTCAATCATTCGATCAACGCGGATGCCCCCTGCCGCCGTCGGCACATGTCGGCTTGGGCAGCAGAAATCGATCTTCTTTGCAATGACTACGACATCCTAATTGTTCAAAGCTCGGGCAACTTGAAACCCTCGCGGCCAGCTCCGCGACCTGGTATCGCCG
>SDBV01005501.1_pt1 | contig 17850 bp, 15 predicted proteins | sample 2277081 | NCBI WGS metagenome assembly SDBV01 (sample SAMN10402039, study PRJNA504765) | marine sediment metagenome | isolation source: marine sediment core GS10_PC15, 223 cmbsf | place: Arctic Ocean: Southern Knipovich Ridge | collected 2010 | reverse complement strand
TCGCCGCCGATGTCGATAATGTCCGCGCCTTCTTCTTCCATTTGAAACGCGCGCCTTACCGCGTCCGCCTTCTTGAACGCTATCCCGCCGTCGCTGAACGAATCGGGCGTTACATTAAGGATGCCCGTTATAAGCGGACGCGACGGGCCGAGCGTTACCCGCCCTATCTTGAATTTCTTAAAGTCCTGCTTATGCAACCTGCCTAAAGTTTTTCGTGCGAGCCGTCGCAAAAGGGCGGCGTTTTGGTGTGTTTGCACCCGCACCACGCCTTGGTGCCTTCCTTGTCGATGTCCACCCTCATGGCGATGTTTTCGGCGCCTTCGTACTCGGTGCCTTTATGCAGGCCGTCGCAAAAGGGCTGATCCTTGGAAAGTCCGCATCCGCACCAGATGTAGGTTCCTTCTTCCATTTCCATCACATAAGGTTCTTTTTGCGCTATCTTGGGATCAGGCATTTTTAGTACCTCCATAATAAGAACTGGTTAAGTAGTTAAAACCTCTTGGTTTATTTATACCACGGTTAACGGACTATTTCAGGGTAATGGCAAGAATGGCGTCCAATTTTGGGATATGATAACTGGGGTTATTAAATATGGATCAAAGGTTAAATCTTGAAATGCCCGATATCTCCGACATAGAAAAAGAATTCATTGCAAAGGGAGGGGATGAGGCTTTTCTATCCGTCCAAAAAAATGAATTTCTTTTTGGTCTCTCAGAAATAAAAGACGAAATAAAACCGGCTTTCCAATGCTTGGAAATCGGTGCGGGTTCTGGATTACTCTCTTTTTATTTATCAATGTTAGGTTGCAATGTTGACGCTATAGAACCGATGATTAAGGGTTTTAGTAAATCCGGCAAACTTCTATCCATTGTAGAAAGCAAGGCGGTCAATCCGTTTAATATTTTCAGGGAAAAAATTGAAGATTACAATACTTCAAAAAAATACGATTTTATTTTTTCAGTCAATGCATTTGAACATCTAGATGATTGGCGGTGTGGAGTTGTAAAAGTAAATGAAATGCTAAATGCTGGCGGTAAAGCGATGATACTCTGCTCGAATTACAACTTCCCATACGAAAGCCACTTTATTCTGCCGATTCTTGGGTCAAAAGAGTTTACACACAAATTGTTTAAGGGGAAAATAAAAAATATTGAAAGGGATAATGATTGCGAGGGCCTTTGGGATTCACTGAATCTTATAAAAGGAACCGAAGTTGAAATGTTTTGCCGCCAGAAAGGAATAAATATTCATTTTGACAAGAATATCGTCGGCAGGATGGTGGAACGGCTTATTTGCGATGAAGAATTCCGCAACAGGCAAAATGTGTTATATCCTTTCGCCATTTTTCTTCTAAAGACAAGACTCCATGGCGTTTTTTCCAATATCCCAATTTGGTGCCACCCGTATATGAAAATCATTATCGAAAAATAACCATGTGTTTCGTTGGCGATATTCCTGGTTGATATCGGAATTATCGGTTTAATTAATAACCGCATGCCTGTAAAGTAATGGCATGGATTACTCAAAGCTTTATAACTTCTTTACGGAATCGTATGCCAAGATTCCAAAGATGCTTAGCAATGGCCGGGCGTTCCGTCCCATCAGCCTTTTCATAGAGCCGACTTACAGGTGCAATTTCCGATGCCGAATGTGCCTTTTTTTTGATCTGCTAGACGATCCACGCCTTAACGAAAAAAAGGATGAAGAACTTACCATCGAGGAAATGTGCCGCGCGGTCGACGACGTAATGCCGCTCGGGCTTATAGCGATCTCCGGAGGCGAACCCCTGTTGCGAAGGGACATGATGGAACTTGTCCGGTACTCGTGCAAAAGGCACAAGACATACCTCGTGACCAACGGAATACTCCTTAAAGAAGAGATCGCGCGCGAAATGGTGGAACTGGGATGCAAAAACTTTTTGGGTAGCGGGGTCGTAGCCGTGGGAATTTCGTTGGAAGCCCTTGGAGAAACGCACGACGAAATCGTGCAGGTTCCCGGCTCTTTCGATAAAATCCTGCAAAACACGCGCTACATAGTTGAGCAAAAGAAAAAATCCGGCAAGCGTTACCCGCTTATTGCGCTTAAATGCGTAATTACATCCCACAACGTCGGCCAACTGGACGGTTTGTACCAGCTTGCCGAGCGGACGGGGGTGGACATATTCAACCCGATTACCCATTACCACATACCCGCCGCGAATCGTCTGGACATGGATGAAAATGTAAATACGGACATGAATGTTGAGCCGTTTGCAGACTTCGACGTGACCTTGCTGAAAAATCAACTTTCAACGGTTATCGACAGGGCGGCGCGGTCAAAGGTGCGGTTGCGCCTCACACCGCCCGGCATCGGAAAGGACGACGTGATAGCCGCATATGAAAACAGGCTCGATCATTCCAATAAAACCTGCCACTCGCCGTGGTCCACCGCGATACTGAGCGCATACGGCGAACTCTCTCCCTGCTCCAACTACACCGTCGGGAACATCAGAAACGAACCTCTAAGAAAATTGTGGAATAACGAAAAGATGCGCGCATTCAGGCGCGAACTGAAAAAAAGGCGCATTTTCCGCTCTTGCGGCGCGTGTTGCATGATAACGTCGCAAGGGAGCCCCTCGCAATACCCTGCGCTGAAAAGCCAGCCCGCATCCGGCATAAAAGCCTAATGAAACAGTTCGTTTAGCTATATAATTGCGGCCTTAAGCCTTGACTTGGCGCGAAAGCGGTTTTATACCAATTGGATATCATAAGGTAGCGTAAAAAATAAATATATGCTTTTAACCAACTTAACGTCATACTTCGACTAGCTCAGCATGACAGGTTATTAATTTTAATAAATGATTGAAGTAGAAAGACTTGTAAAAAAATACGCCGATATTACGGCCATTGACGGAATCTCCTTTCGGGTTGAAAAGGGCGAAATACTCGGATTCTTGGGGCCGAACGGCGCGGGAAAGACGACCACCATGCGCATACTCACATGCTTTATGCCGGCGTCTTCGGGCAGGGCGGCCGTGGCGGGGTACGACTGTTCCGCAAGTCCTATGGAAGTCAAAAAACGCATCGGTTACCTTCCGGAATCCGCGCCGCTCTACGGCGACATGAAGGTAGGCGAATTCCTGGACTTTTCCGCAACGGTGAAGGGACTCAGGGGCGACTCCAAAAAGAGGAAAATAGCACGGGTAATGGAAGATACCGGAATATCGGACGTATACAAACGCCTTATCGGAAAACTCTCGCGCGGTTACCGCCAACGCGTCGGGCTGGCCCAGGCGCTCATTAGCGACCCGGAAGTCCTCATACTCGACGAGCCCACAGCGGGACTCGATCCCAAACAGATAGTGGAAATAAGGGAACTGATAAAAAACCTTGCCGGACAAAGAACCGTGATCCTCAGCACCCACATCCTGCCGGAGGTTTCCATAGTCTGCGACCGCGTGGTGATAATAAACAAGGGCAGAGTCGTTGCCGAGGACACGCCGAGAAACCTGACCGCTCAAAGGGAAAACAGCCACACGTACATCCTTACGGTGGACGGGAATCCGCAAGACGTTAAAAACCTGCTTATGCGCATCGACGGCGTAAAAAGCGTCGAACCGGATGACGATATACCGGCCAGCCATATTAAGGGAACCGGGCATTTCTTAATAGTTGAAACCGACACGGGAAACGATTTAAGGCGCGACATATCGGCGGCAGTGGTAAACGCGGGATTCGGCCTTCTGGAATTGCGGCAAAAGGCGCTTAGCCTGGAAGAAATTTTCGTGAACCTTGTTACCGATGAAAAGGCCGCAAACGAAAGTAACGTCGCTGAAGAGCGCGGCCCTGAAGAGAACGGAGCTGAAGAAAACAAAGATGAATAACTTCTGGCCTGTCTACATGCGCGAAACGAGGTCTTATTTCCATACGCCGATAGCGTACCTTGTCATCGTAATCTTTCTAATCCTGTCCGGAATCCTTTTCTCGCTGGTACTCAACGAATATTCGCGCCTAAGCTTCGAGGCTATCCGAAGCAATCAGATGTTCAAGATGGAAGGCCTTACGGTTGCCGAGGGAATACTGCGCCCGATTTTCAGTTCCACCGCCTTTTTGATGTTGTTAATAATGCCGCTCCTTACGATGAAATCGTTCAGCGAGGAAAAAAAATCGGGCACTATCGAAATACTCTTAACATATCCCATAAGCGATTCCGCGCTTGTTTTGGGCAAGTTCATGGCCGCGGTTACGGTCTTTGCCGTGATGCTGATCTTTACCGCCTCCCACTACCTTATGATCGTTTACTTCAAGCCGGTGCCCCTTGGCGAAATGTTCACTGGCTATCTGGGACTTTTCCTGATGGGTTCGGCCTTCATTTCGCTTGGGATATTCATCTCCTCCCTTACGGAAAACCAGGTCATCGCCGCGGCGTGGAGCTTTGGAATGATAATGGCCTTTTGGCTGGTCGGATGGCTTGCGGGCGATTCGCGCGAGCCGATTGCCGAAATAATCAGGTACCTTTCGATCTTCAAACATTTTGAAAGCTTCGCGTCGGGAATAATAGACACGCGCGACGTTATTTATTACCTGAGTTTTTCCGGGTTTTTTATTTTCTCGACACTGCGCGTGATTGAATCGAAGAGGTGGCGCTCATGAAAAAAACGCTCTATTACGGGGCGAGCCTCTTTTTCTACGTTCTGGTTGTCATCGGGGTAGTGGGCCTGGTCAATTTCGCGTCCGCAAAATACTATAAAAGGCTGGACCTTACGCATACCGAAAAGTTCACCCTTTCCCCCCAGACAATGAAAATCCTTAATAACCTGCGCCATAAGATAAAGACAATCGCTTTCTTAAAGGACGATCCCCTCAACAGGGTCGACCCGAAGCGCCTGATGGAACAGTACGAGTGGGCCGGGAGAAATTTCACATGGGAATTCGTCGATCCCGATAAAAAGCCGCTCGTTGCCGAAAAGTACAAAGTTACGCGGTACAACACCTATGTTGTCGAAAGCGATACCGGGAAAAAGAAAACCTTCATCGGCAGGTTCAACGAAGAAACACTTACAAACGCCATTATCAACGTTGTATCCGAAAAGACAAAGAAGGCCTACTTTACGACGGGACACGGCGAAAAGGATATTAACGGAACGGGCGGCAAGGGCCTTAGCAGGCTCGTTGAAGGTATGAAAAAGGAAAACTTCGAGGTTGCCGACATACAGCTATTTGCGGTTGAAGGAGTTCCCAAAGACGCCGCCGTGCTGATAGTGGCGGGCCCGGCAAAAGATTTACCGCAAAGCGAACTTGATAAGGTCGAATCGTACCTGCGAAGCGGAGGGAAATTGATTTTAATGGCCGATCCTTACACCATGGAAAATGGAACCATGGAAAATGGAACTTCGGAAAACGGCAATACCGTGAAGTTCATGGAAAAATTCGGCATAAGGCTGAACGACGACATAATCGTCGACAGGGTTTCAAAGACGATTGGCGGCGATTACCTTGCCCCCACCGCATCCAGTTACGAGCGCCACCCGATAACCGATAAATTCAAGCTGATGACCATCTATCCGCTGGCTCGCTCCCTTAAGGTCGTCCCGGCAAAGGAAATGGGAATCGTGGTTCAGCCGCTGGCGATGACTATCGAAAGCGCGTGGGGCGAAACCAACCGCAAGGACCTTACCGAAAAGTCGATAGCGAAAGAGGACGAGGGGCAAGACAACCCCGGCCCGCTAATTCTTTCTGCGGTTATCGAGATCGAAGACATAAAGGATGAAAAAGAAGGTATAAAAAAAGCCGACAAAGGTACAATCGTCGTTTTTGGCGACTCGGATTTCGTGGCCGACTCGTACATAAAGCTTTCGGGGAATCTTGACTTCTTCATGAACGCCGTCAACTGGCTGGCACATGACTACAACCTGATCTCCATACGCGCCAAGGAAGCCGGAATGGACCCGATAATCTTTACCGCAAGGCAGTTCTATATAATTATCGCCATCAGCATAATAGGACTGCCCGCGTCCGTTCTTTTCGCGGGGATATGGACGGGCATTAGAAGGAAACGTTCTTGAGCTTTCGTAAGGGAGACTATTCGCAAATGAGCAAGGAAAAACGGGAATTGAAAATAAAAGACAAGCGTCACTGGGTTGACAAAGAAGAAGGCGACGAAAACGCAACAGAGCCGGACGTCGAGCGCCTGCCGACATACGTTGATAACCTTAAAAAGCAGGTAGAGGCCGGCGAAGGAAAACTTAAGGAATACATAGCCGCCTACAAGAAAAAAATGGCCGAGAACGACGAGTTCAGGGCAAGGCTTCAAAAAGACGTAGACGGCAGGGTGGAAGGACGCATCGCGGAGTTCGCACGCGCAATCATGCCCACGCTCGACCACCTGGAGATGGCAAAGGACGCCGCGCGTAAAAGCAAAGACGTGGACAAGCTGATGGAAGGCATCGACATGATACAATCCGAGTTTATGCGAATCTTTGACGGGTTCGGCATGAAGGAAGTGGATTGCCTCGGAAAAGAATTCGACCCCGCCGTCGCCGAGGCCGTACATATGGCGGATATGAACGACAAGGAAAAGGACGGCAAGGTGATCGAGATTGTCCAACCGGGATATTTGCTCAACGAAAAGCTTGTAAGGCCGGCAAAGGTCATCGTGGGGCGCTTTAAGGAAGAGAAGTGATAAAACGCGACTACTATGAAGTTCTTGGCGTTGACCGGGACGCAAAAAAAGAAGAGATAAAAAAGGAATATCGCAAAGCCGCGTTGAAATATCACCCGGATAAAAACCCGGGCAACTCCGAAGCGGAAGAAAAATTCAAGGAAGCTGCCGAAGCTTACGAAGTCCTGCACGACGACAAAAAACGGCGCATCTACGACCAGTTCGGCCACGACGGCCTTAAAGGCACCGGCTATTCCGGCTTCAGCGGTTTCGAAGATATATTCAGCTCGTTCGGCGACCTTTTTTCGGAATTCTTCGGAGGAGGGGGCTTCGGCGGATTCGGCGCACGACAGCGCGAACAGGGCCGCGGCGCCGACCTGCAATACAACATGAAAATCAACCTCGACGAGGCGGCAAAAGGAACCGAAAAAAGTTTCACGGTGCGAAAGAACGTTCTGTGCCCTGCGTGCAACGGCATGCGCACGGAGGCTGGATACCATCCGGAAAGGTGCGACAGGTGCCAGGGTAGCGGGCAGATGAACATAAGGCAGGGCTTCTTTACGATGAGGATGCCGTGTAACGTCTGCGGGGGAAAAGGCGAAATAATAAAAAAGCCGTGCATAGAGTGCCGCGGCACGGGCAAGGAACCGAAAACAAGGAAACTGAAGGTGAAGATCCCCCCCGGAATCTATTCAGGCGCCCATTTGCGCCTGACCGGCGAAGGCGAACCGGGCATGGGCGGAGCTTCGTCCGGCGATTTATACGTGATGATAGAAGTGGCGACCCACGATTTTTTCGAGCGGCATGACGATAACCTTGCGTGCCGTCTGCCAATTACATTTTCGCAGGCCGTCCTCGGCGCCGAAGTTGAAGTGCCCACCCTTTACGGAAATGAAAGACTCAATATAAAACCCGGAACAAAGTCGCACGAAATCCTTACGATTGCCGGCAAGGGAATGCCGCGTCTTGACAGCGCCGGCAAAGGAGACCTTTACGTTCAGGTAATCCTTAAAGTGCCGCAAAAACTGAACAAGGAACAAAAGGAACTTCTAAGAAAATTCGCGGAGGTCTCGGGCGAGGAGATTAAGGAACCGAAGGGCTTCTTCAGCAGGCTTTACGATCACTAAAAGCCCGGGTGGTAGAATAAATTCCGGAAATATGTATTTGACCTTTAAAGACCTGTAGCCTTAGAATTGGGAGACGATCTTGAGATTATCAAATGGGGAAGCGGGGGAATGACCGGTGACTTTAAGACTTAAAATTATTCTGGTAAGCGCGGTTCTTATTCTGGTTGTTTTGATAACAAGCGGACGTGTAATATCGGCGCTTAACAACGCCGAGAACGACGCCGATATTATTAACGCCTTAGGGCGCCAGCGTATGCTCAGCCAGGCCATGGCTAAATCCGCCCTCGGTTATGCATCCAAGGGCGAATACAACATCCTTAAAAACCAGACGCTGGTACTAAACAACTACATCACAAAGATGCGCATGATGTATACAAAGCATGTAATCCCGGCAGCCAAAAGGGCCGGAATGGGGATTTCGATGACGCCCGATAAGGAAACAGAGCCGTCGGTGCCTTTCCCCGCAACGCTCACAAGGATGGTAAACGAGGCGTTCGGTCATATAGAAGACTTCTCCGGGCGTGAAATATCGATAGATATAATCGCCAAAATACCGGTAAACCCCAAAAGTGGATACATCACGGAACAAGACCGAAAGGCCGGAGAATACCTTGAACGGAGCCCCGGAGATATGTACAATTCCACGCTTGAGGAAGACGGAAAACTCTACCTCCTTTTCTACACCGCCGATATTGCGACCGTTGAAGCATGTTCTTCGTGTCATTCCAGCATACGCCGGAAAAACTTCACGGTGGGGGATATGCTGGGAATAAGGAGGTTCAAGATGCTCCTCTCCAAAGACGTAGCCTCCGGATACGCACAGCTCAACCCCAGCCTTGACGAATACACAAACGCTAAAATCATTTTCTATAAAACACTTTTAGCAATGAAGGCCGGCGGCGAATATCCGGCCGATCTCAAAATGACAAAATCCAAAAAAGTAGGGGCGATAAACGATAAAGCCGCCCAGAAAAAAATGGTAGATATTGAATCTAAATTCGCCGAATTTACAAAGGTGGTGGACGGCCTGATAAGCTCCGGCGAAAATTCAAGCATATTCGACCTCCAAAATGCCATCCTACTTGAATCCAACAACCTCAGAAAACTCAGCGGTGATCTCGTTAATATCTACACAAATATCGCCAACAGAAACCAGGGTCAAATATACTGGTTTACGATTCTAACCAGCGTGCTGGTGATACTCATAACCGTTGGAATGGCCGTTTACCTGATATTCGCGGTAATCATACCGATAAATAAAACAACCGCCTCACTCAAAGACATGGCCGAGGGGGAAAAGGACCTTACCCAGAGGCTGGCCAACACGCGCACCGACGAAATAGGCGAACTTTCAAAATGGTTCAACGCTTTCGTTTCCGGGCTTCGGAACCTTATACAAGGCATAATGGAAATAACCGACCATCTGGCCTCTTCAGCCACCGAGTTGTACACAACTGCCGAGCAATCGTATAAAGGTACGGAAAAGCAGTCCGGACAGGTGGGAGAGGTTGCGGCGTCGATGGAAGAAATGAGCGCAACTATATCGGAAGTTGCCAGAAAGTCTTTCGCCGTTTCGGAGTCGGCGAAATCCGCTTCGGAGGCCGCGTCAACGGGAGGCAAGGTGGTTTCGAAAGCCATCAAAGGCATGTCCAGCATAGAAAACAGCGTAAAGGAATCCGCCACAATCATTGAAGAGCTCGGCAAAAGTTCGCAACATATAGGCGAGATAATAAGCGTTATTAACGACATTGCCGATCAGACGAACCTGCTGGCGCTCAACGCGGCAATCGAAGCGGCGCGCGCGGGCGAACAGGGACGGGGCTTTGCCGTTGTGGCGGACGAGGTAAGAAAGCTGGCAGAGCGCACCACAAAGGCCACAAAAGAAATATCCGTTATGATCCAGACTATACAGTCGAATACCCTCAAAGCCGTCTCGTCCATGGAGGGCGGAACGAGGGACGTATCTTCGGGCGTTCAGCTTATTAACCAGGCCGGAAAGTCTTTGGAAAACATTATGAATATGATTGCCAGTGTAACGGCAAACGTCGAGGGCATAGCCACTTCCTCCGAACAGCAATCGGCGACGGCCGAAGACATCTCGAAGAACACCATCATCGCATCGGAAGTCTCCGACGAGCTTTCTGTCGCGGCGGAACAGTCTTCAAAATCGGCAAAACAGGTAAGCTTGCTAGCCGAGCAGCTTAAGGCAATGGTTGAGCAGTTCAAACTATAAGGGAAAATCATCAGATGCCCCTTAAAGCAGGATCCAAGGCGCCGACATTCAACCTGCGGGACCATAACGGGGAAAAGGCCGCATTGAAGGATTTCTTGGGAAAGTGGGTGGTTCTATACTTCTACCCGAAAGACAACACTTCGGGATGCACGCTGGAGGCTAATGATTTCACAAAAAACAAAAACGACTTTGTCGGGCTCGGAGCGGAAATCATCGGGATTAGTCCAGACTCCGTGGAAAGCCACCGCAAGTTCATTGAAAAGCAGAAGCTAAACATAACGCTTCTTAGCGATCAAGATAAAAAGGCGCTGGAGAAATACGGCGTGTGGCAATTGAAAAAAATGTACGGCAGGGAGTATCACGGCGTTGTGCGCTCGACATTTCTTATCGATCCGAAAGGCAGGATCGCCCGCATATGGGAAAAGGTAAAGGTTAAGGGCCACGTTAATGATGTAATAAACGAACTCAAAGAAAGAAAATCCGGCTGACTGCCGCTAAGAATAGTTCAGGAATTCCATAACCTTTCCCGAATTGATCTTAATGCCCATATATGATCAGCCCTGCCTGCTAAGGGCCGCCAGCAGTTTAAAAGAAATGTTAGGATCTCTGCCCTGTAAAAGCTTAGGCGAGTACCGCTCCCACAGCTTCATGGAAAGGTCGGCCCTGCCTGATGAAATATTGCCCAGCATCGAAGCCGCCAGCAAATAGACGTACCTCTTCGCATTTTCCCTGTTGCCGTTTTTATCCAGCATTTGCGTAGCAAGATCGGCCATTTTCGCACCGTCCCTGTCGCCTACCGCCTTAATAAGCCCAAACCAATCGGCCGCAACGGAAGGAAGGAAGGAAAAACACCTGGCAGTTTCAATCGTTTCAAAAATGCCGCTCAGTTCGTCCGCGGCAAGGTACGGGACCGTTGCAACGGCAATTGTAATGAACGAATCCAGCCACATTTCAGAATCCAGCGAGTCGCATCCGCCGGAAATCAAGAACCCGGAAAGTTTCAAATGCCGCCTTATATCATCGGGCAAATCGGCGCCCCCATTGTGTATAAAATAATCCCGAATCTGCGTCGCCATATACGCCTTTTCGTGTTGTGTGTAGAAATTGGAGTTGGAAATGGAAGTTTTACCCGTATTGCGCGTTGTTACGCCAAGCATATCGAGCATTGGAACCGGCACAGTTCGTAATTCGCTTATGTAAAGAAAATCGGCTCCTAAAAACCGCATCATCGCGGCATTTAAATCGAGGAAGGGAAAATAGTCCGAGTTTGCCGGCGCCGGCGAAAAGAGAAAAAGTGGGTCCAGTATCTTTTTCGTTCCAAGTTTCAGCATCTCAAAGTCTTGCATGCTCTTAATGCCTATCCGTTCGATAAGCCCTTTCAGTTCCGGCATCTCTTCAAATACCGATGTATCTCCCCTTCCAATAAGACCGTTCTTTTTTGCGGCCACCAGCACATCGGTCTTGCTTATGCTGTATATCGCATAATCCGAAAATACGGGCGACAACGCCTTGATAACCGAAGCGAACAATAACTCGTTCAACTCGTAAAGGTGCAGCCATTGGATAAGCATGCCTTCATCGGTAAGATGACTGTTGATTATCGAATAGAACTCTTTTGAAAAAAGCCCGGCCACGCCGCTAACCCACGGGTTGGAAGGCTCGGATACTATTATGTCGTACCGTTCCCGGTTGGAGGCGAAGAACGATTTTGCATCGTCGATATGGATAGTGCTTCTGGAATCGGAAAAGACTTTTTCGGTTTTCGGCCGGAAGTTCTTCGCCCCCTCGATAATCAAAGGTTCTATTTCTATGGTGTCGACCTTCTCGATTACGGGCGAGGCCAAAAGAATGCGCGTAGTGTAGCCGGATCCCATCCCTATATTTGCCGCGGTTCGGGCTTTCGGATTAAGGATAAGGGGGACGGCGCCGAGAAGTGTTTGCGTCGATTCGTCGCCGGAAATCGGCTTGTTATCATCCATCTGTATGGAGGCATCCGGCTTGCCGTTTGTCTGGATTGATACCTTACCGTCAGGCGACCTTGTAAGGCTGACCGTCGCCGTCTTCCCGTCGCGATAATAAATCACTTCTATGTCGCTTTTCAGCCTGGGAGCGCCGTAACGGTAAACTCCCGATATCAGCATATTTTCATCAAAACTGACAAAAACAACCGTTGCAATTATTGCGGCGGCTCCCGCAATTCCCGCCATGGCGGGGATTTTTGAGCGTACCGAGCCGGCCGCCACAGCCAGAATCGCAATTCCTATCGCAATGTCGGTTCCGGCTCCAAACGTTATGAGCCCCTCCAGCCCAAGCTGCGGCAGGCCGAAGTGAACGGCAAAATAGAGCCCGACAATCGCGCCGAACGTATTTACGGCATAAACGCGGCCAATAACCTTTTCCCCATGCCCTTTGCCGAGTAGAACGTTGGTTATCAGCGGCAGGGTAATCCCGGCGCAAAAAGTGGCGGGAAGCATTACGAGGAATGCAATGAAATGGCTGGAGACGTTAAACAGGGCGTATCCGCCAGCTGTCCTACCAAGTGCATTCATTATCCATCCCATCAGCTCGAACGATTTCCCGTAAATAGGCAAAGTCGCCACGGCCAAAACACCCATGCAAACCTGAACCAGTCCTAAGAACCTTAGGGGGTTTGCCAGTGAATCGATGCGGCTTCGTATCCACAGGCCGCCGAATGCAAGGCCGAAAAGAAACGCGCTTAGCATCAGCTCAAACGCATGGGTCGAGCTTCCCAAAACAAGGCTCAGCATTCTTATCCACCCAATCTCGTATATGAAAGACGCCGCACCGGTGAAAAACGCCGTGGCCATGAGAATAAAGCGCCAATCCTTTTTGCTATCTCCGCCCGAAACTGCCGCACCTGTCCCTTCAGAAACAATGGCGGATTCCCGTGGAGCCGATTTCGACATAAGCCACACCAAAAGAGCCAGAATAATGTTTATCAGCCCTGCGGCCAACATCGTTCCCGGCAGGCCAACCCATGCAATAAGGAAAAACCCGCCGGCCAGAACGCCGACAGCCGCTCCCAGGCTGTTGGTAAAATAAAGCATGGCAAGCGAGTTGCCGGGCTCTTTTTGAAAACGCCTGATTATACCGGCGCTCATCAACGGAAAAGTCATCCCCAAAAGAACCGACTGCGGGAGGATGAGAAGCGCTGCAAGTGTCCACTTGAATGCGTTTACAAAAAGGGGCGATCCGAGCATAGGAATAACGCTGGAATAGGAAACTTCTATGGACGCCACGAAAACGTTGTGGAAAAATAGAGCCATAACCCCTATTGCTCCTTCTACAATCGCATAGCAGCCTAATAGGTTGTTCCATCCGATCGAGCGGCGGCTGGCGTACCATGCTCCCGCCGCCATTCCGCCCATAAAGATAGCCAGAACCAGCGTTTGCGCATAGGCCGCGTGCCCGAGAAAAAGTTTAAGGTAATGGGTCCAGATAGATTCGTATATCAGCCCCGAAAAACCGGAAAGGGCAAAAATAAAAAAAAAGGGGGCTTTGCTTTGAATGCTGATATTTTTCATTCCACTTTTTTGATTCCCTTAAAAGTATAACAAAATTATTTTCAGAAACAGTTGGGTATTTTCCTGTACGGCTGAAGTATATATAAATCATTCATTTTGAAAAAGAAATATGCCCAATTGGTGCTACGAATCTGTATCATCCATCATAAATTCCTGCGGTAAAAACATCCTAGTTTAACTCATCTTGCCATTATATGTTGTTGATATATAGTGTTTTACTTTGGGCACATCAATTGCACCTATATGTTAGCAACTAAGATTAATAGCCGTTAACCACGGGTATAAGGAGGCGAAGGGTTATGAGAAGAAAAAGAATACCAGACCAAGTGTGCTTTACAAAATCATATTGCGTACCGGAGGTCGAGGCTGTATCGCTTATCTCGCTTATCCCGTTTACGGCGCTTTTCCTGGCGCCAATACTGTACTACACCATTCTTCGTTAAGGTTGTACAAAAGAGAGACAGGAGCCGTAAAAGAAGAGGATAAGCGTTAATTACCGGGCCGGAGTCCGCGATCAACAAAAAGCGGTCTCCGGCCTTTTTCAATTTACACCCTTAGTTGATGTAGAATAATATCTAAGAAAGGATTTTATCGAGGTGAATTAATGCCCATTTACGAATACGAACACACAGGGAAAGATTGCTCCGAAGGTAAGACGTTCGACTTCGGGCAGAGCATGAAAGAAAAGCCCCTGACGCAATGCCCCTACTGCGGCGAAGCGGTAAAAAAGATCATGTCGCTTACAAGTATAAGCACGCCTAAATCCAACAGCGAACTGCGCGACCTTGGCTTTACCAAGCTGGTAAAGCGCGACGACGGCGTTTACGAAAACGTCACCGCGCGCAAGGGCGATAGCAAGGTGATGGAGCGGGGAAAGCCGGAAACCATTCCCGATTTTTCAAAAACGATAAAGGATTAACGGAAGGGCGTTATCGGCCTATTGTGACGGCGCTTTTTCTTTCAGTACCTTTTGGTTTCTCATGTTTAGAACGAATGTGGCTATCCGGGGCAAAACGGCCGGGACGGCTCCTGTCCGGATACTCGACTTTATTTGTTCCCGGCTGACGCATTACAACGCCGTTCTTTTTGTACCTTAAGTTTTCGATAACCGCGAATATCTTTACTGCGGCTTCCATCGCCCTGTCTTTCAGCGTAGGTTTGCCGAACACCTCATTGTAGAGTTCGATGACCATATCTGCTTTTTCGGCGGCCTTTTTGTTCGGCGCGTATTTTCTGGCGCTGCTAAGGATGGGGCGGAACTTTAGCGCATCGTCTTCCCACGACTGTATGCGGAGCTTCATAAACTCGTCGGGTTTAGGCGAAAGATGTTTTTCGTAACTTAGCGTTTCGGGATCCCATACAAGTCCCTTTTCCTCGCGTTCCCGCGTTACATTCTTTAGGTTTATCCATCCCTTAACGGCGGTATGTGCCATGTTAAGAATCCCCGGCCCGTGCGTTTCATATTTCTTAATAAAAGCGTCCTTAAGATACTGCGAGGTTTCCGGCAGCGTGAAGTGCGGGTGGTGGAACCATATTTCATCCTGCCCGTGTTGCTTGTGCCACGGGATGTCCATCATGAGTTTACCCTCGGCTTCGTAATCTTTGTACAGCTGTGTACCGGGTATCGGCCCGAATTGCATGAACTGCAACAGGTTCGATTCCAGCCCTATCGCCCAATCTATATCTTCAAGGATTTTCTCTTTGTCGTGATGCTCCAGGAACAGGATGGTGGACGCCAGAACCCCGGTGCCGTGATCCTGCAGGTCCCTAATCAGGGAGTGGAGGTCTATATTGTGCGTTTTTTCAAAAATATTCCATTTGGATTCCACCCCGATCCATATAAAATTCACGCCCAGGCGGACGAGAAAATCCACGCCCAACTTGGTAACCGCGTCGGCGGAAGAGAAAATGCTGAATGCGTAGGCCTTGTCGTGTTTTTCCATTTCGGTAAGGAGCTGTCTTGCGCGAACGGGGCTTTTGCAGAAATTTTCGTCCATTATCACATAGTCGTCCACGCCGAACTTCTTTTCCGCCGCAACGCAGGCGTCGAAGATATCTTTGCCGTGACGCAAAAAGGGCGTGTACTGTTTTTCAAACTTGTGGGATGTGGCGCAGAAGCGGCATGAGTTCTGGCATCCGACGCCGGGGATTATCGTTGCGCCTTCGTCCCTGATGGGTGCGCCGTATACATACTTGGTGGTGGCCGAACGGACTACAGGATGCTTTATCGGCTTGCTTAGGTCCTCGCAAAAATAACGCCGCAGCCATGAAATGCCCTCGCCCAGGCAGATTTCATCGCAATCCACTATATCTTTCAAGTCAGGCGTACCGGCCCCGTGGCCGCCGAGTATGATTTTCGTATCGGGGGTCTTTTGCCGAATGTACTCCGCCATTCGTTTGACTTTGTAGACGTTTGGGACAATGAAAGATATTCCCACGTGCGTGTAGCTTCCGCTATTTATCTCTTTCGTAAAAGCTTTCCAGTTTGGAAAGTCAAGAACGGTGGTTTCGACCTCAATATTTTCCGCCAGCATGTATAGGGCGAAGCTAGGGTTGTTCGACCGGGGCGAATGTATCCCCTGTTCCCTCGTCACCTGGTTATTGAGAAGCTCCATGGTGCACAGGGCCTCGCTGTACTCGTCGTCTACGCCGTACGGTTTGCAAATGCCAACCAAGAGAAGTTTCGCCAATTTCTAACCCCCAAAAACAGAAAATCTCTGAATAGGTTTAAATTTAATTCAAAGCGAATTAATTTTCCACCATTAATAAGGAAATGTCAAAGCCGAATGGCGGACGGCCTTTGACCCATTTGCGGTAAAGAGGCATGATGTCATAATATGACTGGTGAAAGCCAAAAAGTTATGGACAAATTTATGAATGCAAAATGTGCCTTTGGGCTCTTTTTTTCACTTATCTTTGCGCTTGCACCGTTTGCGGCGGCGCAGTCCGAAGATGCGAAACCGGGGCGCTACGGCGATTACGACGAAGAGAAGCGTCCCGGCATGTACAGGCAGGAGGGGGGATGCTCGTTCAGCATGTCGGACACCTACCAGGAGCTTGGAACTCACTACGCAGAATTCTCGGAAAACGAAAAAAAGATGTTAAAGGAGCCTCTCGGACTTAAAGAAGTTCCCGAAGCGCTGATTTTCGGCCTTATGTCGGAAATAAAATTTGCCGTTGGAACTTACACTGCCAAGTCAGGCGGAACCGATGCACTTTGGGAAGAGCCGAAAAAGCTTTTGACAGGCGATTCACTCTTCAAGGTTAGTCCGGTAATCGCGGCGGGATTTAAAAAAGGGGACGAATGCGCAAATTGCGACAAAATACATTTTATTATCGGCGAAGAAGGGCGTGTGACCGCCGGATATCTCTTTCTTGCGGATAATGCCGTTCACTTGATAATCGAAAAGATCAACGGAATGCCGCGCGAAAAAATAGCCGAAAGCGGAAAAGTAAAAGCCTGGAAACTTTTTGTGGAAAAACCGGTAAGGTTTAAGGAAGATTCAAACACTACTATGAAAGAAAAGATTCCGAACTGGGTTTATCAACCCTTTACGTTTAATCAGTAAAATCATTGCCCTAATAGGGTGTGGAGGCCAAATCCGGTCCGAATTTAGTGGAAAAGCGAAATAATGGGCGAATTGTGATATTATGATCGACAAATCGGCAGATTTTCCTTGACAGATAAGCCCGATTCTAATTAATATCTAAGATTATTTTCATTGAAGGCTGGCGTAGCTCAGCTGGTAGAGCAGCTGATTTGTAATCAGCAGGTCGGGGGTTCAAATCCCTTCGCCAGCTCCACCAGAATGCGTCTTAACAGCCGGCTTTGCAAGAAATTATTGTGGTTGAGGGTTGCTGGAGAGGTTCCCGAGTGGTCAAAGGGAACAGACTGTAAATCTGTCGGCTAATGCCTTCGGAGGTTCGAATCCTCCCCTCTCCACCATATATAAGAAGAGGGATTTAGTGTCATGAACGCGGGAATAGCTCAGTTGGCTAGAGCATCAGCCTTCCAAGCTGAGGGTCGCGGGTTCGAATCCCGTTTCCCGCTCCATATTGTTTTTGGGGTGGACGGGATGAAGTGCCCGCGTAGCTCAGTGGTGGAGCGCTTCCTTGGTAAGGAAGAGGTCGTCGGTTCAACTCCGATCGCGGGCTCCACGTTATTAAAGGCTGTATTCACATTGGAGGATTATCAGGATGGCGAAAGAGAAGTTTGACCGTAGTAAGCCTCACGTGAACGTTGGGACGATAGGCCACGTTGACCACGGCAAGACAACCCTTACGGCGGGAATTACCGAGGTTCTAT
>SDBV01005500.1_pt1 | contig 17852 bp, 29 predicted proteins | sample 2277081 | NCBI WGS metagenome assembly SDBV01 (sample SAMN10402039, study PRJNA504765) | marine sediment metagenome | isolation source: marine sediment core GS10_PC15, 223 cmbsf | place: Arctic Ocean: Southern Knipovich Ridge | collected 2010 | reverse complement strand
CCGTATGAGTTTATCCCGTTCCAGTTCTCTTTGCATATTCAAAAGGAAAAAGGAGGAAACTGCGTGCATCATGAATTCCTGCCTGAAGACATAGAAGACCCCAGGGAAAATATTATTAAAAAAATGCTTGAACTACTGGGAACGCAGGGGTCTATTATTGCTTACAGTATTACTTTTGAAAAGAACTGTATTAAAGTAATGGCTAAAAACTATCCGAAATACAGTACTAAATTGCTTGAACTCCTGCCGAGATTCTGGGATCTGATCGTTCCGTTCAGGAATGGAGATTATGAACATCTTGATTTTCACGGGAGTGCATCTTTGAAGAATGTCCTGCCAGCGCTTGTGCCTTCGCTCTCCTATGAAAAACTTGGTATAAGTAAGGGCGCAACTGCCGGGCTGATGTATGAACTGCGGCTCGAAGGAAAGATCAAAGGTGATGAATGGGAAAAGACGTATAAAGACCTGCTGGAATACTGTAAGATGGATACGCTGGGCATGGTGGAAATACTTAAAAAGCTTTATAAGGCGGTGTAGCATTACTGTTTGAGATCATTAATAGCTGACATATCTTCCTCAGATATGTCAGTAAATTGTATGCCTACATCAAAATTTCCTGATTCTAATTTCCTGGTCCGTACAATCCTTCCTTTAGCCTGGATCTTCTTATCATAATCAGGGATATTAAATTTTATCAATAAAGGAGTACCCACACTTTCCGGCGGTTCATCCATCTCCAGTAATATCCCTCCTGCGCTGATATCCTTAGATGAAGGCTTTCCAAAAGATATATCTTCCTCATCAATTGTCTGGTACCAAACATTAAAATCACTTTTAATTCTTATAAATTTACGGTCATCCATATATTTTACCTGATGCTCATAGTATTTAAAATATACCATTATTATTTTCTTTGTCCAGTTTTTTTTGTGTGTATATATATTAATAGTAAACCTTATGGAGAAAGAGCGCGCAAGAGGGGGCTTTATTGCCGCAGTATTTGTTGTTCTTCATTTGAAAGACCTCAGGGATTATGGCTGGATTCTGGCCGTTTTTATTTATATCCAGGATCGTGCCTATTATGTTCCTGACCATTCCCTGGAGAAATGCATTTGCTATAATCTTGAAGATTATAAAATCCTTCGTCTTTCTATATGTAAACTTGTATACTTTTCTTTCAGGATTAACCGTTTCTTTACTGTTGCTGAAAGTGGAAAAATCATGAATGCCTTTAAAATATTTCAGGCATCTTTTTAATAACTTAAGATCGATCTCATACGGGTAATAATAAGAAAACGGGCCGAAAAAAGGAAGTTTTGACCTGTTTTGTAAAATATAATACCTGTATTCCCTCTTCTTTGCATCAAACCTGGCATTGAAACTTTTATCAACTATATTAAAAGAAGATATTTCTATACTGGAAGGCAGAATTGAGTTTATTTTAAAAAGGAAGTCATCTTTATCAAACTTATTAAACTTATTATTTTCAAGTTTAATATTTGCGACCTGGCCAACAGCATGGACACCGCTGTCTGTCCTGCCTGAACCAATCACAGTTATATCTTTTGAGAGATTAAAAAGTCTTTTAAACGCCTGTTCTATAGTCTGCTGAATAGTTAGATGAGACTGTGGAAGTTTTTGTTTCTGCCAGCCGTAAAAATCCGTTCCATTATAGAGTATGCAGAGTTTAAGATTGCGCATAAAAATTCTACACAGGAGGATTCTGAGGTGTTTGACCGGTCCCGGGTGTTTGACCGGGGTTCGGCTCCGGAGCCGGCTGGGTTTCGGGCTGTGACACTGACTCTACTGCAACGGGCGCCTGAGGGATGTCAGATGAGTCTGATCCCCCGGCCGGTCCAGCTACAACCTCGAGATTGCCTGCGTCACGACGCTTTTCCAGTTGCTTTACTTTATCTGCTATCTCTTCATACAGGTCACGGGCTATGTCAATAATAATACTCGGTTTCTCTTTGCTGGATTTCCCATGACCGAACATCTTACTTAAAACCCTCTTGGCTTTGTCAAGATTTTCTATTGTCTGTGTGGTATGCTTTTCCTGGAAAGAAATCTTATATGTGAGTGAACCCACCAGAAAAAGGATGCCGTCATATCCGTAATTAACATCTGTATCAGGCCCAAGGTGCTTTATACCGTCAAATGATTCCTCTGCACGCTCCTGTTTGTGAAGTACTTCTATATAATACTGCAATGCTTTTTTATAAAAAAGGTTCTGAAAATTCCCAAAATCAGCCATGGGGTCCTCTACCTCAAGGTCACTGAAGAGCCATGCAGCACGCAGGGCAGAGATGGCTTTCTTTATGGTAGGAGAAGTCCATTTATCAAAATAATCATAAGACTCGATCGTAAGGATATAACTGGCTGCACCATGCCTGGTCGTTCTTAGCTGTTTAAAATCAACCTCCTGGAAGATCCTTTTAATGATATTCTGGCGTTTAACTGTCATGGGTTTTGCTTTTTCCACACCCTTGGCTTTTAATTTACTGAAATCTTCATGAAATGCTGCAAAATAACATTCAGGGCATACAGTAACAGGATAGACCAGCGGGTTGATCTTACCATAAACCTTGCTGGGTTCATAAAGACGCCTCAACTCCGCAGTCATACCGCCTGCGATCAGCCTGCCGCGGCCGGAAAAGAGTTCTTCTTTTTTAATTCCTGTACCGCAGACCGGGCATTTGATCTCATGCTTCAGTATAAATGTTATTTTCTTTTGCTTCTCTCCTTGCTGTTCCATAGTGATTGATCCTCCCTTGAAAATCAAATAAAACCACAGAGTACACAGAGAATAATAAAACAAATATTATTAATCCTCTGTGCGCTCTGTGGTTATATTCATGACTACTCCTTAAAAAACGAGGATAAACTAAAGATCACACCTTTTTCTTATCCTTTATTTTATCCAGTATATTCTTAGTGGATCCCCCTTTTGGTTTTGCTTTTTCAGCCTTTTTCTCCTCCCCTTCCTTAGTAATATCCTTAAATTCTTCCAGGAATTCAAGCTGAACCATTTCCGCAGCGTCAGTTTTCCTGAATCCCAGCTTGATGATCCGTGTATAACCGCCCGGCCTGGACTTGAATTTCGGGCCTATCAGATTGAACAATTTCGGTATCATTTCCCACGATTTTAAACGGCGTGCAACGATCCGCTTTGAATGTAATGAATCATTCTTTGCTTTTGTTACCATCTTTTCGATCAGCGGCTGAACCATCTTCGCTTTAGCTTTTGTTGTCTTGATCCTGCTGTGCTTGATGAGTGATTTACACAGGTTTATTATAACTGCGTCCCTGTGTGAAGAAAGCATGCTTAACTTTTTCTTCTTCTTAAGATGCCTCATTTAAATAGTCTCCCTTCTTGATCTTCACATTCTGCAGGTCTTCTTCGTTCATACCAAGCCATAATCCGTACTGGTGCAGTTTTTGTTTTAATTCATCTGCTGATTTCTTTCCGAAATTCTTCATGTTCATCATATTATCTTCTGTTATGGCCACGAGTTCCCTTATTGTCTTTATCCTGGATTGATTCAAACAGTTGCTTGCACGTACAGATAATTCCAGTTCCTCGACCGGTGTGTCCATGACCTTCTGGACCAGTTCCATATCAGGTTCTTCTTCCGCGGGTTTCTCTTCCTCAATGACCTCTTCTGTATCAACAAAATTTAAAAATTTATCGAAATGGTCCTTTAATATCTTTGCTCCAAAAGCCACTGCATCATCAGGCTTGATCGTACCGTCAGTCCAGACTTCAAGTATAAGCTTTTCATAATCAGTCCTCTGCCCCACACTCACATTCTCGACCCTGTACTTCACTTTTGTAACAGGTGTGTATATGGCATCAACCTCAATAATATTTATATCCTCTTCTTCTATCCTGACCTTCAATTCGTCAGATGGAACATAACCCCTGCCCCGTTCGATCTGAATATCCATGCTTATAACAGCTTCCTTGTTCAGGGTAGCAATATGAACATCGGGATTTAATATCTCTATCTCCGCATCCACATTCAGGTCTTTTGCAGTAAATTCTTCCGGTCCCTTCTTTTCAACATGGATCATTTTTTTATCAATTTCATCTACAAGCTTAATATTGACCGTCTTTAAATTGACCACTATATCGGTGGTATCCTCAACTACTCCGGAGATGGTTGAAAATTCATGAGCTATTCCGTCAATCTTAACAGCGACGATAGCCGTACCGGGAATAGATGAAAGCAGTGCCCTGCGTAATGAATTACCTACTGTCATGGCATATCCTTTTTCAAACGGCTTGGCCGTGAACAGGCCATAGTTTGGTTTTACTTCTTCAGCAGTAAAAACCACTCCGCCGGGTAATTTGAAATCCTTTAACAAATATTTTATTGCAGACATTAAAAAACCTCCACTATATTGTCTAAAAATACCTGAGTATAAAAGTCTAACACTTAGTCTAAGAATACCTGAGTCTAAAAATTTTTCTTTATACTCTAAGACTTCTGTACTTTGAACTCTTAATCTATAATTATCTAAAGCCTAAACTTTAGAATATAATTCTATGATTATCTGCAGATTGACCGGAACCTCAAGATCAGTGATCTCCGGAAGCCTGTTGGTCTTAATAAGAAAATTATCCTGATCAACTGTGAACCACTCGGGCAGAATTATGTTCTCCAGCCTGCCCATACTCTTTAAGATAGGATATATCTTTCTGCTCCGTTCCTTGATAACAATTGTATCCCCTTCATTAACCCGGAACGAAGGAATATTAACTTTCCTGTTATTAACATGCACATGGCCGTGCCTTACAAGCTGACGCGCCTGCTGTCTTGACGAACCGAAACATGCCCTGAAGACGAGATTATCAAGACGCCTCTCTAAAAGCAGGAGAAGATTATCCCCGGTAGGGCCTTTCTTCTTTTCTGCGATCTTGAATGTGTTCCTGAACTGCTTCTCAAAAAGACCGTACATATGCTTTAGTTTTTGTTTCTCCCTGATCTGAAGGAGGTAGCTTGTTGTCCTGCTGCCCCTTCTTGAACGGTTGCCCGGAGGAAATTTCCTCCGCTCAAATATGCATTTCGCACCAATACATTTATCACCCTTCAGCATTAGTTTTGCACCTGCCCTGCGGCATACCCTGCATTTTGCTCCTGTTAGTCTTCCCATAAATTAAAAAACCTCCGTTAAACCCTTCGTCTCTTTCTCGGCCTGCATCCATTATGCGGAATAGGTGTAATATCCTTTATGGATTTAACATGTAATCCTGCAGCATTTAATGCGCGTATAGCTGATTCCCTTCCTCCGCCCGGACCTTTAACCCGTACCTCTACCTCTCTTAAACTATATGTCTCTTTTGCAGCATTCGCTACATTAGTCGAAATGATCTGTGCTGCATATGGTGTAGATTTCTTTGCACCTTTAAAACCCATCTTCCCTGCCGACGCCCAGGACAGAACATTACCCTTGAGGTCGGTAATTGTAATAATTGTATTGTTAAATGTTGCCTGGATGTATACTATCCCGCTTGGAATATTCTGCTTCTCCCTTTTTGCCTTTTTTTTGAATTTTTCTGCCAATTTTTAACTCCTTATCTTTAAGAACGCTTCTTTCCGCCAACCGACGGCCTGGGGCCTTTGTGAGCACGCGCGTTCGTGTGCGTGCGCTGGCCTCTTACCGGCAGGTTCTTTATATGACGAAAACCGCGGTAACTCTGGATATCCTTTAAACGTTTTATATTCAAGGCTATCTCAGTCCTTAACTCGCCTTCTACCTTATAGCCTTTCTCTATCTCTTTACGGATCAGGTTGACTTCCTCTTCTGTCAGTTTGTCAGCATTTTTATTCGGGTCAACATTGCTCTTTGAAAGTATATCCGCCGCGCTTGAGGTATTTATGCCGAAAATATATGTTAATGCTACGAATATCTTTTTATTCTTTGGTAAATCTACTCCTGAAATTCTTGCCATTAATTCAACTCCTTAAAAATTGACTTTGTCATCCCCGCGGAAGCGGGGATCCAGACGGAATAATAAGAAATACTGGATTCCCACTCCCCGATCAAAGTCGAGGACAAGCTTCGTGGGAATGACATTATTCAATGATTCAATTTATTTTCATCGTTTGTGGACGCCCGGCATCAGCCGGATATAACGACTCATTATAATTTTTACTAACCCTGCCTCTGCTTATGCTTTGGATTCTGGCAAATCACTCTTACCCGGCCCTTACGCTTAATTATCTTGCAATTAATACATATCTTCTTTACTGATGTCCGTACCTTCATCTTTCCTCCATCTCTAATACTGCGTTTCTTCAAAACCTTACTTATGCCTGTATGTTATCCTGCCGCGTGAAAGGTCATAAGGCGATAACTCAACTACAACCTTGTCACCGGGCAGGATCCTGATATAATGCATACGCATCTTCCCGGAAATATGGGCCAAAATAATATGGTCAGGATTGTCATCCAGTTCAACCCTGAACATGGCATTCGGCAGAGTCTCGATCACCTTGCCTTCTACTTCAATTGGTTCTTCTTTTGGCATATGTATTCCTTATATACGTTAGTTTGGGGTCTGATTCTAAATAGCCGGAGCTATTTAGAATCAGACCCCAAACTATATCGTCAATATTACCGGACCGTTGTTGATTATTGCAACTGTATGCTCAAAATGAGCTGACAGCATCTTTTCAGCCGTAACAACAGTCCAGCCGTTTTTCTTTACAATAACATCGCCTGATCCCATGCTGACCATGGGCTCGATAGCTAAAACCATACCGCTTTTTAATCTTACACCTTTTCCTTTCTTCCCGTAATTCGGGACCTGGGGCTCTTCATGGACTTCTATGCCGACTCCGTGGCCCACGAAATCCCTGACCACATTGTAATTAAAACTATCCGCATAACTCTCAATAGCAAATCCGATATCACCGATACGGTTATCTACAACAGCCTGCTGGATCCCTTTGAGCAGGGAATTATATGTCACATCCATCAGCTTGCTTGCATCGGAAGAAACATCTCCAACCATATATGTGACAGCAGAATCTGCTATGTAGCCGTTATGCTTTACACCAATATCCACGCTTACAATATCCCCATTTTTTATGATGCGTTTCTCATCCGGCAAGCCATGTACGACCTCCTCATTAATCGATATACATGAGTTGCCCGGGTACCCGTGGAATCCTAAAAAAGCCGGGATAGAATTCGAATTGGATATCTTTTTCATTATATATTCATCTATCCTCTTCGTGGAAACACCTTCTTTCATCTTATCTTTGAGATATTCTAAAATATCCCTTACAATCTTTCCACTTGCCTTTATCTTTTCTATCTCCTTTTTACTATATATCCTGGCGATCTTGATATCTCCTTGATTTATATTACCGGTTCTTTCCCTAATATTTTCAATACCAGGCTATTAACTAAATTTACATCTTTTGAACCGTCAACTTCGACCAGGATGCCTTTATCCTTATAATAATTTATCAGCGGCCCAGTCTGCTGAATATAGACCTTCAGCCTGTTCTTAATGGTATCCTCCTTATCATCATCCCGCTGAAATACCTCCTCGCCTTCCGGGGGAGGATTGAATTTTAAATGATATATTGTTCCGTCCTTTTTACTCTGTCTTCTTAAGGAGAGCCGTTTAATGATCGTCTCCTCATTAGCGTTGATAAAGACCACGTTGTCTATCTTATCCGGTTGGATTGCCCTGTCAAGCGCCTTTGCCTGTTCGATCGTGCGCGGGAACCCGTCAAGGATGTACCCTCCATTGCAGTCATCCTTTTTTATCCGGGTCTTTATTATTCCTATAACAACATCATCCGGCACAAGCTCGCCTTTATCCATGTACGACTTTGCCATTATGCCAAGATCAGTATTGTTCTTAACATTCTCCCGGAGTATATCACCCGTGGATATCTGCGGGATATTAAGATGTCTGTAAATAAATTCAGCTTGAGTGCCTTTTCCTGCGCCCGGCGGACCTAATAAAATGATCTTCATATTATTATCTCCTACCCCGCATCTTGCCTTTCTTTAAAAATCCGTCATAATGGCGCATGATAAGATGGCTCTCAATCTGCTTCATCGTGTCAAGGGCAACACCTATTGAGATCAGCATAGAGGTTCCGCCCATCATGTAAGCAAAACCCTGTGGGATATTCAGCCACCTCTGAAGCAGTTCCGGTGTAACAGCAATACAGGCCAGAAAGATGGAACCGGGCAGAACAATACGGTTTAAAACTTTCTCTATGTAATGTGTTGTATTGTCTCCCGGCCTGATTCCCGGTATAAACCCTCCAAACTTCCTTAAATTCTCTGACAAATCCTTGGGATTAAATGTAATTGCTGTATAAAAATAAGTAAAAAATACAATAAGGATAAAATAAAGCATTATATATATAACTGTACCCGGTGCAAGCATAAGTGAAATCCTATTAAAAAATACAGACTTCCTGCCGATGAATGATGTTATCTGTGCCGGAAACATCATGATAGCGGAAGCAAAGATAATCGGCATAACTCCGGCAGGATTTATCTTCAGCGGAATATGGGTCGTCTGCGCACCATAGACTTTTCGCCCGATGATCTTCTGCGCGTACTGGACAGGCAGCCTGCGCTGGCCCTGCTCAATATATACTATAAACGCTACTATTGCTACAAACATGCCCAGGACTATTGCCATGAAAACAGGATTGAATTCCTGTAGCTTAACCTTTAATACCAGTTCTGCAACTGCCTGGGGGAACCTTGCCACTATGCCCGCAAAAATCAACAGAGATATACCATTGCCCACGCCTCTTTCAGTTATCTTTTCACCGAACCACATCAACAGTATGGTCCCGGTCGTTATGGTGAGGATAGTCATCAAAGTAAATCCTATTGTGGGATCTGTTACAACACGCACACCGCCAGGCGAACGCATACTCTTCATCCAGACACTTAACCCGTAGGACTGGATAGCGCAGATAAGGACTGTCAGATACCTTGTATACTGGTTGATCTTCTTCCGGCCAAAATCGCCTTCCTTGGAGAGCCTTTCCAGATACGGTATAACAACCGTTAACAGCTGCAAAATAATTGAAGCACTGATGTACGGCATGATACCAAGCGAAAAGACAGAGAACCGCTTTAACGCACCGCCGGAGAACATATCGAACAGGTTTAAAAGCCCGCCTGCATGCTGGGAGAAATACTGGTTTAAAGCTTCTATGTTTATACCCGGTGTGGGGATATGGGAACCTATCCTGAATATAATCAGGACCCCGAGCGTGAAAAATACTTTCTTTCTTAGATCAGGTATACGGAATATATTAAAAATTTTTTCAAACATTATATTTCCTTCTTATTTTTTATCTTCTTCAGCCCTTTGGTTCCCTTTTGGGGGCTTCTTTTCTGCCTTGTCTCCTGATTTCTGTTCTTCCTTATCCGGTTTTTTTTCTGCCTTCTCTCCTGCTTTCTGTTCTTCCTTATCCGGCTTCTTTTCTGCCTTCTCTCCTGCTTTCTGTTCTTCCTTATCCGGCTTCTTTTCTGCCTTCTCTCCTACCTTCTGTCCTGCTTTTTCCTTCTTTTTCTTCTTACCCTTCTTGCTCTCCCCTTCTTCAGACGCCTGCGTAACTTTTTTAAGTCTTATCTCCAGCCTTCTTTTTCTATCATTCTCCTGTCTGGATTCTTCCAGCTTATCTTCTGCTTCTTTCTTTGCTTTATACTCTTTATAGTCAAGCTTCTCAATCTTCGCATCAGCTAACTCAACCACATTCTTGTTTAATTTAACTTTTTGGCTTAAAATAAAGACATTACCACCGGCTTTGATGATCTTATCTCCGGCACTCATGCTTATCTTGTGCGTGTAAATAGTGATTGATTTTGAAATATCACCTTTTCCCAGGACTTTGATCATCCTGTTCCTTCTTTTATAACTGTTACCAATCTTTATAAAACCCAGCTCAATTAATTTTTTTATATCCAAAGTATCATTACTCCTGGCATTCTTCTGGAGCTGATCCAGGTTTATAAGATAATAATTCTTTTTGAATATACTGGTAAAACCCCTCTTAGGTAGCCTTCTGTGAAGCGGCATCTGCCCGCCTTCAAACCCTCTACGGCTCTTTGATCCCGACCTTGATTTCTGACCTTTATGGCCGCGCCCGGAAGTCTTGCCAAGTGTTGATCCCGGCCCGTGTCCCAGCCTCTTCCTCTTCTTCCGCATGCCTTTAGGAGATCTTATATCAATCTTTATTTTCTTTACTTCCTTTTCAGCCACTATTTACTTCTCCTCTACAACTTTCACTAAAAAATTTACTTTATTTATCATACCCTTGATCTGAGGTGTTAATGAATGTTCTTTTACCTGGCGTATCTTCCTCAGGCCCAGCGCCCTTACAGTTGCCCGGATTCGGGGCCTGTGATGCAAAGGACTTTTTATTAATTTAATCTTTACTTTATTTTTATCCATAATAATACCTATTCCTTATCCTCTTCTCCTTTCTTATGCCATTTCAACTGTTTTAAGGCTTCAAATGTGGTCTTTGCGACCGTGATAGGAGTATTGGATCCCAGACTCTTGGACAGGATATCAGTAATACCTACCCTGCTCAAAACAGGCCGGGCTGATATACCTGCAATAAGGCCTGTACCTGGAGCTGCAGGCTTTAACAGCATCCTTCCTCCCTTATATTTATGAAAAACCTTATGCGGAATGGTACCGTTCTTAATTGGAACATCAATGGTGTTCCTCTTTGCAGCATGTACTGCTTTCTTTATTGCATCAGGTACTTCCCTGGCTTTTCCTGTGCCTATCCCGACTTTTCCATGCTCATTACCCACGGCAACAATAGCTCTGAACCCAAACTTCCGGCCGCCTTTTAATACTTTTGCCACACGGGTAATTGATATTATTTCTTCGGTTAATTCAAGATCTTCTGCCAACTGTTCACCTCTATTTTAAATTTTAATTCCCTTTTCTCTCAATTTTTCTGCAAATGCTTTCACAATACCATGATATTTCTTCGTACGCCTGTCAAAGACATACTGTTTCTCTTTTGCTGTTTGCATTTTTTCAGCAAGCTTCTCCGCTAAAAGGCCGGCTATTTTTATATTTTTTTTATCTGTACCCTTAATGTTCAGACCCTTCTCAAGTGATGATATACTGGCTAAAGTCCTGCCCTTGGTATCATCTATGACCTGAGCATACAGGTTTTTATTCGTTTGGGTAACAGCGATCCTCGGTACTGCACTTGTCCCCGAAATTTTCTTCCGTACCCTTTTTACCTTCCGTTTATTACGTTCAAGCTTTTTCTGTAAAACTCCCATCTCTTTATACTCCTGTCTTACCGACTTTTCGCTTTACGCGTTCATCTGAATACCTGATTCCCTTGCCCTTATAAGGCTCTGGCCTTTTCTTGTCTCTTATTAAAGCTGAAAATTGCCCTACCTTGTACCTATCAATGCCGCTTACAGTAATATTAACATTGTTCTTGACCTCTATCTTCAAATCAGGCGGTATCTCCATCTTTACAGGATGCGTATATCCTAAATTAAGAACCAGGGTCTGGCCATTCAGCTGGGACTTGAACCCTACCCCCTGGATGATCAGGTTCTTTTCAAATCCTTTACTGACTCCGTCTACCATATTCTGAATGCTCTTCCTTGCCATACCCCAGTATGCAGATATTTTCTTATCAACATTACCTTCTGTAGCCGGTTTTATGACTATATTATTCTCCTCTTTGCTTATCTTGACAAATGCTGAGAATTCCTGTTTCAATTCTCCTTTCGGGCCTTTCACAGTAACAGTATTGGCGATCACTGCAACAGTTACGCCCTCTACTATGATGATTGGTTTTCTACCTATTCTTGACATCTATCCAATTACTCCTTTACCAGACCTGACATAGGAACTCTCCCCCGACTTTTAATTTTCTAGCTTTAATGTCAGTTAAAATTCCTTTAGATGTTGACAAAATACCTATGCCATAACCGCTTAAAACACGTTTTATATTCTTATTCTTTCTGTAAACTCTCAGGCTGGGTTTGCTCACCCTTTCCAGATGAGAGATGACGCTCTTTCCGTCTTTATATAATAAAAAGATCCTTATAACATTCTGTTTGTTATCCCTGATGATCTTAAAATTTGACATGTATTTATTCTCTTTTAATATTTTAACTATTTCAACTTTTAAATTTGATGATTTAACATCCACAAATTTTTTTTCAGCTTTAATGCCGTTCCTTATAATTGTCAGCATGTCTGAGATCGGATCTGTTATACCCATAATTTACTAACTTACCTCCAAAAAAAAATTACCAGCTTGATTTCTTTACACCCGGCAGCATTCCTCTCCCTGCCAGCTCCCTAAAACATATACGGCAGATATTGAACTTCCGGATATATCCCCTGGAACGTCCGCAGATGCGGCACCTGTTTCGGTGCCTTCCTTTGAACTTCAATTCACTGTTATTCTTCTCGATTTTCGACTTCTTGGCCATTACTTCTCCTTATCCGAACCTTTTTTCTTTTTACCTTTTGAATGGTCGGGAGAATTCTCCACTCCTTTCTTCGGAAACACTTCGGCAGCCTCAGCCTGTTTCTGCGCTTTTTCCCCTTTCTCTCCTCCATGTTGCTTCTGAGGCTCTGTAGGTTTCTTCCTGTCACCTTCCCCGGGTTTTTTCTCCTCTGCTGAGGTTGCCTCAGTATCTTTTTTAGCTTCAGCGGCTCTAGCTCTCTCCTCTTCATCTGCTTCTGCGGCAGCCTTTACAGCCTCTGTACGCTTCCTTGCCTCTTCCTCTGCAGCTTTTTTAGCTTCGAGTTCTTTTGGATCGATCTTTCTAAACGGCATTCCAATACTTTCCAGGCAATCCTTTACAACCTCGTGTTTCTTTCTATTCTTTATAACAAAAGTAATATCAAAGCCATGGATCCTTTCAACCTTATCATAATTGATCTCAGGAAAAATAATCTGCTCTTTTATTCCAATTGAATAATTGTTAAATTTATCAAATGACTGAAGACTGAGGCCCCTGAAATCCCTCACACGAGGGAGTGCAACATTCACCAGCCGGTCAAAGAATTCCCACATCCGGTTACCCCGTAAAGTCACTTTGGCACCTATGGGCATGCCTTTTCTGAGCTTAAAATTCGAAATTGACTTTTTTGCCCTGGTTATAACAGCTTTCTGCCCAGCGATCGCTGTGAGCTCCTTTGCAGCCGAGTTCAGCAGCTTGGGATTATCCTTAGCTTCTCCTACACCAACATTTAGAATGATCTTCTCAATAACCGGGACCTCATTCTTATTCTTTAAGTTATGCTGTTTCATTATCAATGGTACAATCTTACTGTAATACAGCTCTTTTAATCTCGGAACCATTATTCATAACTCCTATCAGACTTTATCGATAATCTCATTACATTTTTCATTCCTGCAGACCCTTAACCTCTTATTATTGATCTCTTTCCTGACCACACGGGTCGGCTTGTTACATTTAGGGCAGATCAATCTGATATTAGAGAGATGAACAGGCAATGCCATATCAATTATTCCGCCTTTCTGGTTCTGCTGGCTGGGCCGAACAGCCTTCTTTGATATGTTAACGCCTTCAACAATGGCTTTGTTAATGTTATAATCAACAGATAATATTCTGCCCTGCTTACCTCTGTCTTTTCCCATTAAAAGCCTGACTGTATCGCCTTTCTTTATCTGAACTTTATTCAATCTAATTACCTTCTTCTTCCTCTTCCTCATTAATAATACTCCGGCCTTTTTTCAAGGCTATTAAAATAAGCGCTAAAGCGCTTATTTTCCATAGGGGTTTCACCCCTCTGGCGTTACGCAACAAGCCTCTGGCTTGTTGCTCCACTGTCACCCCTTGGGCTTCTGAGTCCCGAGCCCGAAGGGTCGAGGGTGAATTTCGCAAAACTTGTCCTCACGAAAGTGGGGATTCCCCAAACCCCAATTTAGAGTTTCGAAAATTATCCAATTTTCGAAACTCTAAATTTTATAATACTTCCGGTGCCAATGACATAATCTTGGTAAACTGCTTTTCCCTTAACTCCCTTGCAACTGGCCCGAATATTCTGGTGCCACGCGGGTTTTTCTGGAGGTCAATGATAACGGCCGCATTATCGTCAAAACGGATATAAGTTCCGTCCTTCCGCCTGTGCTCTTTTCTTGTACGAACTATAACCGCCTTCACTATCTCTCCTTTTTTGATCTGCGCATTAGGAAGGGCGTCCTTGACTGAAGCAACAATCACATCACCGACATACCCGTACCTCTTCCTGCTGCCGCCTAATACTTTAAAGCATTTAATTTTCTTTGCACCTGAATTATCCGCAACTTTTAACTTTGTCTCTAATTGTATCATGACCTAACCTTTATTTATTTTGCTTTTTCAATGACACTAACTATTTGCCATTTTTTTAATTTGCTTATTGGCCTGGATTCGATTATTTGAACCATATCGCCTACTTTTACTTCACTCTTCGCATCATGAACCATTATTTTTTTCTTTAATTTAATACGTTTCTTATATAATGAATGATAATGCCATTTCTTTATCTCGATCTTAACTGTTTTTTCGCTCTTACTGGATATAACTATTCCGATCAACCTCCTTCTTCTTGATAAAACAGATTTTCCTTTATTAACTTTTTGTCTTTTTTCCTTTACTATCTCTTTCGGAAGCACTGCGGCAGCCTCAACTTGTAAATTATTTTCAGTTTTCGCTCCCTTCTCCTCTTCAGGTTTCTTCTCTACCGGCTTTTTTTCTGTTTCGGGAACCTCAATCTTCGGAATCACTTCGCCTGCCTCTGTCTTCTTTTCATTTTTCTTTTCGTTTTTCATCTTTTTTATTCTCCACCTGTTTACTCTTTACTGGCTCTAATTTTCTAATCTCAAGTTTATATTCATGTAAAATAGTTTTTATCTGGGCGATCTTCTTCCTGACGAACCATTTTCTTTTTTTATTCTCCATCTGACCCATAACTGCCTGGACCCTGAGATTCCTCATCTCTTCATTATAATCCTTCAGTTTCTCATTTAATTCCTGCGCAGTCATATCTTTAACTGATTCTTTTACCATAAATTACCTTTTTTTTATACCTGTTTTTACGGACAATTTATATGAAGCAAGTCTGAATGCTTCCCGTGCAATTTTCTCTTCCGTACCGCCGAGTTCAAACAATATCCTTCCTCTTTTTACCGGTGCAACCCATAATTCTACGTTACCCTTTCCTTTCCCCTGTCTCGTCTCAGCCGGCTTTTTTGTCATAGGTTTGTCAGGGAATATCCTTATCCATAACTTACCTGCTTTCTTGATCTGCCTGGTAATAGCGATCCTGGCTGATTCTATTTGATTAGCAACAATAAATCCGTTCTCTTTTGAAAATAATGCTATTTCACCAAAAGCAACATAATCCCCGCCTTTTGTTACTCCGCGGTTACGTCCTTTCTGCTGCTTTCTGTATTTTGTCTTTGACGGCATTAATTTCGGCATGCCTGATGCTCCTTAAAATTCAAATTTCTCATATGTGTCACCGGTATAAACCCATACTTTAATACCAACCGAGCCCAAAGTGGTCACTGCAGTAGTATATCCATAATCGATCTGAGCCCGTAAAGTTTGAAGCGGGATTCTCCCTTCCTTATAAGATTCAGCACGCGCCATCTCCGCTCCGCCCAACCGTCCTGCACAGTTGATCTTAATGCCTTTTGCGCCGCTACGCATGGCATTAGATATCGACTGCTTCATGGCCCTGCGGTACGGGGTCCGCTTCTCAATCATAGCTGCAATATTCTCTGCGATCAACTGCGAGTTCAATTCCGGCTTCTTTATTTGAACGATCTTTATCTGGACCTTTGGATTATTTATCAATTTAGTAATATCTTTCTTCAGACTCTCTATCTCCTGCCCCTTACGTCCTATTACAATGGCCGGTCTTGCTGTATGGACATTTATGTTAATTTTATCTGTAAACCTCTCGATCGTTACTTTGGAAATTGCCGCATCTTTCTTCTTGGAAAATTCATGTTTAATGTACTTCCGAATCTTCAGGTCTTCCAGCAGATAATCTGAATATTCCTTATTAGCAAACCATATTGAATCCCATCTCTTGTTCATTCCTATCCGAAAGATAACAGGATTAACTTTCTGTCCCATATGTTTTAATTACCTCCAAAATAATTTAGTTTGTAGGGTGCAGGTCTCCGGCCTGTACCCTACTACTACGAACTAAAAACTTATTTCTTCTTTATTGGTTCGGGCATTTCCACTTCAACTTCTATATGAGATATCCGTCTCAAAATAACATCTGACCTTCCTCTCGCCCTGGGCCTCATACGCTTCAACATCGGGCCTTCATTAACAACGATCTTTGCTAATAGCAACTCTTCGAGTTTGACATCCGGATTCTTTATCTTTGCATTTGCTTTTATTGATTCCAGTAACTTAACCACATACCTTTTATTCGCCATTGTAAGAAATTTTAATATATTCAGGGCTTCAATCAGGCCTTTATTTCTGATCAGGTTTACTATTCGCCTTAGCTTCTTGTGCCCTGTTCCAACATACTTGACTTTTGCTTTAATAATCATTTTTTTTAGTCTCTTCTAATAATTTTATCATTCAAAAATACTTCGGCAACCTCAGTCTTCGGAAACACTTCGTCAGACTTAACCTTTCTTACCCGGCTTCTGGGATGCCTTTGTCTTCTTGGTATGCTGTTTAAATATCCGGGTAAAAGAAAATTCGCCGAGTTTATGGCCTACCATATTCTCTGTTATGTAAACATTGATGAACCTCTTACCGTTATGTACTGCAAATGTATGGCCTACCATTTCAGGAAATATAGTCGACCTCCTTGACCAAGTCTTTATAACATTCTTTTGGTTCGTCTGGTTCAACTGTTCAACCTTTTTTAACAATTTACTGTCAGCATACGGACCTTTTTTTAAAGACCTTCCCATTACTATTTTCTCCTCTTGATAATAAATTTATCCGACGGTTTCCTCTTCTTTCTTGTTTTGAATCCTTTGGCAGGGACACCTGTAGGTGATTCCGGTTGTTTATATCCTTTTGACCGGCCTTCACCTCCTCCATGAGGATGATCCACGGGATTCATTGCTACACCCCTTACCTTGGGCCTCCTGCCGAGCCACCTGCTCCGGCCTGCTTTCCCTATTACTATATTCATATTATCTATATTACTTAACCGCCCTATTGTTGCCATGCATTCATTATGAACCATCCTAATCTCGCCTGAGGGCAGTTTGACCTGGCAGTAATCACCTTCCTTTGCTACTATCCGGGCACTCGAACCTGCAGAACGGGCAAGCTGACCGCCCTTGCCTATCTTTAATTCTATATTATGAATCTCAATACCAGCCGGGATATTTTTCAGAAGCAGGCAGTTACCGATCTTAACAGGCGCCTTTATTCCTGATGTAATAGTATCGCCTTTTTTCAAAGAATGCGGGGTCAAAATATACCTCTTTTCTCCGTCTTTATATACAACAAGGGAGATATAAGTACTTCTGTTCGGATCATACTCTACTGTGAGCACTTTTGCCTCAATATCTTTTTTATCACGTTTGAAATCTATTATCCTGTAAAGACGTTTATGCCCTCCGCCTCTGCGCCTTACTGTTATTCTGCCCTGCGAATTCCGGCCAGCTCTTTTCTTCATTCCAACTGTTAAAGGTTTATATGGTTCTTTTACCGTGATCTCGGCAAAATCAGACACGGATTTATAACGTAAAGTCGGGGTCGTTGGTTTAAATGTTTTTATTCCCATTTCTATACACCTTCAAAAATTTCTATTTTTTCACCTTCTTTTAATTTAACATAGGCTTTCTTCC
>SDBV01005499.1_pt1 | contig 17856 bp, 16 predicted proteins | sample 2277081 | NCBI WGS metagenome assembly SDBV01 (sample SAMN10402039, study PRJNA504765) | marine sediment metagenome | isolation source: marine sediment core GS10_PC15, 223 cmbsf | place: Arctic Ocean: Southern Knipovich Ridge | collected 2010 | reverse complement strand
GTATATCAACTGGGCACCAGCGTCAACATGATAGAGTACACGCCCATCAAACGCCAAGGCACGACCTGCTCCCGCAGGAGTAGAGAATGACCGTATGACTTTACCGTCAGCGGGGACAAGCTGGTAGATTAGGTCGGTGTTACCGTCCGCTATGAATAGGTGACGGCCACCCCAGGTAATGGAGATTAACGAGCTACTGGGTGTCGCAAAGGAACGTAAGACTGTGCCGTCTCTAGGGCTAAGCTGATGAACCTTGTCGTCCGTTGTTTCCGCAATCCACAGATTCGCCCCGTCCCAGGTTATATCCCTGCCCCCCGCCGTAGGTGCAGCGAAGCTACGAATTAGAGTTCCGTCTCGTGGGTCGAGGTAGTGGAACACGTCATCAACATCGTTGAAGACCCACAGCCCCCTACCGTCGGATATTATTCCGATAGGGTTGTTTACAGGAGGAGAGAAAGAGCGAATTATGTCTCCCGCAGACATTATCGCACCACGTCATCAGTTATCCCACGGGTTTGTAGCTCACTGATGATTTTCGATAGCGTAGCCTTGGAGTACTCTAGTCCTATAGACGACAGTTCTTTTCGTAGGGACTCAGGAGTCCACTCTTTATCGGCGTACTTCGACATCAGGATAATACCCTGAACCCTGTCGGTCTCTACCTTTAAGCGCTCGTTGTCTTTAACTCGGAAGGCCATGTTAACTCCAGAACTCAACCTTGGCGGTTATGATGAACTTGTTGGAACTGGTTGTCCCGACTCCCACCGCACGTACCCGCATCTTCCTTCCCACACAATCTCCGGTGAATATTTCCTTCACCCCAGAGGCTACCACGGTATCCTCATAGAACAGGCTTGCGAACAGTCCTTGCAGATGATCATACCAGGTAGTACCATCGTCATCCGAGAACTGAACGATTATCTGGAGAGTAGTCGGAGTGGCCGTAGAGTCTATGTCCAGGTACAACGTAAAGTGCCTGAAAGACCCACAAGCAAATGCAGAGCCGTTGACTTCGGTGGGGTCGTCGTCTAGGGTAATAGCGTCGATGGAGGTTTCCAGAGCAGAGCGCTCTATGGAGCCTACGCCCCCGTGTATTATATCTGTAAATGCCATAGTTTTTCCTCTCTAAAGATAGTGTACCATATAGGCGAAGGCATGGTCTACCCTATGTGACTTCCTGGGCCATGATCTGGTAGGCTCGCACGGGTTCGTGAAGGGGTTCGTCCATAGTCTCAATCTCTACCGGGAATCCGGGCAGGACGAAGGCTGTGCGGGCTGTGCCGAATCGGTCAGTAATGGTGATGAAGCTGTCGTTATCCGTCCTCAAGCTATAGAGGAAATCAGCCTCAGTTTTGCTGTCCGCAATGACGGTAAACTGAAAGAGCCGGGCATGATCGGCCCTGAGTATACCCTCCAGCAGGAAGGACTTCAGGTGGACGAACCCCGTGCCATCAGTCCCCGCAAAACGTAGCTGGATGCGACGTCCAACGATAGGAGCGGTCAACGAGATCGAATTGTTCCCCGTGGTGGATAGTGCATCAACACCGAACTGAGTCCATGCGGTATCCTCGTCTACCCGGTAGTAGATCGTCAGATCAGCGGTGCCTGAGATTTCGATGAATGCCCGGAACTTACTCCAGAACTTCGTCCAGGACTCCAGCCCCGCCGCGAAGTAGGTGGTGTGTAGTTCCCAGGTGTCGGCGTAGTCTGTCCACTGCGTCAGGGCTGTGTGGACGGCAGTTCCGCTGTTCCAATAAAGGCGGGGGGATGCATCAACCGCGAGCTTGTGAATCCCTAGGAAGTCTGGGTCGGCGGTCGCCTGCTTAATCAGCGGTGACCAGACGTAGATGTCCCGTGCCACCTCGACACCCTTGTAGATGAACTTGTCCGAGCCCCGCGTCACCAAGACGTAGATCGCATCGAGATCGAATTGGATACCACTGATGCCGGGGTTACCCTTGGCCGGGAAGGTCTGGGGAATCTCGTCGGTGGAGTAGAACGGCCCATCGGGTCGAATCTCGAACACCTCGAACCCCTTCACTAGGAGCCGGATGATGTCCTTCCCGTCCGAGAACCAGACATCGTTACCGGACTGTCCAGCGATGCTGAACGCTGAAGAGCTACGACGGTTCCGTAGCTTAGTGTCAAGCTCGATGTTGCCGCCGTCCGAGTCGAGGATGTAAAGGGTGTCCTCAGTGGCCACGCCCAACAGTCCCGAGATCGAGAAGAGCTTCGTGATCGGCTCACCACCACCCACCGTGATACCCGCTGCCCAGACCGGAGACCCGGCACTGGGATTGGTGCTGGCGCTCACCTGGTTCGTACTGAACGAACGCCATAGCTGCGTTCCCAGCGTCAGCCAGAAGTCGGCAGCAGTAGAGACCGTCGCCGGACTACCGGCCTGCCAGTCCGACGAGTCACCATGCAGATAGTCGGCGCCCGAGGCGATGAACAATTCTGTGCCATGTACCACAGCGTCCGTGAAGTCTGCCGACCCATGCGTGTACTCTAAGGTCAGGGTCGTGCCGTCCCAGGAGTAAACGTGTTGATTCGTGACGAAGAAGACGATGTCATTCAGGAGCACCGAGAAGAGGACATCGCTCGCGGTGGTGCCGACCGATTCGATGGCTGGGCCATGCCGAATGATGCCGGGCTCGGAGGTGTCGATGTTGAACCCATCCGAGTAGCGTAGCGTGTGTCCCGGCCTCGTGGTCTGTGGCGTGAAGCGCAGAAGCCCAGCACCTAGTGACCAGTCCTCCATCGAGAACGGCAACAGGCGTTCAGGAGGCAGACCACCCTTGTTCGCACCACCCAGATTCAATTCCGGGGATGGCGGAACTTCGCGGACAGTCCATAGCTTCCGCCCCTGCTGCTGAAGTAGCCGGAAGCGCCGCTTGTCCGAAACGAGCTTCAGTGAGATGTCGAATTGGGGTGAGACCATTACGCCCTCAAAAAGCTGATGTCTGAGACACCGGCTTCATGCCCGGTCATGCGGATGGTCTTACCCATCTCCGCGTGCTTGGAATGCTGGCGCACTCGTTCAAGGAATGCTGTCCGATGTGCGTCCAAAGACTGTTGGAAGAACGTCCGTAGCTCTGCTGGGGCTGAAGAGAGGCCGGTCTCAAACAGATAGGCCGCAGCACGAGACGACAAGATCAGGAGATCGGTACCGCTGATATCGGTTAGGGCGGGAGCGGTGATGCCAATGGCTTTGATCGTGTCCCCGGTCGGGATACGGCTGAAGAGGTGAAGGTTATCCCCCCGCATCTCCCAGTGGTAGAGGGGCCATGTTACTTCGGTGTCATTGGGAGAGACCCGGTGTACCTGATGTGGCCACCCATGGTAGAAGGAAGACGCGGACAGATCGTAGTCGAACTGATCGGCCACGATGGTGATGTCCTGAGTCACCCGCTTCCAAAGATGCGGTAGCACAAGACTAAGGGCCTGAGTGATTGATTCGTCCTTGTCCGCTGCTGAGAAGAGTCGATGGATGTAGTAGTTGATGGTGAGGGGGACGGTTACGCTGAAGTCCCGTAGCACGGACAGAGTCGAGGTAACCAAGCCATCTGGGAACACTGTGCGTCGTTCCTCATTTGACGCAGGCCCACTGGTCTGTCCGCCCTCTATCCATATCCAGGTACGGTCAGTAACGAAGGTCTTATCAGCCTCTTCTGAGAGGCGCGTGTCGATGATCTCCCCACCATCCGCAGCGTTGGAAGTTGTAGCGGATTTGAAGTAGTCGCCGACGTCGTGACTTAGTTGATCTCGGGCTTCGATGTCAGTTGCCATAGCTCTATTCTACTCCTGTGCGGGGGGATAGGTCTACAGGGAAATCTGTAGCTTGTAGTCCACGACGAGCGAGAAGCCGTCTGGGATAACCACGGCAGTGACGATATCTCGCATCCATAGCCATGTCCATGTTGGGACGGAGTTGTTGCCCCAGCTACTTTCGATGCCGATCTCCTCCACGGTCACGTCAGCGCCACTACGGTTGGAGAATGCCTGGGTGATGTAGATGAATGTGTCGGCTCCCAAGAGGATAGGCGCCGCAACAACGTTGGCCCGATACTCCAGTTGACCAGAGCCCGACCCATCTGCGATCTTAGTATTCAGCTTGGTATCGCTGATCGTGACAGCGGCATTACCAGAGCCTACAGCGAGCCCGCCCTCAGTTGGCACCACCGTAGTGTTCCACCAGCTACGCTTGGTCGAGGTAGAAGACGGCGCAACTGCTGTCTGACTCACGTCGTCAATGTCTACGATAGTACGGCTCGTTTCGCGCCAGCAGAGATATAGGGTCTCGATCATATTCTTCAGGTACGACTTGGCCTTACGCCGTCTAGTTCCCCACACCAGCTTCCCGGATGGGTCGTAAAGGCGAAGACGGTAGGTGGCGCTTTGGATGGGGGGAAACATTAGACGTCCACCTTCACAGTGTAGGTCACGGTTGCAGTCTCACCATTCAGTACCTCAACAGCGGCAAACACATCTCGTACCAGAAGGAACTCCTGGAAGAATGGACTGCTCGTAGTGTATTGGGTCTCGCAGACGATACCTGCCTCCGTGATATTGACAGTCCCACCACTCTGATTAGCGAAGGAACGGATGACATCGAATGACCAGCCTGTCCCGTCCGCATCTGGAGCACTCCAAGATACAGCACCGTACTGTAGTTGACCCGACCCCGCACCATCCGCAATGGCGGTCTCCATCGCTATTTCGTCCATCACAACAGCGGTGGTTCCTGTTCCGACGATGACACCCGCACCATCGTTGTTGGTCGCCGCACCTACACCACCCATCCATGGATTCGCACCTGTGGTACTCAGGGGACGTAAGATCGTCCGTCCTGAGCCCCCTGTGTCGGTTACTGAGGTGTTACTAGATCGAAGCCCAGACGATAGAATCTTGTGGTAGTTTGCCACGAAGGACTTAGACACACGACGACGTCCCTTACGCCGAAGGTTACCGTTCTTGTCCCGGATTTCGATCTGGTAGTAAAGTCGGAACATTAGGCCACCGAGATGACTAGGGTTGGTGCGTCCTGTGTCTCGATCTCTAGGATACCTGGGAGCCCGGTAGTACGGCCATAGGGAGAGACATCTGCATCACGGAGAGACGTGAACTGCCTTCGCTTACCGAAGACGAAGTTGCCAGGATGGGCGTCAGGGTCTAGGTCATCTGAGAACGGCATACTGGCCTCCGTGTATCAGGGGTGTGATATGTACCACACCCCATGAGCTTACTCGGACTTCCGACGTCGACGCGGCTTGGGATTCGTGTCCTCCTCTTCTGCGGCCATGACTTCAAGCCAGTAGTCACAGTCCAGGACGCCTCCGGTGATGGCGTTGTAGTTGGCCTCTGCCTGATTCAACTCCGCCAGCAACTCAGTCCGCCGCTCGACAACCTGTTCTTTCGTCATTTGTCCTCCTTGTTCCTCAGACCTACGAGGATGCGTAGATCGGAATCTCGTAGACCGTGGTGCCGACCTGAACCTTCAGGAACCCGGCTTCAGTGTCGCCCTCGGGGTCTTTGAACATGCCGTTCGCTGACACGTTCAGACCACCATCACCGGATGCCTCGGCTCGCAGGAAGGAAGTCCACGGGGTTCCACCGCCTGCCGTCCGCGCGTTGATGACGTGGACACCGGCAGTGAAGGTGTGCGTTCCGGCCAACTGATGCCAGGCGTCCAAGATGGCCGCGTAGGCGATGGTACGGGTACCGGCGTTCTCGTCGGTAAGCTCACCCTTATACGCCACGAACCGCGCCGTGATGTCTCCGCCGACTGACCCCTTCAGTATAGGGGTGGCGACGTGACCCGTCAAGGAGGCGGCGCCGATGCCGCTCTGGAGGCGGGGGGATAGCTCTGCGCCGATCACCTCGCCGGTCGTGGTGACCGTCTGGCTCGGCTTCGACTGATAGCCGATGGAGCCCCCGGATGCCTGCGTGTAGCTCCGGCTGTTGATGCGAACGGTCTTCCCGTCCGCCGATGTCTCGATCTTGAAGTGGTCACTGGTGTCGTGCACCAGGCTTCCCTTCAACCGAGAGTTCCTGTCCAGGGTAACCGCTTTGCTCGCAGCCAGCGTGCCAAGGGTAATCCCATACAATGAGTCTGTTACGTTAACTCCCATTGGTCTCCTCCATTAGTGAGCTAGGGGGAGACGAATCTCCCCCCGCTAAGATGTCTACGCAGCGTCCGGCGTCTTGGCGTTGGAGACGTGCTCCAACCAGACCTGAACGGCTCCCCAGTTCTCGGTACCCGAGACGTCCAGGAGGACTTCCAAGCTCTCGGCGTCCGTGACCGGAAGCGGGATGACATAGGTCACAGGAGTGGTGTCCGTTCCGCTGGTGTGCACGGTCGTCGGGGTGATCGAGTGCTGCTTGCCGGTGTCGGTAAACCTGACCCGCCAGGTCAGTGTGTCCACATTCGCATCCTGTGGCAGCAAGATCAACACGGCCAGGGAATGCTGATGGGAGTTACCACCCCTCAGAGTCAGGGTCAGGGTTTCGTCCGCCGTAAGGTCGGACGTACCGTCCCTTAAAATCAGTTCTTCGTCGCGTGGGCCAACACTCATGTGGCCACCTCCTCAGTAAGTTTCAGGTGGGGGCTGGCGAACCAACCCCCGTTGTCCTCGTTGGTCAACTACCGCTCTACAGCGGGACGACTCCCCGATACCGGACGATGGACTTGTTCTGGAACGTGGAGAGACCCACGGGCCACTGGAAGACGATACGGTGGGTCACACCGTCATCGGTCATTCCATCGAACGTGCGCCGAGGCGCTTCCATCTGGATGCCCTGCAAGTAGGGATGCCCGAACCGGATGAAGTAGAAGCTGGTGCGGCTGCTCCCGGTAGGTGCGCCCGCATCCGTCTCCGTGTTGGTGATGACCTGAGTGGTCTGGTCACCCTCCGTACCGGCCCAGTCCATCGGGATGCCCATGAACGTGCCGATCTCCCGGTCGAAGGAGTCCCTGGTCGTGTCGTAGAGCCCTTCCCGGCGTGCCACACGCTGAAGCGACCAGAGTCCCTGCTTGGAGGTGAGGATAAGGTCAGGCTTACCCTCGGCCACCTCAAAGGCGGCCTGTTGCATCTGGTCAAGGAAGGTCTGCCGGTTCGCACTGGAAGCGGAAAGATCGAGCCCTGCGCCCAAGACCACCTGGTCTCCGCCCTGTGCCTCGACGCGCTTCTTGATACCGTCGATGGCATCCGGGTCGACGTCGCGGTCACCGTTCACGAATTGCTTGATGAACTCGTACTGGAACCGCTTGGACTGGAGCTTGACGTTCTCTTCGTAGACGTCGATCTCCTTCTGCCCCGGCAACTTCAACGCGATGTCGATGTCGATCTGGCCACCGAGCAGGTAGATACCCTCACGCTGCTCCGTGAACTTGTCCTTGTTCTCGGTGAACCCCTCACCGACGTGCCTCCAAGAGGCGTGCGTGAGCGATTCCAACTGCCAGGTCTTCAAGAAGAAGGAGTCGACGTTCTCAAACGACAACCGCTGGAACACCTGGGATTCCCGCGCAAACTGAAGGACGATGCCCGCAGCCACCTTGTCCTTCATGCCCTTAATCATGTCCATCATGGTTATTGCCATGTTTCGCCTCCGTCGTTACTAGATTCGGTTAGTTCCCCAAGCCTACTTTGAAAGGCTTCCCGAAGCCCGACCTGATTAGGTCGCCGGGGTCTTGCTTCAATATGTCCGTGGCACCCTTAGTGCCCACACTCTGGTCAGTACGGTCAGAGTCGTCGTCCTCGGTCTCGTCACCCTTGGCCTTCGCGTCTCTCAACGCGATGACTGAAGCTAGGAACTGTTTCATGGCCTCGGGGCCACTCTTGTCCTCTGCCCAGTCTACCTTTGCGGGGTCGATGCCGTACTCCTCTTTGAGGATGGCACCTACCGAGACACGTACAGCGGCTTGCTGCGCTTCGATGGCCTGGGCATCGGGCTCTGAGCCTGTCGACGGTGCTGGTGCTGGCTCCTTATGGTCTTGGGCAGAAGTGGAAACTCCCGACTGTGCCATCTTGTCATACACCTTCTGTAGCATCACTGCCGACCGGTCCTCTGGAGTCATGGCCTCCATCGCGGTCTTCTCACGCGCGGTTAGCTCAGTTCGCAGCGCAGCCTCCCGTTCCTCGGAAGTCTTCGATGCCTCGGCGATCTTGGTGTCCGCGATACCCTGCCAGTGGCTCCACGCCTTCTGGTTGGTCTCCTTGGTCGCCGTGTCCTTAGCGTCCGCTACCGCCTTTTCCAACTCCTCCTTCGTATACGTCTGGGGAGAATCCTTGTCCTCCTCACCACCGTCTTCGTCCGTCCCACCCGTTTGGATGTCGTCTGGCATGAGTCCTCCTCAGTTGTGTTACATATCCAACATAGCATACATGTGGGGGTAATGTCTCGGCAGGTTATGGGGTTAAGGGACGAACAGGGCGAGCGGGTGTCTGGAGCCCACCACCGATACCGCTGAACCCGAACTGGGGACGATTCGACGGGAAACTTTGCGGGGAAGCAATGAACATTCGATACACTTGCTCCATCTCGGGGTCTTCTTTCCGCAACTGCTCACGAGCAAACCGAACCATGATAAGCGCCTGCCTTACTTCCGGTGCGGCAAGTGATACCTGGAGAGCCTGTTGACTCCAATACTTGGACTCCTCCTCAGTCGGAGCCTGTGCGGACAGGTTGGAGAGCTTACGGTACCCGGTGTACGCCGCCTGTCCATTGGGGGACAACAAAGCAATCACCTGATCTTGGATACCGAAGTATTCCCTGATCTTTGGGGACGCAATCCGTAGCGCACGTTCCAACGAAGTCTCGCTCTTAGCACGAGCATCATCGAACAAGGCACGGAGTTTTGGGTCGGCGTCATCGAGTGCCTGGATGAACCCCTCACGCTTGGCGAAGAATCCGGCCCAGTCCACCTCGCCCGTCTCTGCGCTCGTGAATTCGTCGGGAGAGATATTGAAGAAGTTCTCCAGAGCCTCGTCCACCGGGTGCACCAGGGGAGCCGGACGCCCGAATTTCTGGGCGTAGTCGATACGCTCTTCGATTCCGAATGGGACGATGCTATACTCAGGCCGACTTTGAAGCGCATCAAACGCTGCCGAACGCTTACTGACGATTCGACCATACTGCTCACGGATATTTGGGCCAGACAGGATTCCCTCTTCCCACTGCCGATTCAAGAGTTCGATCTCGACCTTGTACCGCTCACGCTCTATCTCCATGTCGGCCCAGAAAGAGTCGATGGCACGAACAGCACGTTGCTCGGCGATAGGACGAAGAGCCAATGAGTTGTTCACCCACGCCTCGTAGTTGGGGATGGATTCACGCATAGCCTTCCGCTGTGGGCCGGAGACTGGCACCAACTCGTAGACAGATACCCCGAGTCGCCGCAGATCAGCCTGGTCTTCGATTGAGATGCCAATGATCTCCTCAACAAGCTCCTCGGCATTAGCCTTGAACTCACGTCGAGATTGTGGATTATATCTCAACACCGTTGCCTGGACAAGAGCGATCTGACGCAGGCTCGCCTCTCGGCGTGCAGCGGCCATGATACCCTGAGCTTCAGTGTCGTCTGGGTTCTGCATTCGACGTCGAAGCTCTTGTGGGTTGATCTCGAACTTGTCAGCGATCACCCGGTCAGTCAGGAATTCAGTATACTTACTATCGAACGTCAGCGATTGCAGGGGCTCCGGGAGCGGTACCCCAGCGGCACTCAACCCATGGAGCACAAGGCTCAGAGTCGGTGGCGCGATGGTACCGGCTTCACCAGACAGAAGAGACGCGACACCAGTTATCGCCGGGTTGAAGTAGAACCCGAAACGACCGAACCAGTCATCCATCGCACCTTCGAGATTACCTCGCCAATCCTCACCCTCATGCTTCTCTGGGAAGTCCCGACTGAACAGACGACGAGTCGCACCGGCCAGGGTTCCCTTTGCTGGCATGAACTCAAATCCAAATGGGGTTGGAATGTGACCGTAGTCCCAGTCTCCGCCCATCATGGCCAGATACTTCGACATCACCGGACGCTTCGCAGCCAGGCGCAGTAGCCTCGGCCAACGACGACTGGCGTACATCCAGAACGGGAAGAATCTCTGCATGACGAAGTCAAGATTCGAGCGGTTGTCATAGTTGACGAACGCCTCGTCGTAGACCACGTTGGTACGTTCCGCCGCGACCTTCTTGGCACTTTGCATACTAGCCTGAAAGTCCGGCACCTTACCAACCTCGCTAGCGACCGTGTCGACGTAACGGTTGAATCCGGCCATCTGGGAACTAGTGGCGGGGGGACTCTCCGCGATATCGAGAGCCTGCTTGATCGCACCACGGATGGATGCGACATGAGACTCAATGACAGTCTGCTGCTCCGCAACTATGGACGGCATGTCCTTTAGGATGTCTTCGAGACTGATGACGTTATTCTGTTGCAAGGCCAAACCGGCCTCACCCTTCTCCGTGAGCGTGGATGCCCAACGACCGTCAAAGTTCTTCGTGGGCTCGCTTACGAATCCCTCCTCGATCAGCTTGTTGTACTCCCGAGTCGGGAAGATTGGTTTGCTCTGAATCTGTCGCAGGGTGTGCAACTCCACCGTTGAGATCGGGGCTGCATCGGCATCTTGGACGACCTTGGCGTACACACGCTGGAAGGTCTCGTTAATGGCATCGCTCCCCCCGCCTGGAAGTCGGTCGGCGGTAGCCTCGACTGCGGAGATCAACTGGAGGGCTGCATCATCGCCTTCATCGGCAGCTTGCGCTAGTACCTCGATCATGTCATTGACCGTGGTCGGGACAGTGCCACCGTTCCTGGCAAGGACAGCCGAAGCTGCACGTTCGGTCATATCGGTGCTCACCCGAAGAGTCTTGGACAACGCCAGGTCGACGTCACCCGACTCGATAGAACGCTCGAAACGCCGTAGAGCAGTTCGTGCGCGGTTGATATCACCTTTGAGCCTACGGCGAATACCGGGCGTAACCTCGGCGCCACCACGTACGAAGCCTTGGACACTGGAGTCCGCTGCTTCTGTCGCAGCCACCTCTGCTTGGAGCCGAGTATACTCAGGCTTCAGGTAGTCCGGGATATGCTGCTCCAATAGGGCCTGTCGTGCTTGCTGGGCCTCACCAACCCTGACCGACCATTCGCCCACCTGATGATCGAGTCCGGCCTTCTGTGCGGCATCGAGGGCGGCAGTGTACGACCGGACACTCCGGTCAGCGGCGGCAAGATCGGGGAGCTTCTGTCCCGAGGGCTTCTGCCCAAGGGCCTGTAGCTTTGCCTCGAAGCTACGACGATGATCTGCTGAGATGACCGCCTCCTGCTTCAGGTTCTCGATACGGTCGACTCGGTTCCCCTTCAGGGAATCCGGTAGCGCATCAAGACTGGCTTCAAGCTCCTGAATCTCGATACGAACAGAGTTCAATTTTATGTCTGCATCCTGGAACGCAGCGTAAAGGGCCTGTCGAGTGAACTCTCGGTCGCGCCGTGTGCGAGCGGGGGGAAGGGCCTCGAACAGCCGGTTCCAGCCAGTGCGCGCAATATTGGCCTGACGGAAACGTTCCTCACGCTCTATTGACCATATCTCGTCACCCTTACGCCGGAAGTCATCCCAGAAGGCGGTACCCTTCTCACGGTCATCGGCGGAACCAAAGTGCTCCTTAGCCATCGCGCGGTACCGCTCCCAAGTGCCTTGAAGATTGTCGCCGATGCTGGTGTACGCGCCGAAGACTTCATTGATCGAGGACTTGATCGTGTCCGAACCCACTGTCCCGGCAAGTTCACTAAGCTGAGCCTCAATCTGGGGCCTGACTTGCTCCAGGTGTTTGGCGTAGGTAACCCGCACCTCTCCAAGGTCTTGCTCAATGATACGCAGGGCCTCTTCGTGGAACTGCGTCTTCTGGGCCGGAAACTTAGAGTCGTTCGCCAACTGCATGAAGTGACTCCGAACCTCTCGTGGAAGCTGAGAGATGGTGTCACCCATATGCTGCATCCGACGCATTACACCCATCGCTTCGGATGGCGTCTTGATGTTCTGAAATCCGATAGACCGGATAGCCTCGTTCATCTCGTGCTTGATGGACTCCCCCGTATAACGATGCCACTCCATCAGCTTGCGGGTCATCTCGTCAGCAGTCGCCGCAGCATTCGCTGGCGTGATACCGCCCTCGTCCCATACGGCATTCTTATACGCACGGCGTACATTGTAAGGAAGCTCTGTAAGTTCTGTCATCACAGAGGACTGCGACTTCTGAGTCAGACGTTGAACACTTACGATCTGCTTCACCTCTCGGATACGGTTTGGGTCGCCAGTGCGTAGAGCCCCCCAGACCTTCGAGGTTAGCTCCTCACGTAGGTGTTCCATACCGGGCGGGAATTCGGTCTGTACGATGTCCGCGAACGTCTTGATCGTAGACTCCGGCACACCCGTCTCCCGAAGAGCCTTGGTAAACTGTTGGTCGAAGTTGATCGACCAGGACGCACGACGAAGAGTTGCCCCCGCCTCGCTCGCCCGCCTGACTATCTCTAATGGGTCTGCCGCCTTCTCCAGAAGAGTCCGAGTCGGGGCTTCATCCCACTGACCCATGTAGTTCCGAAGAACGTCGCGCCCAGTACGCTCTACGTCACGAAGACCAACAGGAACAACGTCTCCGGCGTGCTGGAGCGCGAACTCAGCGTCACTCATACCCACTCGGGAGAAGTTCCCCATGTATAGGGTGCTTTCGATCACGTCCTCTACGATGTTCATGGGTAGGTACCCCATCGTTGCAAGGTACGCAACCGACCATGGACGAATGATGTTAGGCTCAATCTTCTTGACGTAGACACGGTCAACCCAGCCAAGCATCGAGTCCACGACGTTACCGATTGCCTTGGCCTGTTTCTTATCCAAGGTCAGACGCTCAGTGATTCCCATGATCGCTTGGCGCCGACGAGTAGCGGCCCCAACGACTACCTCCCCGGCAATTCGCTTGCCGCCGAGCTTCAGGGCCTCTGTCTCAGACTGACGCACAAGATCAACGACTGCTTCAGTGGCTTGACGAGGCGCTAGCTCCTGCAACCTACCGTGCCACGCGAACCATGCGTCGTCCGCCGCTTCTGCCGAACCCGCCTTCGAGGCGATGAACTCGCCTAGGTGGTTCATGGTATTTCGTACTGAGTACGGATTCGCGTCATCTGGGAAACGGGTCAGGTCACCCAGGATATCCTTGGTGTCGGCTATCGTGCCGTCCCATCTCTCCACACCGAAGGCACCGGAGAACTCGGCGTAGACATTAGTCATAGCCTCACGCACCTTAGAGGAGTCGTGAGGAGCCATGGAGCCGGGGATTGCTTTACTCAATATCTTCGGCGGAATCTTCAGCGCCTCGTTGACCAATCGGACAGGAGCTTCATCGAGAACTTTCAACGGGAACATGACCTTACTGAGTGCGGGAATCGAGGTGCCAACCTTGGCCGGGATTCCAATGCCAATCAGATTCAGGGGGTCGAAGACGAGTTCCATGAACCCCTTCAATCCCGTAATCATATTCGTGTTCCCGTACGCCTCACGAGAAGCATCGATCACGTCTTGTAGACCCGGCTTCTTCCCTGAGATAGCAGCCGCCGCCGCCTGACGTTCCCGTACGCGCTCGAACTCTGCTTTGGCAGTTGGGTTGAGACCGATAGCCGCTTGACCCTGGAGAGCCAGGGCTGCTCCGGTCTTAGCGATATTCTCGTTCCACCACTCAGCCGCACCGAACATCTTCTGGGTGCCCCGACGAATCCAAGAGACGTTGGACTCGGCCTCAGAGATGATCTGCTTTGCTTCCAGGGCAGGTAGCGGGGGGATTACGGCAGCCCGGTCAGCGAGGTTGGTGATATCTTCACCGATCAGATCGCTGGCAGCACGAAGCGTATTGAAGGCAACGAACGGAGCAAAGGAGGTATTGGTCTCTTCCCAGAACCTCTTCTTCAGTTCCTCACGATCAACTGGGTCTGCGCTCAGGAACGCCTGAGCGAATGCCGTAGTACGTGGGTCGGCCATGTGGTCTCCTTATTGAACGAAGAGTCGGCGACCGCCTGGTGGGGCAAGTTCCCGAGACCGACGCTGAATCTCCTCGAAGCTCTGCCCGAAGAGGATATCCGCCAGTGCGTCCAGTTCCCCGGTCTCAGCACCCGTTAGACCACCAAGTTGCCCAACATTGGGAACCGTGGTCAAGGGCTCGTCACCACCAATCGGCAACGCTGCTCCGGCTTCAAGGCCGAAGAAGGAGGCCAACTGCTCACTGATGTTAAACGGAATCGTCTCCTCACCGGCGCTCTCTGCCTGACGAGCAACGAAGCGGAGCCGGGCACTCGGGCTCGACTGAATCTCCAGTAGTTGCTGGAAGAGCGGAATCGACGCAAGCTGGCGTTGTAGGTCAGCCTGAAACTGTGCCTGTTGCTCCGCGAAGGTTTGCCGTTGGGTTTCAAGCTCAGTCTGGAACTGACGACCTGCTTCGGCCTGTGTCTCAGCGAATCCACGACCCGCCTCGGCCTGTCCTTCGGCGAACCCACGGACATCTGCCTGTGATGTTCCGGCTGGAACGAACTCTTCTACGCCACCCCGAGAGGTGATGATGTGCCCGAGTATTGTGCCGTCCGGTAGGGTTACGGGCTCTACTGTCGCCCCGTCTGGAGTAGTGCCTGGCACCTCGGGAGGAGGCCCCCCACCCGGTACACTATCAGGAAGTCCACCACCTGTCTGAAGTCGTTCATCTCCGACCGCAGAACCACCGAAGCCACCAAGTTCATCCCGGATGAATGCCTCTAAGAGACCAACCCGATCAATCGGGTCAGCCGGGCCACCAAGACCAGCCTCGAACTCCGCCATACGCTGGCCGAATGCTTCCTTCTGAAGAGGGGTTAGATTCTGGAAGGCTTCAGCCGCTTGCGGGTCTTGAAATATGTCAGCAATTTGCTCGACGTCTCCCTGTTGCGCGAGTGCGCTACCAGTGAAGGCACCTAGTCCCGCGACACCAGCCTGCACCAGACCACCACCACCAAGAGCGGCTGCACCACCACCACCAACAGCACCACCGGCTGCCGCCGCAAGAAGGTTCTCCACGGATGGAAGTCCCTCACCCGTTATGGCACCACGTGCAACCTCTGTTCCAGCACCTACAGCAGCACCCCGTCCGGCTCCACGTGCAACGCGGGGAACGGCCTGTGCTACCCGTGGGGATAGTGCTTGACCGGCACGACCGACAGTGGAGGCCAACGCACCGGCTGCACCACGGATTCCGAGGGCACCTAGTGCCGAGCCTCCGACACCTGTAGCTAGTCCAACACCGGCTGCTGGGGCAGCGACCAATCCAAGTGCGACTGCGGCCAGTGGGCCGGACACCTTGATTGGGCCAACATTAAATGTACCAGCCTCAGTAAAGGGATTGGCGATATCGAGGACACGTTGGAACGTGCTCTGATCTGCTTTGTCTATGAGCTTTTGGACTGAGTCCACGATAACGCGCTCTTCACGACTGAGTTGCGCCTCGTCCTTGGACAAGATTGGCCCAAGCACCCTAGCTCCAGGAAGGTTGAGCTTGGCATCATCAGCCAGGGCAAAGATCGAGTTAAGAAGTTCTTGGGTAACCGGCTCGGCCATTATTCGCCCTCCGCTAGCTGTTGTTCCTTCTTAGCGATGATCTTGCAGACCTTACACGGCGTCGTTTCAGCCGGGTCATGGCCAGCTAGGTTCTGAACCTGGAGCAAGTCATCTAGTCCCAGCTTACCATAATTGGCCTCGAAACGTCTCAGCAGGGCATCTTCTTCTGCGCCCGAACCTACCCGGTCGATTACGTCCTTGAACCCGGCCTGAACGATTCCATCCAGTTCCTCTGCCATCGAGTCAAGGAAGCCCATTACTGTCCTAGTTCCCGGAGATCAAGTTCCCGGTTGTCGGCCTGGTCAGATCGTGACCCTGCCGTACGCGGCTCCTGCTCTGCCCTCTCGGGTCTACGGGGGGAACGCCCACGTCCGCCCGTTTCTTGCTCGTCCTGAGCCGCCTGGAGAATCTGGGCGAGGATTTCCTCTAGGCCGACCTTCTCCGCGAGTTTGGTGGTGACACCTTGGGATAGCAGGCCCATGACCTGCGGGCTGAAGAGGAGTCTGGCAGCCAAGATACGGCCCAGTTCCGTGTCGGGGTCGACGTCCGGGAAGAACTTCCTGATGGCCGTCTGTGGGGCCATGAGTCCCCCCGCTACGAGAGCGATGGCATCTTGGTGCTTCCGTACCTCGTCCTCGGGTTCGAGCACGTTGACCTTGACGTCGACGGCGTGGTGGTTCTTGAAGTCTCGTCCATTCACGACCTGGAAGTCATCAGCATTCGTATGGGCCATGATGTGAACCGATTCAGTAACGACCCTCTCCATGAGGATACCGGCCTTCTGGCATATCATGGCCAGAGCAGCTTCCATGGCCTCCGCAAGAGAACCATAGCGAAGCCGGGCCTCACCCAACGCAAGTTGACGGTCGAAGCCAGAGGAAACACCCGGCTGATGAAGTCCCCGTACGATACGGGGCGCCGTAGCCGAAGAGATCACAGAGTTGGACAACTGCATGAAGGAGAAGATCATCTCTGCTGGCAACTGAGGAGTGAGATCGGTGATCTTGACTCCCGGTGGTAGGGGCTGGAGAGTACCATACTCCAATTTGATATTCGGCATCTCGTTTGCCCGTTCACCCTCGGCGGCGCGAACAGGCCAGGCTGCGCCCTTCATCACGATGTCCGCGATGCTGTACTGTCGGGACTCGGACAACAGGACTTGTTTTATGTACCTCAGATAAGAGACGTACTTCTTTTCGGGACGATGCAGGTGGTCATCAACGCCAAGACCAGATGCCTGAATGATATATGGATGGGCACCCCAGCGATGCCGTATGAGTGGGGACGTCTCCGGGTCAGAATCCCGGTCAACGGTCTTACCTTTGAGCGCCGATTCCTTATCGGCCAGGACAGCACGATGGGTGTCGTCCCAATACTCCACTACCTCAATCTTCTTTAGGTCGCCGTTGTTATTGGAGTTCGGCCAATTCGGATACGCCTGCTTGATCTCCATAACGTACTTCTCGGAGACCTGCATAACCCATTCGGGTTCGTCGTGGAATGGGTCAGGAAAGACTTCTACCGGATGAAGAAGTTGAAGCCGGAATGGCATCACGAGCTTCTTGGCGTCCTTGAAGTCGCCCATCGCTTCCTCAAAGCCCTCGTCATCCCCCTTAAACTCCGAACGAGATGGAGCGTCGGGATACTTGCCTTTATCAAATACCTGCTTGAAGACGAGCATGCCGAGCCGAGCAAGGTTCTTCGCTCCTTGTCGGAACGGAGAGGACGTACCCGGACGCTCGTAGGAGGTGAGCAACGCCTCATAGAAGAGCCGCAGTTTCATGGCCTGTGCGGTGCCCTTCTTGTCTGACTTACGACGGGGAACAACTACCCGACGACTGGCCGGGGTAACGTGATCGGCGGCGGTGTCCACAACTTCTCGGGCCGTGGGGAGCACAACGCCCTCTTCCACGAACTGGGCCGGGAGGTTCAGGAACTCGGCAACGTCAAGATCGTAATACTTCTCGTCGTCCCTGAAGGCCGAGTGAAGTTCTCCATAGATCGTCTTTACCTCACGGAGAAGAGCCTGCATCTCCGACAGGCTAGTAAATGCTGTCATTCTTGATCGCCTCCCGGAGGGTGTCTGGGTCAATGTCACAGATATGAGACCAGATTACGAAGTCTGCGGAATCGATAATTTTTCTCGTAGAAGGAATGTTGATGAAATGGATTCTCATTCTGCTCTTCCAATTAAATCCATGGAGGAAAGAATGAATCTTTTAGAAAATAA
>SDBV01005498.1_pt1 | contig 17857 bp, 17 predicted proteins | sample 2277081 | NCBI WGS metagenome assembly SDBV01 (sample SAMN10402039, study PRJNA504765) | marine sediment metagenome | isolation source: marine sediment core GS10_PC15, 223 cmbsf | place: Arctic Ocean: Southern Knipovich Ridge | collected 2010 | reverse complement strand
GGAGACGATAACGGTGGCGTTTGGCGTATGCCTCATTACCGCCGGCAGGCCCCCGGAGTGGTCGGCTTCGGCATGAGTAGCCACCACAATGTCAATCCTGGCTGGGTCAACAATTTCACGGATGTTTTCCATGAGCTGCTCCTGGAAGGGTGTCCACACCGTGTCCACTAAGACAACTTTCTCATCGACAATGAGGTATGCGTTGTATGAAGAACCACGGTGCGTTGACAGCTCGTGACCGTGAAAGTGCCTTAACGCCCAGTCGACGACACCAACCCAGTAGACGCCCTCTCTCAACATTGTCTTGGTCATGGTGGAGCCTCCTTATATCCCGACGATAACACCGATAGCCGAATTAGAATCAGAGGTAGCCCTTTATGGGCTTATTATAGCAAGGACATCAAACTGGGTGCAATTATCCTGTGGCAAGGTGACTATTCAGGTCAAATCAGGACATCAGATTGGGGAAGCCTGAAGCTGGCACAAGTTGCTTTTTGCTGAGAAAAAATTGGGAGCTACTGAATGCTGATGAAGAAATCAAGAGCAATATCTGGTGCAGAAGACCTTTGGTGGTGAAAGGTAATAGTTAAGACAGTTTTAGAAGGTTAACTTTCTTTGAGGAGTACCGTGTCAATCCTCTTCCTCGTCTTCTTCTCCTTCACCTTCATCCCCTTCCCCTCCACTTTCCTCTCCTCCCCCCTCTCCCTCTCCGCTTTCCTCCTCATCCACATGTTCGTCGGTGTGCTCACTCACCTCTTCATTGGAGTCTTCGTCTTCATCTACATCTTCTTTAATATCTTCGCTATCCTCTACCTCTATTTTCAAGGCAAGTAGTGAGCCATCATCTTGAACCACCACCTCGACTTCTACCGTTCTGCCGATTTCCATTTCACCCCTGGTTTCGGTATCTTCGCCGATATTGACCGTAACCTGGGCGCCCGAAACCTCGATAACGATAATATTTTGGCCGCGGTCTACATGAACCAGAACTCCTTCAATTTTGACTTTCCCGTTTTCGTCATCATCACTTTCCATCTCGGTAATAGTAAAGACGCCGTTCAGAATGACACCTTCAAGCTCTAGCTCGCTTCCCCGGGGAGGGGGCGCCACATTCTGGAGTTGACCAATCGGAATGCCGCTAACATACCAGATTGTTCCGTCCGGGCTGGTACCACTGAAGATGCCCCTCATTTTAACCCGGTCTTCTATCTCCTCTTCAAGTTCAATTTCGCTGATGAATATTTGGTCGCCCCGGACAAGGCCCTCTATCTCCACACTGCTGCCTATGGGCGGAATTCCCTGAGGTGAGTTCACGTTTTTGAGCAGCAGCCCGCCTATATTCCAGGTGCCACCTTCAATGCTCAACAAAGTACCCTCAAGCTCGAAATAGGCGGCTTCCAGTCCTTCATCCAAAACCGATGGTAAGCTACTGAGAAAAGCTGGATTGCCATAGGCCACCTTGGCTATCAGGCTCCCTCGCCGTGTGGCGTCAAGAGCTTGCTTTACCGCTGGCTGAGCATCTTCCGGTGCGGCGTCTAAGACCTGACTGAGGGTTACCTGCTGGTTTATGGTAGACTCCGAAAGCCGGCTCAGGTAGGTTTTAATATCTTCTGGCAGCATGCTTTCAATCTCTGCGATAGCGGCATCAATCTGTACGGCAACAGCTTCCAGGGCAGAAGTGCTTATTTTCCGCCCCAGGATTGATTGGGCAATAACCTCATCGATGCGGCGCTGAGCCAGTTTTAGATGTAAGGCGGCTCTAGCTTCAGGACTCAGCGTCAGAGCCAGCTGGAGGTTTTCTACTCCTGTCTTTACCGGGTACAGGGTATCATCAGGTAAACTTCCCTGGGAAGCATAGGCGGTGGTGGTGCCGGCAGCAAGTAGAGTTAACATAACAATAGCCACAATCAGAGCCAGGCTTGATCTCATTGCTGGTACTAACGGCTGGAGCCAGCCGAATATACCCGTCCCCCTGCGTTCAACGCCAGTTGCCGGTGGCTGCATTATCTCAAGTAAACGTTTCCGGGCGCGCTGTTTGAACTCTGGAGCTGGAGTTATCTTCTCCGGTGGAATGCTGGTGGCAATGCTGAGCAGCGGTCGTAACTCATCGCCAAGCTCGGGATATCTGGCCAGGCAATCCTCCAGAGTAGACTTTCCGGATTGAATTTCGTCTATACAGTTGGCAAGTATATCTTCTTTCTTCATTTTACCTGCTCACCCTGCAATTGCATGTGTCTCAGGTCATTGAGGGCTCTATATTGTATTACTCTCACCGCTCCCTCGCTTTTGTGCAAGACTTTGGCAATCTCCCCATAACTGAAACCGTCAATGAAGCGCATTAGAATAATCTTCTGTTTTTCCCCTTTGAGTTTAAGGACTGCCTGTCTGACATAACTCTGTTTAAAGCTAGCCTCAGCCATTGCCTCCGGGCTTGTCTCGGTATTGTTGCTGATGGCTTCTGCCTGCTCTGGAGACTGCTCCAGATGGACGGTTTCCTTTCTGGTCCTATAGTGGTCCGCTATTAAATTGCGGGCAATCGCAATGAGCCAGGCCACGAGAGGTGCTCCGGTTCTTTTATATTTAGCCATAGCTTTCCAGGCTTTGATGAAGGCCTCCTGGGTGATGTCTTCAGCGTCAGTTCGACTAGATACATGGTAGTAGACATGTCGATAAACCTGGTCAACATAATTATCATACAGTGCCGCAAATGCGCCACTATCATGCTTAACTGCTCGTCGTATCAACAAGTCCTCTGACTCTGGTTGGTGCATCGGTAACCTGCGAAAAATTCTGTCTAATAAAGTTTAACACATCAGGCTTTAAGTGCTTCATTTACTCTATCCGATTTTACAAGACCTGACAACTGGGTGAGGCACTGCTTAGCACCTCACCCTTATGCCATCAGTGTGGTTGCGGTAGGGCAATATCAGTCCTCATCATCGTCATCATCGTTATGGTGGTCATCACTGTTTTCGTCATCATCGTTATCGTGGTCATCATCGTTATCGTGGTCGGCTTCGTTGTCCTCGTCCTCTACCTCTATCTCCAGGGCGAGTAGTGAGCCGTCATCTTGAACCACGTACTCAACCTCTACGGTAGTATTAGCTGACAGTATGCCCTCGATTTCAGTGTCTCCATTGATAAGGAAAGTTTGGCCGTCGACAACTATACTGGTATTATCAGACAGGCTCTCGATAGTTCCCTCTATCTCAAAGTCTTCATCATCAGTATCTTCGTCATCGTCGTCATTACCGTTATCGTGGAAGGCTTCGTTGTCATCGTCCTCTACCTCTATCTCCACCGCCAGATATGAGCCATCATGTTGAACCACGTACTCAACCTCTACGGTAGCATTGGCTGTCAGTATGCCCTCGATTTCAGTGTCTCCATTGATAAGGAAAGTTTGGCCATCGACGACTATACTGGTATTATCAGATAGACTATCGATAGTTCCCTCTATCTCGAAGTCCCCATCATCGTCGTGGTTGGCTTCGTCATCATCGTGCTCTACCTCTATCTCCACTGCCAGTAATGAGCCGTCATCCTGTACTACAAACTTAACCTCGATGACGGTACCTTCCGCTAGCATACCGGTAATCTCCGTGTCCCCGTTTATGATAATCTCTTGACCATCGATAACTATAGTAATATTATCTGTACCTAGACTTAGACTCTCAATAGCTCCATGTGCGTTAGCCTGACCTGAACAGCCGCTAATAGCTACTATCAGTAAAGCGGCTATTATCAAAGTTCCTAATGTTCGTGGCATTTTCATTATTTTGTTCATGATATTCCTCCTTGATAGTGTTTATTTTCGTGTTTAGAGTACGCATAGGTAGCGGGGTCATATACATTAGGCGCTGTTCAAGTGGACTTTCCACTGAGTTTATTCAGTAAGGACTGGGTTATTCGTTTTATATCAGAATCAAGCATTATTTTGGTCTCAGCACCACGGCCTGCGGTGCTGATTTCGCTAGCCAACTCTTGAAGAGCCAGTTTATCCCCTGTCTCCTGTTTGAAGTCAATACTCAGGCCAATAAGCTTTTTCCCGACCATTTATTATCTCCTTTCCGAGCTTGTATTTTCTTTGCTCTATAGTAGTAAACGGAAACAAAAGAACTTTTGTTACAAGCTGTTAAATTGAATATACTGTGTCCACTAAAATGTCATAAATTTTTAACTTTTCCCCGCCCAATTTTATGACTTTTTCATATTTCTGGGGCTATTATGAAAATAGGAAACGAAGGAGGTAAAAACAATGTTAGCAAATGCAACAGTACATGCAACTTTGCCAGTGGTAGACCTGGCACGTGCCCGGAAATTCTATGAGGAGAAACTTGGCCTTAAGGTTGTAAGAACAGACCCTTCGCCGGGGGCAATGTTACAGGCCGGAGGTGGTACGACGCTCTACATCTATCAGCGAGGGGCAACCAAGGCCGACCATACTGTAGCCTCATTTGAGGTCGACGATGTTGAGGCAGAAATAAAAGACCTTAAGGCGAAAGGCGTGGTATTTGAAGAATATGATATGCCCGGCCTTAAGACCGTAAACAGCATTGCCACAATGGGCCCCCTTAAAGGCGGCTGGTTCAAGGACACCGAGGGGAATACTCTGGGCGTTTTCAACCCCGGAAATTAGTATTTACCGGCCTGGGATTATAGCCGAAAAAACGAATGCAGCGGACGCATGACTCCACCGGGCGTATCCTCAAGATACCCCCGCATTAGTCTAGATATTTTAACCAAAAAACCGGGCGGATAAGAGAGTAGTTCTTGGAGCTAGATATTCATCACCAAGAGCTTGGTGAAGTAGGCGTAAGGGGAGGGGGCAAAAATAAAAGGAGGCCATAAAATGTTATTTCATATTACACATGTCCATACACCGGAGACATGCCCGGGTAAGGACCCGGAAAAGGTGCGTGAGACCATTGGTAAGATGCTCAGCGGTGCCGAACAGCTCGGGGTTAAGCTGGTTGGTGCCTGGGTTGACGGGCCAGCTCACACCGTTTTCATAGTGGTCGAGGCAAAGTCTGCTGAGCAACTTTTTGACTTCTTTGTGCCGACTGCCAATATTGCTCGCGCCGAAGTAAAGCCCGTGCAAGATGCTCTGTCTCTCCTTAAGAGGAAGTATGGAGTGGAGTGACGAAACTGAGGTAGGCCTATTTATTTGAGCTTGGGGTGCGGGGTGGACTGTGAATGGTGACCAAGGATATTATAGCTCCGATAAGCGCCAGCACAGCGCTTAAAATCATTGCCCAGCGAAAGCCATAAATAAACGATTCCCGGATAGCAGTTCTGGCTAGCTGGCGGGCTGATTCGTCGAAGCTGTCAGGGATGGTGATACCCCCGAGCTTATCTGATTGGCTCAGGATTTGCCCCTGTTCTTCCCCGGTGAGACTGGAGGCGCTGATGGCGTCGTTCAGTCCGGCGGTAAAAATAGAAATGACCACGGCGCCCAGAACTGCCACCGCCATCAATGCCGCAACCCTTGAAATAGCATTATTAACGCCGGACGCCGCCCCGGAAAACTGAGGCTCGACTGCCAGTGCACATTTGGTGAGGGGAGCAATAACCAGCGCCATGCCAGTACCAAATAGTATCAGCCCCGGCATAAAGTGCCTGAAATAACTGGCATCAGGCCCCCCAGTGGCGAGCAGCGCCGTCCCTGTGGCCACGATGGCTGGCCCGATTATCATCTGCAGACGCGGGCCAATCCTGTCGGCTAAGGAGCCGGCCGGCCCGGCAAAAAGGGTGATTATTATAATCGGGGGCAGCAGCCCCAGCCCCGCCCTAACCGGAGAAAAGCCCTGGACCTGCTGTAAATTAAGCACAACGAAAAGAATTACCCCGTTGAGGGCGAAATAGAGGAAGAAGGTAACCGAATTGGCTCCGGCAACCAGCGGGTTCTTGAATATCTGCAGAGGTACCAGTGGTTCAGGCCGGCGCAGTTCAACTATGAAAAAAAGAATAATGGCTATCAGCCCACCGATTAAGCCAGTAAGGACGAGCGGTGTATTCCAGCCAGCAACCGGGCCGCTGATAAGACCAAAGGCTATCCCCAGGAGACCGAGGAAGATAAGCAGCGTTCCCAACCAGTCCAGTTTGCGGGCATCCGGGTTTCTGCTCTCCGGTACAATAATGGCCGTGATAATGAGTGCCAGGAAACTGATAGGTAGTGTCATGAAAAAGACGGCTTGCCAGGAGAAAGTTTCAACCAGCCAGCCGCCGAGCCAGGGGCCCAGCGCCGCAATTCCTCCGGAAAGCCCGGCCCACAGGCCTATCGCCTGTCCCCGCTCTTTCTCGGCGAAGCAGGTATTTATTATGGCCAGGCTTTGTGGCACCATCAGCGCCGAGCCGAGCCCCTGTAGTGCCTGAAAGGCAATCAGCAGGCTGATGGTCGTGGCCAGGCCGGAGAGAATTGCCCCGGTGGCAAACAGGGCAATACCGGCAATGAAAATTCGTTTACGGCCGAAGCGGTCACCCAGTGAACCGCCGATTAGTAACAGCGCCGATAACGAGAGCAGGTGAGCATTGATTACCCATTGGATGCCAGTTATGCCGGTTCCAAAATAGGACTGTATGGTTGGCAAAGCTATGATTACAGCGCTTCCCATTAAGAAAGCAGAACCGCTGGCCAGGAGAGTTGCCAGCAGAATCCAGCGTCCCGTGGCTGAACTGACCGAGCACCGTTGAATCACAGCTTCATTCTACATCGTTTCTGGCGGATTGCAAAAGAGGTCAGGCGGCTGATGCGCCTGATTATCACCCTGCCCCCCATAAGCAAACGGCAAACAGAGTTTAGTATTAACCCGGGCTCAGAAAATAAGGCTCAAAATCACACTAAATCGCCATCCTTTCTCCATAATTCCTCCATACTGCTGGTCTATGATGAAGATGAAAGGTCGAAACAGGAGGGGAAAAAAGGAGGAATTAAGATGAGTAAAAAAGTAAAGGTTCTCGTCGCCACACTGGCCGTAGCCGCTCTTCTGGTAGCCACTTTTGCCAGCACAGCTCTTGCCCATGACCCCGCTGATGATACCGGGCACCATCATGGGCATGGAGTTATCTACTCCGAAACGGTGAGTGACCTGCTGGGGCTTACCCCTGAGGAGATTCAGGCTGAGCGACAGGAAGGTAAGAGCCTGGTTGAGATTGCCGCGGCTCAGGGAGTGAGCGAGGATGAGCTGGTGGAAGCCATTATAGCTGCTGAGGAAGAGGCCATTCAGGAAGCGGCGGAGGACGGAGAGCACTGCGGCTACGATCAGGCAGGTCCTGGTACCGGAATGATGGGGCAGTGGGACCGGCAAGATGACGGGAGGTCGCCCTACGGCGGAATGGGGTTTGGTATGGGCCAAGGCGGTATGCATGGCTGGGGAAGAGGTATGCACTAAGCTGGAACACCAACCCCGCACCTGGAGAGGCAGACATCGTCTGCCTCTCTGTGTTTGACAAATTCGGCTTAGGCAGTAAGATTAACATATAAATACTTTATGAGTGAGCCGCATGCCAGCAAAGAAGATTCTGGTAGTCGATGACGAAAAGAAAATCGTCGATATAGTCAAAGCCTATCTGGAGAGGGAAAGCTATCAGGTGATGGTTGCCTACGAGGGCAAGTCAGCTCTGGAGCTGGCCCGGAGACAGCTCCCCGACCTGATAGTTCTTGACCTGATGCTCCCCGAGATAACCGGGTGGGACATATGCCGCAGCCTGCGCAGGACGTCCGATGTGCCCATCATCATGCTGACCGCGCGTGATGAGACTACTGACAAAATCGTAGGCCTGGAACTGGGTGCGGATGACTATGTTACCAAGCCCTTTGACCCCAAGGAGCTGGTATCACGGGTGAAAGCCCTGCTCAGGCGGTCTGAGGGCAAAATGGTGCCAAAAAGCCGACTGGATGTGGCTGATTTGAGCATTGATATTGAAAAGCGCCTGGTACGCCGCGGTGATGAGACTATCGGGCTGACCCCGATAGAGTTTGAAATCCTCAAGGTACTGGCGGAAAATCCCGGCCGTGTTTACCGCCGGATGCAGCTCCTGGACATAGTTCAGGGCGATGCCTATGAAGGATACGACCGTACCATTGATAGCCATATCAAGAATTTGCGTAAGAAAATTGAGCCTGACCCGGAACACCCAAGATATATAATCACTGTTTATGGGGTGGGCTACAAGCTGGAGGAGAATGGTGATGCGTAGTTTAAGCTGGAAACTGGGCGGTGCCCTCCTGCTGATTGTAGTTGTTTCCGTGGGGCTGATGGCATATATAGTGAACCTCAGCACCACCCGTGAATTCCGTCAGTATATTTCGCATGGCAATATGATGTATATCCAGAGTGTGGAGAACGCTCTGAGCCAGTTTTATTCCCAGGGAGAGAGTTGGGCCGATTTACAGGAGACACTTGGCAGTATGTTGAGGTCGAGAAACGACCGGTTGGTCGTCGCTGACAGCGCTGGAGCCATAGTTGGTGACACCACCAGAGAGTGGCTGGGAAAAACGGTAAAAGAGATTGGGCTGGGCAGTGGCACGCCTATTATTATATCGGGACGGGAGGTGGGCAAACTCTACCTGGCATCCGCTGGCGCCGGGATGGGTATGGGTCACATGATGGGGGGAGGCGGGATGTTCGTTACCCCGATGCTGGACACTGCCGAGCAGGATTTCCTTGACCGTGTCAACAATTCCTTGTGGATAGCCGGCCTTATCGCCGCCGTGGTGGCGCTGCTGGCGGGTTTGATTTTAACGCGCCAGATTACACGCCCCGTTCGTGCCCTCACCAGGGGCGCCCGTCAAGTAGCCGGGGGTGACCTCGGGTACCGAGTAAATGTGAAATCGAGGGATGAGCTCGGTGACCTGGCACAGTCCTTCAATGCCATGGCTTACAGTTTGGACAGAAGCGAGCAGGCCCGGCAGCGGCTTGTGGCTGATATTGCTCATGAATTGCGCACACCGCTAACCGTGATAGAGGGAACCATAGACGGCATTCTCGATGGTGTCTTTGAACCTGACCACGAGCACCTGAGTTCAATAAAAGAGCAGAATGCATTGCTTACCCGGCTGATTGGTGATTTGCGAGACCTTTCCCTGGCTGAATCGGGACAACTGAAGCTTGAACTTGCCTCAACCAACATGGTTGACCTGGTGCGTCGTAAGTTATCACAGTCAGAGCTTGAAGCCCGTGGTAAAAATATCCAGCTAAAACTGAATGTTGCCCAGGAGGTGCCTGAGGTAAGCGTTGACTCCGCCCGGATGGAACAGGTCATTGCCAATTTGATGACTAATGCTGTACGCCATACACCGGTTGGAGGCAGTATTACCGTTTCGATAGCGACCAGTGATAGCGGTCAGCAGGTTGAGAAGCCCAATCTGATAATCTCGGTGGCTGATACCGGGGAGGGGATTGCTCCAGAGCACCTGACAAATATCTTCGAGCGCTTCTACCGGGTTGACCACTCTCGCGCCAGAAGCGAGGGAGGAGCCGGACTAGGCTTGGGCATTGTTAAGCAGATGGTGCAGGCACATGGAGGCAAGGTCTGGGCTGAAAGCGAACCGGGTAAAGGCAGTGTATTCTATGTAGCGCTTCCCCTCGCCGCTGTGTAATTCCATAGCGATATGCTGTCAGAGAGGGCGGGACAGCCAGAGACGTAGGCAGTACTGGTAATTAGTATCAGGTGGTCGTTTATAAGGGGTAGATTGAAGGAGGTGAGGTTAATAAATAATCTCTAATCTCGGCCTTTAGGCAGTACCTCGTCCTCTCGTTCCTTTAGGACATCCTCCCGTTCCTTCAGGAAGGGGCAGGCTATTTGTTCTATCTCAAGGGTATCTACTCTGTAGTACCCTAAGGTATGCCGGACAAATTCCAGACTGGCTTCAAGGGCAGGCTCTACTATCTCAGAGACACCTAGCCCCCTTAGACGCTCGGCTGCTGATTCCTCAGGTACTACGGCGATGATATCTATATCAGGGTTGACCTCTCTGGCGTAGGTGGTGGCAGTAATCTCTGCCATCGGGTCAGGGCAGGTGAGCGCCAGCACCCGGGCCTTGCTCAGGTGGGCCATAGATAGAATCTGAGCATTGCCGGCATCGCCGTAGATGCACGGCACTCCTTGAGACCGCAACTCGGAGATAATTTGCGGATTCAGTTCCACCACGATATAGGGAATTTTGTATCTCTGCAGGATGCTGGCCAGATTGCTGCCGGTGTGCCCGTGCCCGCAGATGATTACGTGGTTAGAAAATCTCTTTTTAATATCTATCAGTGCCTGGTCACTACCGGGGCGCATAAGGAAAGCCAGGCGTCGGGAGGCGGAGAGCCGGTTGTATGCCAGCTCGGTTAGTTTAAGGGCGATGGGTGTGAATAGTATAGTGAGAATGGCGCTGGATAGAATCAAGGAATATAAGGTTTCCGAGATTACTCCCCTATTCAGGCCTGCCTGGCCTATGACAAAGCTGAACTCACCAACCTGGGTTAGGCCAGCGCCGACGAAAAGCATGGTCTTGAGGCTGTAGCCAAAGGAGCGTGTAATAAGGGCGGAGATAATGAACTTACCGATGACTATGATTGAAGCCACCAGCAGCACCATGCTCCAGTTATCGGCGATAAAGCGTGGGCTGGCCAGCATGCCCAGCGAGACGAAGAAGAGAGCGGCAAAAACATTTCGGAGGGGGATAATGTCGGCAAGTGCCTGGTGGGCGAAGTGAGAGCGGCTGATGAGCATACCGGCGGCGAAGGCACCAAAGGCGGCTGACACTCCGAAGTAGGAAGTGCCAAAGGCAGCCCCCAGGCATATGGCTACTATGGTAATTAGGAATAGCTCTCGCGAGCGCGTCCCAGCCGTTTGGCCGAGGATGACGGGGACCACCCAGAAGCCGATTACGGTCATCGCCCCCAGAAAAAGCAGGACGGTCAGGAGGGTTATTCCCAGGGAAGAAACTAAGCCGGCGGCCGGCTGTCCCAGAGACGGCAGAATAACTATAAGTGGCAGTACCGCCAGGTCCTGCACCAGCAGAATGGCAATCAGAATTCTGCCATGAGGCGTGTTGGTTTCCCCCCGTTCAACCAGGATTTTAAGCACAACTGTAGTGCTGCTGATGGCTATGAGGAAGCCGAAGAAGATGGCATCTGTGATGGGCCAACTGAATAGGGTGGTGCTTATAGCAAAGCCCAGTAGTGCCGTTATTAGTATTTGGGCAATGCCGCCGGCCAGTCCAACCTTGCCTACCCGCTTTAGGTCACCGAGGGAGAATTCCATGCCGAGGGTGAACAGAAGAAGAACTACGCCAATGCTGGCCATGGTCTCAATCAGCTCCGGATTTTTTACCAGGCCGAAAGAGTGGGGACCAATTATAATTCCGGCGACAAGGTAGCCGAGAAGCGCCGGCAGCCGGAGACGGTAGGCTGCCAGTCCGCCAACTAGGGCGGCACCCATGATGATGGCGAAATCAGCCATGAATAATACCCTCAGCCATACTTTTGCAGTGTTAATATTATAACGTTTTTAGCGTTTTTGCGCATTGTGCTGATATATTAAACAAAGAGGCTGGATTTCTAGCAAAGAAATCCAGCCTTACGCGGGAATCCTGATATTACAGAATTAACGTCAACTTTTACCGATTCTGAACATCTTGGTGCCACACACTGGACACGTACCCTGAGTCGCCGGCTTACCATTCTTCATGGTTATGCTCTTGGCGTCCTTCATTTCTCTTTTAGTACGGCATTTCACGCAGTATGCTTGCATATGTCTACCTCCTTTCTTGATTATAGACGATACAAACGATAAACTATTTCAGCCTAGGTTGTCAATAGGTTTATGAGCCAAATGGCAAAAAATTTAAAATATTTCCACAGTGGCGGCTTAGATTATTCGGATTCCTCCATCCATACCATGTCAGAGACCGCTGGTCCTTGTATTTTCAGCCCCACTTTGCTTTAGAGATTGTTCATTGGTGCGCCTTTTGTTTCAGTAGCCAGTATTCCAGACTGTCGGCCAGGGCCAGCCAGCTGGCCTCAATGATATTGGGTGAGCTGCCGACGGTTCGCCACTCATCAACGCCGTCGCTGGACTCGATAAGGACGCGAACCTGAGAGGCGGTGCCGGTACTTTCCTCAAGGATACGGACCTTATAGTCAACCAGTTTGACGGCGGCTAAGCTTGGATAAAACTGTAATAGGGCTTTGCGTAAAGCCTGGTCAAGGGCATTGACCGGCCCATTACCCTCAGCCGCCGTGTGCATTACCTCGGTGCCTACCCTCACCTTTACCATTACCTCGGATAACATCTCCTCCGGGCTTTCTCGGGTGGGCAGGCGCCGCCTCTTCTCCACTACCACCATAAAGTCAACCAGCTCAAAGGGTGGTTCGTAGTCTGGCTTGGCCCGGTATATCAGTAGCTCAAAGGATGCCTCGGCATTATCATACTGGAAGCCGCGACTCTCCAGCAACTTAACCTGCTCCAGCAGATTTTGTGCCTCCTTGCCTTTCACAGGCAGTGATAAACCCAGTTCTTTAGCTTTGTATATGATATTCCTTTTTCCGGATAACTCAGATACCAGCACCCTCTGCTTATTGCCTACTTGAGTGGGCTCGATATGCTGGTAAGCCTGTGACCATTTCACCAAACCGGCAACATGAAGTCCAGCCTTATGACTGAAGGCACTGACACCAACATAGGGCAGGTGCGCGTCGGGAACAAGATTAGCTACCTCACTCACGTAGTGGGCTACCTCGGTCAATTTAGCCAGCTGTGAATCAGTGACGCAATCCTTATTCATCTTGAGCTTCAACGTCGGGATAATGGAACACAGGTTGGCATTGCCACAGCGTTCACCATAGCCATTGATGGTGCCCTGGACTTGAGTGACCCCGGCATTTACCGCCGCCAGGGTGTTGGCTACTGCCAGCTCACCGTCATTATGAGCGTGAATGCCCAGGGATGTGGCGGTAGCCCTTTTAACCGCCTCAATAGCAGCCGTTATCTCGTCAGGCAGTGCACCACCATTGGTATCACAGAGCGCCAGGCAATCGGCTCCGGCCTCGGCGGCCGCGGTCAGACAACGCAGGCTGTAGTCACGGTTAGCCTTGAAGCCATCAAAAAAGTGCTCGGCATCAAAGAAAACGGTAAGCCCTTTCGCTTTAAAAAAGCGTACGGAGTCGGCAATCATGTTCAGGTTTTCATCCAGGGTGGTCTCCAGCACCTGCGTGACCTGCATCTCTGAGCTTTTACCGACAAGGGTGACCGCCTTCACCCCGGCGTTCAGCAGCGCCTGGAGGTTAGCATCGGTCTCCGCTTTGCCATTTGGACGTCTGGTGCTGCCAAAGGCAACCACCACCGAGCCGGAGAGAGACAGGCTGCCGGCTTTCTCAAAGAATTCGATATCCTTGGGGTTGGAGCCGGGCCAGCCACCCTCTATGAAGTGGATGCCCAGCTCATCGAGCCTCTGGGCGATATGCAGTTTATCCACCACCGAGAAGGAGATGCCCTCCCTCTGGGCTCCATCCCGGAGGGTAGTATCGTAAAGCTGGAGCGATGACAATTCTCAGCCTCCCACCTTTGCCGTAATCAAGTCCCCCATCTTTTTTGTCCCCACCTTTGTTTTCCCTTCGCCCATTATATCATAGGTGCGGTAACCCTCATCCAGCACCTTCTCGACGGCGCTCTCAACCGCCTGGGCTTCCTCTATCAAACCAAAGGAGTAGTGTAGCATCATGGCCATGCTCAGAATCATGGCGATGGGGTTAGCCATGTCCTTTCCGGCACGGCGGGGGGCGCTACCGTGAATCGGCTCGTACATGCCGAATAGCTTGACGCCTTCCTGTGGTACTCCAGCCAGGCTGGCGGAGGGCAGCATCCCCATCGAGCCAGCCAGCATTGAGGCCTCATCGCTGAGAATATCACCAAAGGTGTTCTCGGTAACCAGGACATCAAGGTACTTCGGATTTTGAATAATGCGCATGGCGCAGGCGTCTACCAGCATGTGCTCCAGCTCCACATCGGGGTATTCCCGGGATACCTCTACGGCTACCTGCCGCCACAGGCGTGATGATTGCAATATATTGGCCTTATCCACGGAGATTAGCTTTTTAAGCCGGGTGCGCGCTATCTCAAAGCCAACCCTGACGATGCGCTCGATCTCCTGCTCGGAATATGTCATTGAATCAACTGCCCGCCTGCCCCGGGGGGTACGCCACTGTCTCTTGGGTCGGCCGAAGTAAAGCCCGCCGGTAAGCTCACGGACAAAGATAAAATCCGCCCCTTCGATAACCTCCGGTTTCAGGTTGGTACTATCGAGCAGCGCTGGGAAAACCTTTACCGGACGGATATTGGCAAATAACCCCAGACCTCCGCGCAGCTTCAGCAGACCGTCCTCGGGGTGAATTTTAGCCTGGGGGTCGTCATATTTGGGGTCGCCTACCGCTCCCAGGAATACGGCGCCACTCTGTTTGCACATCTTGAGGGTGTCATCGGAAAGCGCCGTTCCTTCCCGGTCAATGGCAACACCGCCGGCCAGCCCGTAATGCAGGTCAAAGCTGTGGCCGAATTTTTCACCTGCCGCTTTCAGGACCTTGATGGCTTCGCTGGTGACCTCAGGACCAATGCCGTCACCGGGTAGAACTGCCAGCTCGAATTGCATTAGCTCCTCCTGGTCGCCAATCTTCTTCTGGTATATTCAATAAGCCCGCCAGCGGAAATAATCTCAGCCATGAAATCAGGGTAGGGCTTGGCAGTAAAAGTCATGCCATTGTTCAGGTTCTTTATCTTCCCACTGGATAACTCAACCTCAAGGACATCGCCTGCCCGGGTCTTATCCACTGCTTCGGCGCACTCAAGCAACGGCAGGCCGATGTTTATGGCGTTGCGGAAGAAGATGCGGGCAAAGCTCTTAGCTATTATACCGGAAATGCCGGCCGCTTTGATAGCCAGCGGGGCATGTTCCCGCGAAGAGCCGCAGCCGAAGTTGGTGGTGGCCATAATTATATCTCCCGGCTGCATCCTGGATAAAAACTCCGGGTCAATGTCCTCCATGCAGTGCCTGGCCAGCTCCGCCGGGTCAGAAATGCTCAGGTAGCGCGCCGGTATAATGACATCTGTATTAACATCCGCCCCGTATTTGTGGACTTTACCTTTTAGCATGTGGGACTCCTTTATTTTTAATCACCCCATCCCCCTTAATCCCCCTTCCCCTCAAGGGGAAGGGGAGGGGAGTTTTTAAAGGGGCTCCGCCCCTTTTAATCCCCTTACACCATATTTATGAACCTTGCCCTTTAAGGGTCAAGAAATAACATTCCGAAGACTAGTGAGTATTAAAATCATTCAATTCGGTACCAAGTTCCAGATGTGCATAGATTTCAAACATTGCTTGTTCAATCTGGTCTTCAACTTCAACAAAGCGTATTTTTGCTCTCGAAATCCTTTCTTTAGCCGCTACGAACTGTTTAACGAAATCACTATTCTTCATCAGCTGTTCGTTTGTCTGCCTTTTCCCCTTTATCCGTATAGCTGAAGCACTCTTTTTCGCTATTCTAAAAGCCAGTGTAGCACTGTAATGGTCAGAACCTCTTTGGCTATGTTCTCTCAAACGCTCCTTCAATCGGTTTGAGCGCCCAACATATATAGGCTTATTATCTTCAAAAAAAATATATACGCCCTTTTGAGGTACCTGAGTAATTCCAATGTCATCTATGGCGATTGGTGGTTGTTCTAAGAGCGACTGGAGACGTGATGGCATTCTGTCTGTCAATTTTTTAAATCTCTCATTCATTTTATGCCTCCCTACACTTCCACCAGCACCTTCTCAAAATCCTTTACTTTGGGTGGCTTTTTGCCTTTGCCTTGGCTTACCCACTCTTATTTACTATACCACTCTGCATAATCTCCAATTACTTTGGTGAGCGAGTGTTCTAGAGACTCGTCCTTGGTTAAGAAGAAGAATATAACTTCGTTGTCGTCAATGCAAATCGGGTAGTCGCCACAAACTTTTTCTTTTAGCTCTTCGGCTCTGGTGTTGAGGTACTGCTGGCGGGGTTGGCGGGGGAAGTGCTGGAATAGCATCAGTATTGAACTCCTGTCCATGCGTTCATACAGGCTCTTAACTTCTGAATATAGAATATGTTCTTTTCCTGAATTCTTAACCTCTAATCCTATGTCAGGGTCAACGAAGACCAGAGATTTTGATAAGAGCTCATTGCCTACCTGCGTAAAGTACTGCTGCCTTCGCTGGTGAGAAAAATATTTGTCCTTTCCGCGATAGATTGTCATCTCGATTCCATGTCTGGCAAAGAAGATTTCCAGTTGTTTTATGTCCCGCCGGCCCTCCCGCACACAGACGTCCAGAAAGCTTATCAGTTCTTGGTTTGCTGTTCCGGCTTTGGCTTTATCGCGACTCCATTTTTGTCCGTGCTGCTTATCGTCCTTGGGGGTAAGCATGGGGATGAACGTAAAATGGTCAACCAGGCCAGCCCGCATAATTTGCCAGATTAAGTCATAGGTGAATAAGTCCTTGTTGTCGCCAAAATACTGGTTCTTCATACTTGCTTGCTCAGGCGGGCATGACTATTCACTGGCCCCATCCCCCTTAATCCCCGTTCCCCAGGGAAGGAGGAGAAGTTATGTAAGATGGACTCCGTCCCTCTGACTCCCTTAGTTGCTAACTTCTTCAGGGCTGATAATTTTGCCAGCTACCGCGCTGGAGGCGGCGACGGCGGGATTAGCTAGGTAGACTTCTGACTTGGGGCTGCCCATCCGGCCCACGAAGTTGCGGTTGGTGGTGGAGATGCAGCGCTCACCGGCTGCCAGCACTCCCATGTGACCGCCGAGGCAGGGACCGCAGGTGGGGGTGCTGACGGCGGCGCCAGCCCTGATGAAGATTTCTATCAAACCTTCGGTCAGGGCATCAAGGTATACCTGCTGTGTGCCCGGGATAATGATGCACCGCACCTTTGAGTGCACCTTCCTCCCTTTCAATATCCGGGCGGCAGCCTGCAGGTCTTCAAGACGGCCATTGGTGCAGCTGCCAATCACCGCCTGGTTGATTTCAATATCTCCCGCCTGGCTGACCGGCCTGGCATTGGCCGGTGAGTGAGGGAAGGCAACCTGGGGCTCAATCGCTGAGGCGTCATACTCAATAACCCGGGAATATTCAGCATCAGCATCCGGTTCGTAGACCGTGTAAGGGCGTTTGGCGCGAGGCTTTACATAATCCAGCGTCTTACTGTCCACCCTGAAAATACCGGCTTTACCCCCGGCTTCAATCGCCATATTAGCCATGGTGAATCGTCCATCCATTGAGAGGGCATCTATAGCTTCTCCGGTGAATTCCATCGCCGCATATAGAGCGCCATCGACGCCGATGTCGCCAATAGTGTACAGGATTAAGTCCTTGCCCCCCACCCATTTCCCCGGGTGCCCGTGGTAGACCAGCTTGATTGTAGGTGGCACCTTCATCCAGATGTCACCGGTGGCCATTGCCGCCGCAACATCAGTGGAGCCCATGCCGGTAGCAAAGGCGCCCAGGGCGCCATAGGTGCAGGTATGCGAATCAGCCCCAATAATCACGTCGCCAGGCAGTACCAGGCCCTGCTCAGGTAAAAGCACATGCTCAATGCCCATTTGACCGATTTCAAAGTAGGTTATGCCCTGCTCGTCGGCAAACTCCTGCATAAGCTTTATCTGCTCGGCAGAAGCAATGTCCTTACAGGGCGCAAAGTGGTCGGGCACCATCACTACCTTTTTGGGCTCGAAGACCCGGTCAACGCCGACCTGCCGGAACTCCTTTATCGCCAGGGGGGCGGTAATGTCATTGGCTAGAGTCAGGTCTACCCGGGCATTTATGAACTCGCCCGGGCTTACCCTCTTT
>SDBV01005497.1_pt1 | contig 17864 bp, 16 predicted proteins | sample 2277081 | NCBI WGS metagenome assembly SDBV01 (sample SAMN10402039, study PRJNA504765) | marine sediment metagenome | isolation source: marine sediment core GS10_PC15, 223 cmbsf | place: Arctic Ocean: Southern Knipovich Ridge | collected 2010 | reverse complement strand
CGTACCACCTATGACCTTTGGGTTACGCTCTTGCCCGACGCCAAAGCGGGCTACATTAAAGATCAGATAATCCTGCACACAAACGATTCCGATCCCTCCAAATCCAAGATTCCGCTGTGTGTTGAAGGCGTGGTGACCGACTCGCTCACGGTTCGTCCCACGCCGCTAACGTTCGGCATCCTCTCACCCGGCCAGTCTACGACCAAGAATCTGGTCGTCCGTGGTCATACTCCCTTTAGAATAACGCGGATTTCCTGCCCCGACAATTCTATCAGTTTCAGCACTCCCACGGTCGCCAAGCGTTTTCACGTGGTCCCCGTCACCCTGCGTTGCTCTTCCCAGCCCTGCAAGATTCAGGAAACGATTACAATCGAAACCGACATCCCAAACGCGCCGCCGATTGTGGTTCCGGTCTATGCGGAGATTGTCGCCTGCGATAATACTGACCCCAAGCCAGAAGACTGACCCGAAGCGCAAGCGAGAACACTAACCCGAAGCGCAAGCGAAGGGCGGGGAAACGAGCCCGTACGTCACGCCTCCCTTCGCTTGCGCTTCGGGTTAGTATTTCGCTCTCAAAACGAAATATTAGAACCAAATGAAACCCCGCGACGTGTTCCTCAAAAGCCTGCGACGAGAAAAGACACCCCGCGCGTCGGTCGGTAGCGCAACGTCGATAGCCACCGCCGATTTGCTGGAGAAGTTGGAGATTTCCTTTCCCCAGGCACACTTGGATGCCGAAAAGATGACCGCCCTGGCCGCGGCCGGCAGCACGGAGTTGGGCTTCGATAACGTGATGCCCTTGTTTAGCGTCTGGCACGAATCGGCCGCACTGGGATGCAAGGTCGACTGGGGCGACAACCTGCACATGCCCGGCTGTCGCCAGCCGCTATGCGCGAGCATAAACGACGATTTCGAGATCCCCGCCGACCTGCTTACCCGCGCGCCGTGCGCCGTTCCCCTGGAATCGCTAAGCCTGCTCCGCAAGCGTCTGGGCGACGAAACCGCCGTCGTGGGCAAGGCCTTTGGACCCTGGACGCTGGGCTACCACGTCTTCGGCGTAGAGGAGTTTCTGATGGCAACGGCCTTGGACCCGGACGCGGTCAAACGCGCCGTGCAAAGCCTTCTGCCCGTGACGATCGAATTCTGCGGCGCCCAAATCGAGGCCGGCGCCGATGCGATTACGCTTGCCGACCATTGCACCCGCGACCTTTGCTCGTCGGCGGCATACCAAACGTTTTTACAAGAGGTACACCAAGAGCTGCACGAGCGGATCTCCTGCCCCTTGATACTGCACACATGCGGCGACACTTCCGACCGCTTGCCATACATCAGCAAGACCGGTATCGAATGTTTTCACTTCGACTCCAAGGTTCCCACGCCCGACGCCAGGCGTCTGGCCGGGCGGCGCATGGCTCTGATGGGCGGCACCAGCAATCTCGCCATCGTCAAAAACGGCAACCCGCAAACGATTTGCGACGACGTTGCGGAAAAAATCGCCAACGATATCGACATCATCGGACCCGAATGTGCCGTGCCCCTGGACGCCCCCTTCGAGAATCTCAAATTGATCGCCCAAGAAGCGAAGCGTCTATCGACGCGCGAATGAACGGGGAATAACTCCCATGAAAAAAAGTTTAATCGCCACACTCGTATCTCGGGCTCCGCTCGGTTTCGTACATCAACCGGCCGGGCCGGGATTACTGCGGATTTGTCCAAAATGCGCCCGCTGGTGGGCACTCGAATTAGATCGCACCGAAACCGATCAGCGGCACGGCGAGTTGCACCACTTCCGCTGCAAGAAATGCGATAGCGAAGTGGTTTATTCCGCCCAAAGCGACCCCCGGAATCTGTACGGGCGGACCGGCGGCTCAGAGTCTTCCGATACGCGATGACGACTAATAATGACGCAGACAGAATCAAAAGGGGCATTCTACTTTCCCATATCCATTAAGGGCGTGTCGCATGCCTTCGGCTGCCAACTTGTCGAGGTTCGGTGTCTTGATCGTGCGGTTGCCGAAACACCCCAAGTCGCCGTAGCCCAAATCGTCGCAAAGAATGACCACGAAGTTGGGCCGGTCCGCGGTGGAGGCCGTTTGAACGTCGGGTGCCGTCGAGCAACAGAGGAAGCACAACCCCATAGATAGTAAACAGGAAATCATGAAAAACGTCCTTAATATATCCGGAGAAAAAAACCAGCCAATACCACCAATAGTGACAAATACGCGGACAGTGTGCAAGCTCTTGCCCGTCATCTGGTTGATTTTGTGGCTTCTTTATTGTCAGACTGTTTCAGCCCCATCCGACCATTGTGGGGCGACGGCGGATCTGCTCTAATGACGGGTTTCAAGCGACGGCGCGTCGCTGCCGCGGGCCAAGATGTTTTCCCTATAGATTTAATGTTCGGAAGGCGACGATGGAAGAACTCGATAAGGGTCTGGCGATTTCAATCGGTGGAGCGGAAGCGGAAGACGCCGTGGCGGCGATGCTTCGACAGGTGCGGCAGTGGGGGCTGTCGATGCCGCCTGTCGAGCCCTTGGTGCTCGACTTCGGGCTGAAGGATTTCGCCCGCATTGGTCTTGTCGAGTATTGGATCGCCAACGAGATGCAGCCCGGCTATTGTGGGAAATATTTATTCGTGGGCGACGGCCAGACTTGCCCAATGCACCACCATCGGCGGAAGCACGAAACGTTTTTCATCACCAAAGGCCGCGTACGGATGATCCTCGACGGCGTCCAGCGCCAGATGGGCGAAGGCGAAGTGCTGGCGGTCGAACCGGGCAAGCCGCACAGCTTCACCGGTATCGGCCCGGCCTTGCTCTTGGAACTGAGCATGCCCTGCGAGATCTACGATAACTATTTCGAGGATCCTAATATCCCCATCGGCGGAAACTACAAGGGCATAAAACCATGACGATTCTGGCGGGCGCGGCGCGGCGAGAGATCAACCCCAGTGGACCGGTGGCCCTCTATGGTTATCCGCACGTGGAGCGTATTTCGCAAGGTGTTCACGACCCGATTTGGGCCTCGGCGCTTTGTGTTAAGAACGACCAACGCACGGTCGCGTTGATCTCGCTCGACGTCCTGTTCGTCGACCCGCCCACCGCGCGTTCGATTCGCAAGGCTCTCGCCGCGCGGCTGGCGACCGACGAGTCATGTGTTTTCATAAGCTGCACGCACACACATTCCGGCCCGGTGACCACTCGTTTTTTGGGCTGGCAGGAAGACGCCACGATCCCCCAGCCGGACCCGGCATATCTGGATTATATAAAGACCCAGACAGTTGCCGCGGCCGCCGAGGCTTTTCAACAGGCAAAGCCGGCCGAAATCGCCTGGACCACGGCCGACGCCACCGGCGTTGGCGGAAACCGTCTTGCCGCCGGCGGCGCCACCGACCCCCAGGCGGGAATCCTGGTCGTGCGCGAAGCCCAGGCCACGGCGGCCGGCGCCAAGACGCTGTTGGCCGCGGCCATCGTCTACGGAATGCACCCCACCGTTTTGCACGAAGACTCGCCCTGGATCTCCTCCGACTTCCCACACTATACGCGCGAGTATCTTGCCCAGCGTTTCGGGCAACAACTCACGGTCATATATCACACGGCCCCCTGTGGCAACCAGAGCCCGCGATACCACGTCAAAGCTCAAACGTTCGACGAGGCCCGCCGCTTGGGCGAAAAGCTTGGCGCCGCGGTTGCCAAGAGCATGGATTCGATCGGCGAGGAGCGTTTCACCTCGGACGCCCAGCTTTGGGGAAGATTGGCCGAATTGCAGCTTCCGCGACGGGCCATGCCTTCGATCGACGAGGCCCAGAAGACGCTGGACGAATATCGAGCCACATTCGAGCGGCTGCGGGCCGACGGCGCCCCGCGACCGGAGGTTCGAACGGCCGAGTGTGCCATTTTCGGCGCCGAGGGATCGCTGAGCCTGGCGGGGGCGGAAAAGTCGGGCCAAATCGAACAGACTCTGGCCCGATATCGTCCGTTGCAGGTTCAAGCCGTGGGCATCGGCGGGGCAACACTGCTGGGCCTTCCCGGCGAGTGTTTTACCGAGTATGCTCTAGAAATCAAAAGCCGTGCCGGCGAAGGGGTCTTCGTGGTCAGTCTGGTCAACGGAGAGTTGCAAGGCTACATAGTCACGCCCCAGGCCGCTGCCGCCGGCGGCTACGAGGCCACCAACGCCCTGTTCTCGCCCCAGGCGGGGCAAATAATGGTCGACGCGGCGCTGGGGCTTCTTGAGCGATAAGGTTTCAGGTCAATGGCTTTTACATTTCCCTAACTTGTTTTACCATATAGTGTTCGGTGAAGGCAGGAAATACCAACCCGCTTGGCAGTTGATCGGGAGGGCGAAGCTCCCGCTGAGCCAATGATTAGCGGTCATTCGCGGCTCAGCAGGAGCTTCGCCCTCCCTTTTCAGGCAAAACCTAGTATTAAGGTCCGAAACGGAAACAAAAAATGACAGAACCACAAGTTTATCTAAACGGCAACATGCTGCCGGCCTCTCAAGCCAGTATCAACATCTACGACGCCGGCGTCGTGCAGGGCGCCACGGTGACGGAAATGGTTCGCACCTTCCATCAGCATCTCTATCGGCTCGACGACCATCTGGCTCGCATCGAACGCTCGCTCCGCTACGTGCGTTTCGATATCGGCATGACCATGAACGAACTGGGGCATGTGTGCGAGGAACTGGCCAAAACGAACGCCGCACTCTTGGATCACGACGATGAATTGGGGCTGGTGATTTTCGTCACGGCCGGCGAGAACCGTATATACGCGGGCAGCGCCGGCGGCGGTGCCCGCCAAACGCCCACGGTTTGCGTGCATACCTTCCCCCTGCCGTTTGAGATTTTCGCGAAGAAAATGAACCACGGCGTACACGTGGTAACGCCTTCCACCCGCCACGTGCCGCCGCAGTGCTGCGACCCCAAAATGAAATACCGCAGCCGCATGCACTACTACCTGGCCGACCAGGAAGCTCTGCTCGTCGATCCCGATGCCGTGGCCCTGCTTCTGGACCTGGACGGAAACGTCACGGAAACCAGCGGGGCCAACTTTTTGATGGTCGATAACGGAACCATTGTTTCGCCCACGCTACGAAACACCTTGCCCGGCATCAGCCGCATGACCGTAATCGAACTGGCCGCAGCGCTGGGGATTCCCTTCGTGGAGCGAGACTTCCAGCCGTTCGACGTGGTCAATGCCGACGAGGCATTTCTGACGACCACGCCCTACTGCATCATGCCGGTCACGAAAATCAACGGCATCACAATCGGCTGCGGCCGCCCCGGCGAAGTCTTTGCTAAACTCATGGAGGCTTGGAGCCGAGAAGTCGATATCGATATTTTGGGGCAGTTTAGAGGATAGAACTCATAACAGCAAAAATATGCGAGGGAGAAACGAAGTGAGAACGGTAAAAGTCGGCGTGATCGGATTGGGTTTGATGGGTCGCGAGTTCGGCAGCGCCGCCGCGCGTTGGTGCCATCTCACGGATATGAACGTGCGGCCCGAAATTGTCGCCGTTTGCGACGCCAATGAAGGTCTCTTCGGCTGGTTCAAGGACAATTTCTCCACCATCAAATCGGCCACCACCGACTACAAACAGATGTTGGCCGACCCCGAAGTGGAAGCCGTTTACTGCGCAGTTCCACACAACCTTCACGAGCAGTTCTATACCGACATCATCAAGGCCGGCAAGCACCTGCTGGGCGAAAAGCCCTTCGGCATCGACAAGCCGGCCAACGATGCGATTATGAAGTGCATCGAAGAGCACCCCCACGTCTTCGTCCGCTGCACGTCGCACTTCCCCTTCTTCCCGCCCATGCAGCGGATCGGCCGCATGATCGAAGACCAGGCCTTTGGGCAAATCATCGAGGTCAACTGCGGATTCCTGCACGCCTCGGATCTCAATCCCCACAAGCCCATCAACTGGAAGCGGATCCTGAAAATCAACGGCGAATACGGTTGCATGGGCGACTTGGGCATGCACGTTTGCCACTTCCCCTTCCGCGCCGGCTGGTTCCCCAAAACGGTTCGGGCCGTGCTTTCGAACATCATGAAACAGCGGCCCGACAAAGATGGCAAAATCGTGCCCTGCCAGACCTGGGACAACGCCACGCTGCTGTGCGACGCCGTCGACGGCAACACGGGCCAGCCTTTCCCCTTGACGATCAAAACCCAACGGATCGCTCCCGGCGAAACCGACACCTGGTATTTCGAGGTCAAAGGCACCAAGGGCTGCGCCCGCTGGTCGGCCAAAAATCCCCGCCGCCTGGAAATGCTGGAGTACACGGGCGGCGTCTTGCAGGCATGGCAGCAAATCGACATGGGCTGGACGCCTGCTTTCGCCGGCATTACCGGCAGCATCTTCGAGTTCGGCTTCAGCGACGCCATCCAGCAGCTTTGGGCCGCCTTCCTCTACGAACTGACCGAAGGCAAACCCAAGAGCCGTTTCGCCGGCTGTGCAACCCCCCAGGAAGTCGCCTACTCGCACCGGCTGTTCACGGCGGCGATTAAGAGCCAGGAACTGACGACGACCGAGACGGTCTGACACTTCTTAACATTGGGCAAGGAAATTACGGGAGGGGCAAGGAAATAACGGGAGGGCGAAGCTCCTGCTGAGCCGGGATAGGTCCTGGGCTCAGCAGGAGCTTCGCCCTCCCGATTGCGTCAAGCCGTGCAATCATTACATCCATCAAGCAACCGCTTAGCCTGATCCTAACGACCAGCGCGGTTGCCTGCACGCCATACAGTTTACTCACTTTCGCCAATCGGAACGTCGACGAAAAAGATGGGTGATACGGTATTTTTTCCCGTCTCACGTATTAATAATTCCGTTCGAATCGACGAGGTGCGGTATGTCAAGTCTTAGTAACATTCTGCTGGACAAGGAAATCCTGTTGGAGAGCGGCACAAACGAACTGGAATTGCTGGTCTTCACGGTGGCCGACTACACGTTCGGTATCAATGTTGCCAAGGTTCGGGAAGTTTTGCCGTGGAAAGAGATCACCAGTCTGCCCAAGGCGCACCCTTCGATTTACGGCGTGTTCAAACTGCGCGAGCAGGTGATTCCCTGCGTGTCTTTGTCGCGGCACTTGGGGATTAAAACCGATCGCGAGGACCGCGATTCGACGATTATCCTCACCGACTTCAACCAGCAGCAGACGGCCTTTGTCGTCGATTCGGTTGACCGCATCTATCGGCTAAGCTGGGAAAACATCCTGGCGGTCCCCGGTTTGGATGCCTTGTCGCAAACGCCCGTAACGGCCCTGGCCCGTCACGAGGACCGTTTGATCGTGATGCTCGATTTCGAAATGATGTTGGACACCGTTACCAGCCAGTTTTTCCGCACCGACGCCATCGACAACCCCTTGGGCTTGCCGCGGGAAACGTGCCGGATTTTGCTGGCCGAGGATTCGCCCACCGTTCGCGAGGCGATCGGCAGCACGCTTCGCAAAAGCGGCTACACGCAAGTTAAACTTTTCGACAACGGCGGCGAAGCCTGGAAGTATATCCAGGAAAAGTTCTCCCAGCGGGGGCGCGTGGAAGATGTCGGCGACATTATCATTTCCGACGTGGAGATGCCGCAGATCGACGGCTTCCACTTGACCAAGAAAATCAAGGAACACCAGGAACTTGCCAAGCTGCCGGTGCTGCTGTATTCATCCATCGTAACGCCCGACAACTTTAAAAAGGGAAAGATTGTGGGCGCCAACGCCCAGGTTTCCAAGCCGGAGCTATCGCGGGTGGTGGAGTTGGTAGACGAGTTGATAAGCGAATATCAACAATCGTGTCGCGCCACGGAATTGGAAACCGTGACAAAAGCCGCCAAATCCATCGATGTGAACGGCCAGGAGCCTGCTCAAAACACCACGGGCGGCGCCGCTGTCAATACATCAGACACCCCCGAAGCCGGCCAAGCGCCCCACGGAGTCAGCCCGTCGCTATGGAGCACTTTCCAGCGAGAGTTGAAGAGCCACGCCATGCGTCTGAACCAACTTTTCAACAGCCTGGACACGGAAAACCACAATGACGAGTTGCCCAGAGAAATTCTTCGTACGCTGCACACGATCAAATCCGCGTCGATGGTAGTGCCGCTGGAGCCGCTCACCCGTTGCACGCACCTGGCCGAAGGACTTATCCAGGCGGCCGGGAGCAATCCGGAATTATGGCAAAGCGAGGGACTGGCCGAATATTTGTCTTGGCTGGAAGCCATAACCGGCGCTGCAACGGACATCGACACAACCTTGGCCGCCTCGCTCGAACTAGAAGCACTGCTCTCGGTCCAGGCCGTGGGCGGTTAACCGGGCCGTTTCATAACGCAAGACCAGCCCAGATATCCTTCTTCGCGGTTAGGGCTTTCATAGCGGAACGTCCGCAACTGCACCATGTCCAGAATACGTCCAAGTTCGCCGTGGATATCCTCTTCGGTAACTCCAGGAGGCCCGCCCTCGGAATCGTCGTGGGCATTGCCGGCAAACGTGACGTAATACGAGCCGGGCCGCGTTATCCGCCAAAGAAGATCCAATAACTGATCGAGATCGTGGCGCCGCGCAAAGTGGTAAAAACCAGCGTCGAAAATCAGATCGAATGGTTCTGCTTGCTTGGCGAATTCAAAAACATCATCGAGAATAAAGTGAACCGGGGCGTTTTCTAAACGTCCCAGGCGACGGGCTCGCTCCAAGGCGGTGGGTGATGAATCGACGGCGGTTACTTCGAAACCGTTTTTGCACAGGCAAACCGCGTTGGCGCCCGTGCCACAGCCGAGTTCAAGCACTCGACCGACGGGAATTACACCCTCCTCGAGGAGTTTGAGCAATTCGTTCGACGCCTGCCCCGTCTCCCAGGACGGTCGGCCTTCGCGATAGAGTCGGTCCCAGTCGATGATGTCCGAATCTTCAGTAGCATGTGCAAGTTTCATGAATTGATCGGAAAACTGGTTCCCGCAAAAAAGTGGTTGATTAGATCGTTACCCCTCTGACCTTTTTTAGCAGACAAAGGCCACCGCTTGAGAATACTGTATTATCGACGTTTGATGCGATTAAGCAACCACCCCACTGCTCTACTTCTAACCACCCGATGGCCGGAGGATTCCTGCTTAACAAATCCTCGCGCTATTTGACGTCCGGTTCGGCGCCTTCCGTGGGCGAGGGAGCGGCGTCTTTCGTGGCCGGATCTTCGACCGCTGTTTCTTCAACTACCGGGGCGCCTTGATCGTCGGTCCCCACCGACGGTAGGCCGAAGGCCGAGTCGGCGGCGGCTTCGTCCAGGAAGACCTCGTCCATTTCGGTGGCGTCGACGTCGCCACGAAGGACGAAATAGATGGTCGTGGCGGCGGTCCAGAAGTAGCTGTAGAGATACCCCACGGCCAAGATCTTTACGCAACCGGTCCAGAATCGCACAACGCTCGCGCCGCCGCTTGCGGACATGGTCTCTTGTACGGCTGCGTTGCCCGCGCCCCAACTGGCCGACCAATAGGCGAGATGCACCACGCCGGCCGCAAAGTTCATTACCAAAAGCCAACCCAACGCGCCAAGCACGGCCGCCACGATGACGTAGAAAAGGTATTGCAGCGGGCGCTGGAAAACGTAGGCGTAGGATCGGCTCAAAGCGTCGAAACTGTCGGTGCCCTCGCTACTGATGGTTGCCCACATCAGCGGCCAGCCGAACAACAGGCCCAGGAGCAATATGGCCGCCAGCAGGCCGCCGGCCAGAGGCGCCAACCAAACCAGCCCGGCGATCCAGGTGGTGGCGCCGCTGCGCAGCAAGAGACCCAGAATGAGAATGGGAATCGTTACCAAGAGCACACCCAACAGCGGGAAAATGGGGGCGGCAAAATATGACCGCCAACGGGCAAGTACGTAGGAGGCCATCGACGACCAGCCCAGTTTTTCGTCGGCCGCCAACTGCACGGCCGTTGTGCGGGTTATCGCCCCGCCGGCAAACGACCAGATCGCAAGCGTCCACAGCCCGCAAAGAAGCCAGAAGGCAAATTCGCTCATCGTGGCTTGCAGGCTGAATATACGCTGCCAGGGGGTGCTTAGCTGTGTCCAGGCAAGCGTAATTGGTTTGCCCAGTTGCAGTACACCTTCACTATCCTCAAGATTCGGATAGCCGGGGCTGTCGGGCACCATGTCGGTAAGCGCGTTCCAGGGGCAAAAACCGGACGATGTTTCGACGGCGATCTGGTTTTTAAGATGCGTGTCTTCCGTGCCGGAAAAGACCATTGCGATAATCTGCCAACCGGCGGTCGTGGCCAGGAGCGCCACGGCGGAAATAATCAAAAAGCGAGCGCGAATTGCCAATCGAAACGCACGGAAGATTATCAACCAAGGACAAATTTCCGCCCAAGCCACCGAGGTAATTCTACCGTTGCCGCGTTCGATCATGGTAAGCCTCCTGCTTCACTATTGTATAAGAGCTGACAAATCCCCAACCCCGGCATTATACGTGCCCGTGGCATCTATTCAAGCTGAACTGGATATGACCGGCTAATTCGACTGTTTGAGTACCGTAGGCCGGGTCGCGACCCGGCCTATGTTACTGCTCCTCTTGTTCGACGGCCTCTGCCTCGGCGGCGGTTTCCGGGTCGGCGGGAATAGTGTTGGTTTCCTCGAGCCAGCGGCCCAGGTCTACCTGGCGGCAGCGGAGGCCGCAGAAGGGCATGGCCGGCGATTTTTCGGGCACGAAAGTGCGGCCGCAAGTTGGACAGTGCACTTTTTTCATGGGTTTATGCGCCATGCTTTGGAATTTTTGTAGGGTGCGTCCGCGACGCACCAAGCGTTTCGTGGTGCGTCGCGGACGCACCCTACTTTTTGGAATCGCCCGAGGTGGTCTTCTTTGACTTGTCCTTGTCTTTTTTTGAGCCCGAAGAGCTTGCCTCGGAGCGTGCTTTTTTGTCGGCCTCGGCTCCCTTTTGGTAGGACTTGCTGCGATAGTCGGTCTGGTAGAATCCCGAGCCCTTGAAAATCACAGCCGCGCCGGGTCCGATCAGCCGTCGCAGCTTGTTCTTGCCGCACTGGGGGCACTTTTTTTCGGCGTCCGCCTTGATTGACTGGAACAACTCGAATTCGTGGTCGCAGCCGTCGCAGACGTAGTCGTAGGTTGGCATATCTTGTGTATCCTATAATGTTGTTATTGGCCGCTATTCTTCAGAAGGTTTTGAGACTATTACCTGGCTGGGACGCACTACCCGATCGAAGAGCCGATATCCCACCTGAACGACGGCCAACACGGTGTTGGCGGGGAACTCGTGGGAGACTTGCTGCGTTACGGCCTCGTGCAGATGCGGGTCGAACGGCTGGTGCATGGCCTCGATCACCTCGCAGTGGTGTTGCTCGAGCACGCCCTGCAACTGTTGCACGACCATTTGGAACCCTTGCAGCAGTCCGCCGTTATCGTCTGATTTTTCCACGGCCTCGATGACCCGTTGCATATTGTCCAAGACCGGCAGCATGTCGCGGATCAACTGCATTCCGGCGTAGCGTTGCTGTTCCGCACGCTGTCGGTCGACTCGCTTGCGGTAGTTTTCCAGTTCGGCCGCCAGGCGGAGGACGCGATCCTTCGATTCGTCCAACTCGTTGCGAATGGCGAGCAGTTCGTCGACGACTTCGTCTTCTCCCGAGGCTTTTTGCGTGGCGTCGGCGACATCGTCTTCATTGCAGGCGCGATCGATTTCGGCGGCCGCGTCGGCAGCTAGGGAGTCCGTTTTTTCTTGGGGTCCGCGATGTTTAGAGGTTTTTTTCGACACCCTTTGTCCTCCTTCTTATTCTTCATCTGGCGTAAGGAAGCATTCTTTGATTTTCTCGAAAAAGTTTTTCCTTTTGGGAGTCACGTCGGCCTTTTCGTATTCGGCCAGCTTTCGTAGCGCCGCTTCATGTTCTGCCGTGAGCTTGGTGGCCACTTCCACATTGACCTGAACCAAGAGGTCGCCCCGTCCTTTGTATCGCGGGCTGGGCATGCCTCGGCCGGACATGCGGAAGACCTCGCCCGGCTGCGTACCCATGCCGATGGACAGTTTTTCCGGTCCGTCGAGGGTGGGGATTTGGAGAGTCGCTCCCAGGGCGGCTTGCGAGTAGCTGATGGGCACCTGGCAAATCAAGGTCTGGCCGTCGCGTTCGAAGAGCGGATGCTTTTTCACGGTGATAAAGCAGTAGCAATCGCCCGCGGGTCCGCCGTCGGGGCTGGGCTCGCCCTCGCCGGAAAGACGCAGCCGCGTTTGGTCGTCGACGCCGGCGGGGATGTTTACTTTTCGCTCGACTTTTTCTTTGACGTAGCCGCCGCCACGGCAGACGGGGCAGGGGTCCTTGATGGTTACGCCGGCGCCCTTGCAAGATGGGCAGGTGGTTTGCATGGAGAAGATGCCGGTCGACTGCACGACCTGGCCGCTGCCGCCGCAATATCTACAGTTGAGGGGTTTTGTGCCCGCCCTGGCTCCGCTTCCGCCGCACGTTTGGCAGGCTCGGTGCCGCTTGAAATTGAGATCCGCTTCGGTTCCGTGGGCGGCTTCCATGAGCGTTATGGAAACCTGGCAGCGGATGTCGGAACCCTTGTGTACGCGTCGTCGTCCGCCGCCGCCACCGAAAAGGTCGCCGAAAATGTCACCGAAGGCGCCGAAGATATCGTTGACGTCGTGGAAGTGGGCCGCCCCGCCGACTCCGCCTTCGACGCCCGCATGGCCGTAGCGGTCGTAGCGCGCGCGTTTGTCGCGGTGGCTGAGTACGTCGAAAGCCTCGGCCGCCTCTTTGAATTTTTCCACGGCCTCATCGTCGCCCGGGTTGCGGTCGGGATGATGCTTCATCGCCAACTCGCGATAAGCGTCGGAGATCTCGCTGTCGCCGGCAGAGCGCGAGACGCCGAGGATTTCGTAAAAGTCGCGTTTAACGGCCATTTTGGGCGGATTTTCCTAAATAATCACATTGCCGCCGGAACGAAAAAACGGGCCACCCGATGAAAAGGTGGCCCGATTTTCGTAATTTATTAGTTCCCAGTCCTTTGTCCCGGAAAGTTGTTAGCCGCCCGTTGAAAAAGGGTGTCATTTTGTGGCCCGGGCATCCTGCCCGTGAAGGGAACAGCACACGGCCAGGATGGCCGTGCCACAATTCTCCACACGGCCGCAAGCGGCTCGGCTAACAAACCAGCAAGTCAGGGGCCTAGCGGACGCTGCCCTCGACTTGCTGACGTTTTTTATCTGCGGCGTCGAGATCGGTCACCAGCGTTTCGGTGGTGAGCATCAAGGCGGCGATACTGGCGGCATTTTCCAGACCGATTCGCACGACCTTCAAGGGATCGACGATTCCGGCCTTGTACATGTCGGTGTACTTGCCGGAGTTGGCGTCGTAGCCGGTGTTGGTGGGCTTGCCGAGAACCTCGTCGGCAACCACCGAGCCGTCCATGCCGCAGTTGGCGACGATCTGCTTGATGGGAGCCGAGAGTGCCCGCCGCACAATGTCCACACCGATCTTTTCGTCGCCGCGCGCCGCTGAACGTGCCTTTTCGACCGCTTCGGTGCAACGCAACAGGGCAACTCCGCCGCCGGGTAGGATGCCTTCTTCGGCCGCCGCGCGGGTGGCGTGCAAGGCGTCTTCGACTCGGGCCTTCTTCTGCTTCATTTCGGCCTCGGTGGCCGCTCCCACGGAGATGACGGCCACGCCGCCGGAGAGTTTGGCCAGGCGTTCCTGGAACTTCTCGCGGTCGTAGTCGCTTTCGGTAGATTCGATTTGTTCGCGAAGCTGGTTGATGCGTCGCTTGATGTCGGCAGTCTTACCGGCGCCCTCGATCAGTGTCGTGGTGTCCTTGTCGATGATGATCTGTTTGGCCTGGCCAAGCTGGTCGAGTTCGAGGTTTTCCAGCTTCATGCCCAGATCTTCGCTGATTACCGTGCCGGCGGTCAAGGTGGCGATGTCGCCCAGGAGTGCCTTGCGGCGGTCTCCGAAGCCGGGTGCCTTGACCGCGGAGATGTTCAGCACGCCGCGGAGCTTGTTGACGACCAAGGTGGTGAGGGCCTCGCCCTCGATGTCCTCGGCGATGATCAACAGCGGCTTGGCCGCCTGGCTGACCTTTTCCAGGATCGGCACCAGATCGCGGAGGTTGGAGATCTTTTTCTCGTGGATGAGAATCAGGGCGTCTTGCAACTGGCAGTCCATGGTTTCCGTATTGTTGATAAAATACGGGGACAGATATCCGCGGTCGAACTGCATGCCCTCGACCACCTCGTAGGTGGTTTCCACCGTTTTGCCTTCTTCCACGGTGATAACGCCGTCGCGACCGACTTTCTCCATGGCTTCGGCCAGGAGTCCGCCGATTTCGTGGTCGTTGTTGGCGCTGATGGCGCCCACGTCGGCCACTTCTTCTTTTTTAGTCAGCGCCTTGGCCATCGAGCCCAGGTGGCTGATGGCGGCGTCGACGGCTTGCTCGATACCGCGGCGGATTGCCGTGGGATTGCTGCCGGCGGCCACGTTCCGCAAACCTTCGCGGAAAATGGCTCTGGCCAGAACCGTCGCCGTTGTCGTGCCGTCGCCGGCAATATCCGAGGTCTTCGACGCAACCTCGTTGACCAACTTGGCGCCCATGTTCTCGAAACGGTCTTCCAGTTCGATCTCTTTACTGACCGTGACGCCGTCCTTGGTCACTGTGGGACCTCCGAACGACTTGTCGATGATTACGTTTCGGCCCGTGGGGCCCATGGTCACGGCGACCGTATCTGCTAGTTTTTCGACGCCGCGGAGCATTCTATTCCGGGCGCTATCGTCGAACAGTAATTGCTTAGCCACGATGGCGGTTCCTCACTGTGTATGGTTTCGTTGCGTGAACGTCTTACGAGCAGCGATCACTTGATTACCTTTGCCAAAATGTCACTCTCGCGGAGGATCTTCACCTCGCGACCTTCAACTTCAAAATCGCTACCGGCATATTTGCCGTAGATTACTTCGTCGCCAAGCCCGACACAGAGTTCGCCGCGTTCGCCACTATCGAGCAGACGCCCCGGGCCCACGGCCACGACCATGCCCCGCTGGGGCTTTTCCTGGGCGCTGTCCGGCAGCACGATGCCGCCGGCAGTCATCTGTTCGGCGTCGACCGGCTCGACCACGACTCTGTCATCCAAAGGCTTTAGCTTCAATTTCTTCATAATATGATTCCTCGTTTATTGCGTTGTTTTATTGTTTGACTGTTTATCTAAAAACTTGTTTTGGTTTTGCGTGCTTTATCAACGGACGATTAGAAGCCTCCCATGCCTCCCATGCCCGGCATTCCGCCACCCATGCCGCCCATGCCGCCGCCCATGCCGCCGCCCATGCCGCCGCCCATGCCGCCACCCATGTCGGGAGGTCCACCGGGGCCGTCATCTTCCTTGGGTATGTCTGTGATGAGGCACGAGGTGGTCAACAGCAGGGCCGCCACGCTGGAGGCGTTTTGCAGGGCCGTGCGGACAACCTTGGCCGGGTCGATAACGCCGGCCTCGACGAGATTGCAATACTTGTCCCTGTCGGCATCGTAACCGTCGGCCTTGTTCTTCATGGCCCGTACGCGGTTGACGACAACAGCGCCGTCTTTGCCGGCGTTCTCGGCAATGGCTCGTAGGGGAGCGTCGAGGACGTTTTGCACGATTTTCGCGCCCAAAGCCTCGTCGCCTTCGAGCTCGAGCTTGTCGATGGCCTTGCTGCTACGCAGCAGGGCCACGCCGCCGCCGGGCACCACGCCCTCTTCCAATGCGGCCTGGGTCGCCGCGCGGGCGTCTTCGAGAAGGGTCTTGCGCTCTTTCATTTCCGTCTCGGTGACGGCGCCACAGTTGATTTGGGCGACGCCGCCGGCCAGCTTGGCCAGCCGCTCTTGCAGCTTCTCGCGGTCGTATTCGCTGTCGGTGGTTTCCAACTCGCGGCGGATCTGATCGGCGCGACCATCGATGGCGGCTTTTTTGCCGGCGCCGCTGACGATGGTGGTGTTATCGGTATCGACGGTAATCTTCTTGGCCGTGCCCAGATCGGAAATCTTGACCGCGTCCAGGGAAACGCCCAAGTCCTTGAAAATGGCCTGTCCGCCGGTCATCGTGGCGATATCGCCCAACATGGCCTTGCGACGGTCGCCGTAGCCGGGGGCCTTTACCGCACAGACGCTCAAGATGCCGCGCATCTTATTGACGACCAATGTGGCCAGTGCCTCGCCCTCGATGTCCTCGGCGATGATCAACAGCGGCTTGTTGGCCTTGCTGAGGGCCTCGAGCAACGGCACCAGGTCTTTGGCGTTGGAGATTTTGTCTTCGTGAATGAGAACCAGGCAGTTTTCCAGGTTGCAGACCTGATGCTCTTGGTCGGTGACGAAATGGGGCGAAAGGAAACCGCGGTCGAATTGCATGCCCTCGACCACGTCCACGTAGGTCTCGTTTTGCTTGCCTTCCTCGACGGTAATAACGCCATCTTTGCCGACCTTGACGAAGGCCTCGGCCAGAACGCTGCCGATGGAGGGGTCGTTATTGCCGGCCACCGTGGCTACTTGTTGGATCTCTTTTTTGCTCTTGGCGTCGACCTTCGTGGCCATCTTCTTGACGGCCGCCGAAACGGCGTCGCAGCCCTTGTGGATACCGCGACCCAGCGACATCGGATCGGCGCCGGCGGAGACCATGCGGAGGCCTTCTCGATAAATCGCCTCGGCCAAAAGAGTTGCCGTCGTCGTGCCGTCGCCGGCAACGTCGTTTGTCTTGGTGGCCGCTTCCTTAACCAATTGTACGCCCAGGTTCTCGCAAGGATCGTCGAGATCTATATCCTCGGCAACCGTTACGCCGTCCTTTGTCACCCTCGGCGAGCCCCAACCCTTGTCCAATACGGCGTTTCGGCCACGCGGACCAAGTGTACTGACCACGGCCCGAGCCAACTTCGACACCCCGACTGCCAACGGCTGCCGAGCTTCGTCTTCAAAGACCATCTGTTTTGCCACAGCGGATTCCTCCTGTTGCTGGCGAGAAATACGACTTCACCCGGGCTTTAATCAATAAAACGATACCTGGGTGCTAATAATCATAGCTCATAAGTGTGGTCGACCAGCCATAATTGGCAGCCGGCCCACTTTTGGAACCCCTTTTGACGCAACCCCCGTGCCAACGCGAAAGAACACTCGTAAGACTATCTCTGATAAATACTTACGTCGATGGTTTTTTTTCAGTGGAGGATTCGATGATCGAGAGTCCGACCGAAACATGCCATTTTGGCAGTTCCACAAATGTTAGCGGCGGGGCTTGTCCCCGCGTTCGAACACGACGCCAAGCGTCGTCGCCAACTAAAACACAAAAACCGCTAAACAACGGGGTCACATCGAATTGCCAAAATGGTATTCTGGTACCATTATTCAGATATACTCTTCATTCATGAAAGCGTGTACGTGATGAGTCTAGTGAACATTTCAGAAGCGGCCTCCCTTGGGTTGCACACCATGGCGGTGTTGGCGAAGAATAACCGGCGGCGTTTTGCAAACCAGGATATCGCCAACCTGCTGGGGGCTTCGGGAAACCATCTGGCCAAGGTCATGCAACGCCTGGTCAAGGCCGGACTGGTGAACTCGATTCGAGGGCCGCTGGGAGGTTTTCGCTTGGATAAACCGTCCTCGGCTATCACTCTGATGGATATTTACGAAGCGGTCGAAGGACCCATGAAGGATTTTGCTTGCCTGTCGGATAATCCAATCTGCGAGACCCCCGGTTGTATTTTGGGGCAAACGGTTCAAAATCTACATGAACAGCTTAAAGACTGCCTGATAAAAACGACACTATGTGAGTTGGCCGACAGCTTTTCCCTGTCGCCGGCACATGCGAAATTGCTTTAATGCAGAACAGCCGCCATCGGCTGTTGATGTGCAAACCATTCGACGGGAACATAACCATGG
>SDBV01005496.1_pt1 | contig 17867 bp, 21 predicted proteins | sample 2277081 | NCBI WGS metagenome assembly SDBV01 (sample SAMN10402039, study PRJNA504765) | marine sediment metagenome | isolation source: marine sediment core GS10_PC15, 223 cmbsf | place: Arctic Ocean: Southern Knipovich Ridge | collected 2010 | reverse complement strand
CCAATAACCTTATCTGGCAACATTGACAGAATCTTCACGAACTTTGCGGGTAAGCGAATATTAATCGTCATAATGCGATTGCCGTTGACTTCCCATCGCATATCTGTACCAACTGGAAGATCATTCGGATCCTGTGCAGATGCAATACCAGCCATCATTAACACTGCCAGAAATATTATTATCTTTTTCATTTAACTTCCCTCTCTCCAAGTAATCGAACCTTCAATATCTATGCCAGTGGAGCCGCCGACCGGCCTCACACACAGAACGATCTCATCAACAACATTAGAAATATCCGCACCAAGCCTTAATGCGTTTTGTACCGATTGAGCAATAGACGTTCCGCCTTTTTGCGCAGACGAAGCGAAGCCACCTGTGATTATCGTTCCCCCAGTCACTGTGTTTGCCGTTGCTCCGGTTGCTGTTTCAATCGCTGAATTTGTTAAGGCTGAATAAGCAAAAGTGTCTGCCACCGTTGGATTAAATATAAGCAGCCATTCATAGAACTTTGACCCTTGGTGTTCCGTTAAAGAAACATCGACAAGGCTTATCGTTGCGCCCAGATGAGTCGCCTTTAACCTTATGCCCACAATAGCGTAAATTACGTCCTGTGTCGCTAAGTCAACGTGTGTGCCGGATGTGGACTTGTAACGAAGTACCCCTGTATCTTGCTGTCCGCCCTCGCTGGCAACCGTGGCACATCCGGCTTCTATCTCAGATGCAGGAGAACTGCCCGTCGTTACTATTTGAAACCTCAAGGGTAAATTTGGCGTTGACATATAAACCTTATCGAGTATGTTCGAGCCTAAGAACTCATGGACAACATGAACTATACCATGATGAATGAGGCACATCCTGACCCTGCCAACCCCTAACCATTCAAAGTCAATGAAGAAAATTTGAAATTTTTCCCAATCCACTGTAATACCAGACGGGCCTGTACCGTCCATTTTGTCATGGTTCCAGCTGGCTTGCGTAACCGTGTTATCAACAGGCGTTCCCGTAACGTTAGTTCGTCGCGTTACTCCGGCTGTAACATTATCAAATTCAAAAAAGAGGCCGTTATCGTCGTCGAATACACCTATCCGTCTTTCAACTCCAGTGCCTCCACCTGATCTGTCAAGGATTCCGGTCATCATTACTTGCTGGCTCTTGCCGGGCTGATAATTGAATCTCATAAACGTTTGTCTTGTAAAGACACCGGCCACATTGATTGTGCTGGTTATTACCGTCGAGGCTGTGTCAACAGAATGGGCACTTGATATACTCGCCCCTGACTCCAACTCCTCATCCCAAAACAAGGGTTGGTTGTCAAAAATCTGCTTGGAATCAAAAAGAGCAAAAGGATTGCTTACCCTCCATCTTCCAAACGCATCTATACTTGTCGAATCCTGAGCCGTTATATTAACATCGTCAAACCTGCTGGCAAAAGCAGGTGATACAAAGACCATTAAAAAAGCGATCAGTAAAAACTTTCTCATTACATCCATCCTTCCGTAGTTTCATAAGTTAAAATTAATACTCCGCGGCTAAAAGACTTGCTTGCGTTTTCTCCGTCAAGAAGCTCCGCGCCATCTGGAACAACTGTTACATCGTTACTTCCTGCATTTATTATTCTGTATGTCTGGCCGTCTACACCGGCTGGAAGATTGACAGGAAATGCACCACCATCGGTATCACAGAAGACGTGATGGTGAGTAGCGTTAAGCGTGGTTGTCCCGGTAATTCTGGTTGTATTTACTACCCTGCCTTCTACACTTTTTAACTCTCCACCTATTAAAGTATCACCTGTCACTGCATTAACAGTGAATTTACTCTGTCCAAGGGTTAAATTGCCAGAGGTCTCGACATTAAAGCCAAACTCTCCATTGACGTTTAGACTGCCAAATGTGCCCATGCCTAAAGTAAGTATCGGACCTGCCATATCGCCGGGATGCGGTAAACTTGTGCCCTCTATGATGGTTGACTTTTGCCGATTGTATATATTAAGAACCTGCGTCGCTGTGAGTTCAGTGTCGAAGAATGCCATATCACTGAGGCATCCTTCGGTCCTTACGCTTGCGGTTGCGTCGAAGTCTGTTCCTATTTTTAAATCTAATGTTGTGAGTGTATTGACGGCTGTTGACGGATTTGTGAACGTCATTCCAGGGTCAATTACTCCATCAATATATATTTTGGTGTCACCAATAGTCCCGCTTGCCGGAAAAGTTGCAGCTATATGATGCCATAATCCATCAGTCTTTAAGTCAATCACAGAATTAGCACTGCCAACGTTAAATAATACTGTGAAGGCATTGCTCGCCACTGTATCTCTTATTCTTCCAGCCCAAAATTGATTCCCTGCTCCTGATCCCCCATAGTGCCATATATTACGATTACCAGAGCCGACCGGTTTATGCCATAACGAAACAGTTCTTGCCCCTGTACCTGTTTGAGGTTTATAGCCAGTAGCGGTGTAATACACATCGTTATCGAAAACATGACCTTTGGCCGTTCCCCTATCACAGTAAACAGTTGTGCCGTCACTAAGCGTGAGAGTTGGAGGACTGCCGCCACCACCAGCCTCCGGTACAAGCGTACCATTGAACCTCCAGTAAGAGTCCTCTGATTTTTCAAGAATCGCATCAGGATCGATGCGGCCATCTACGTTGTCAGGTTCCGTCAAGTCACCAAAGTTCAAAGACCAATCGCCATTCATCTGACCGTCGGCAATCGTGTTCGTACCGAGGTCTATTGTTTCCGCCGTGACATCTATTACACCTATCCCACCGGGGGCAAGTGTCAGGTTACCATTATTGTCTGTGGTGAGGGACATAGTTGCGTTAGATGCAAGCAACGCCCCATTAGAAAAATCATCCCAGAAAAGGTTCAAACCCACCTCTGAATCACCCATTAACTGTATAGCGGTGCCAACACTTGGCACATGACCAATGATTTGCCAAATCTGTCCCCCGATGATAGTTGTACGAGGAATGTTACCAACCGTTGAAAACGAAAGATAGTCGTCGGTATCGCCGGACGGTTTCAGGTTGATCGAATTGGCCGATAGGATATTGCCGCCGCTTAGGATGAGATCGACGAACGTCGGGCTGGCTGTGGTTCTAAGGTCCTGATCGACGCGGGGATCGCGGTTGCTGCGGACGACGACCGCGTTGGCCGCGGCTGCCGTTAATAACATTATAAATATAATTGCTAACTTTTTCATTGTTCGCTTTCGTGAAAATCTTCTTTTTTTACCAGGCTCTTGAAATTCTCAAACGCCGCTACCATCTGGCGGTACGCTCGGATGGTCTCATCCGTCCTTTGAGCTTTGTCCCATAAAATAAACATCGCTCTTTCGATCTCTTGCCACGGGCTGTATTCAGTGGCTGACATTATTTAGCCTCCATCCGGTTTAGCCGGTTCGTGGTGGGCCCGCTGATTGACCGCGTGGGTGGCATCTGCGCCATCGAGCCTGACGATCTCTCGGAGCACATGCTGCTGGACCTGGGTGGTTGCCATGATCCCATCGCCCTGGGTTTTGATCGCTTCCAGGACGACCTTCTTGTCCTCTTTGTAATCAGCCTTGTCCTGCTGGTAGATATAGGTCACCAGTCCAACGATACAGCAGGACAGTGCCAGGAATGCGGTTACAATAATTTTTGTTGATATTCTAAAATGAGTTTCCGGCATCGTCTTGCCCTTTCATAGTTTAGAGATACACTGGCCGGGTGAGGTGTAAGGTCAGCCCCGGTCCAGTGAATCCCATCGTATTTATGTTGCTTTTTTTGCATGCTTCAATATCCCGGCTTTTATATGGTCGGTTGTCCGTTTTATCGTTTTGGCTCTGGTCGAATCCGCCGCCGCCCGCATAAACGGGATCGGCGCCACATCATCGTGACCGAACTCGATCGCCGCCGGTATGTAATACTCGCGGCCATCCTTTGTCCGGTGAATGAAGCCCGGCACATTCGGCTTGAGCGACAGGAACCTTGCAAATGACCCGGGTCGCTGCCGCTTAAACGCCCGCGACTGGACGTTGCGGGCCAAAAGAGCGCCCATCTCGCCGCCGACCATCGTGGTAGCGTTGGTTTTCATCGCCGCCTTCGGTATCTTTATCCCCTTCGTAACAGCCGACCGGACGATCTTTTTGGCCTCCTTTTTCTCCAGGCCCTTGAGCATCCTATCCAGAGCGGGACCGCCTTTAAGAGCTGCCCCCGTCCCGCCGCTTTGTAACGAAAATGCAGCCATCAAACTATCTCCGTGCATGTAAGTTCCTGGAAGATGTTTCGCTCCTCGAAATCGGGTGCGTAGTTTACCTCGAACACGCGGGTCCGAAATACTATCCGGTCCTTGATATTGATCAATGCGTTGTACCGGACAGTTATCTTAATCCAGTCCTGGCCGCTCTGCTGCTGTGCCTCGATCACCTCCGCTCCCCGCATCGGCTTAATGTCGGCCCACACGGTATCGTAGGTCGTATGAGTTTCGATGGACTGGCCGTCGTCGGCCTTTGTCCTGCCAACCGATTGCAACTCAACGCGATGTCTCAGCTTACCTGCCCGCATCAAAATACCCTATCCATTGAAAGTAAACTTTCTACGGCCAGCGGCAGTTCATTGACGTTGAACCCGCTGGTCGCCTCACGGTTCTCGTAAAGATGTGCGGCCATCAACTTGATCGCCGCTATAATCCGGTCCGGCACATCGGTTGCCGCATCGCCGTATCCGGTAACGAAGATGATCTCGACTGCGTGATGCTCGCCGCGAATAGACGGCCAGCTCTGGTTATAGGCCAATGTTATCCTGCCGGGCGTCGAGGTCGTATCGACATCGTAAACGCTGGCATCAAGCGTCTGCTGTACGCCGGCTATATCGATATACTTAACCGATGAAACCGTTTGCAGATCCGGATTCGGCAGGATGATCATATTCCTGAAATGGAATGGTGGGTTTGCGAATCGGTCGAGCTTGCCGGTGATCGTCTGTGTTATGTACGCCCGGCGCGAGAACATCTCGCAGTATTGGCGAGCCGCGATGATCAGCGACAGGATCAGCTCGTTATCGCCGCCGGTATGGACAAACTCGGTTGTCCCCATCGTCTCGGCCACAAACGCTGCAGTAAACGCGATCTTCTCGGTAGTCGTTTCGCTTGTCGTAACGTGCACCCCGTCATAATTCGTCGTACCCGATACGACGATCCGAGTGCCACCTGAAACGCTGAGTCCGTGCGATGCTGCCGGCAGTGATGATATCCCGCCCGTCTCATCGACGGCAACGCCACCGAAGTCAAGCTGGATCTCCGTGCCGCTTTCGATGCGAGAGTGCTGCCGCATCTGGTGCAGCGTCACCGGCTCAACCGTCGGCTCAGTCGTTACTTTCCAATCCATTCCAGTATTCATTCCATACCTATTCACGATCGGCTCCGCTTATTTTTTGCTCTTTGACCTTGCCGCTGAATTGCCAACCGCTTTCTCTTTGTCAGGCGTGTTGACGGCAGTCTCTACTTTGTCAGCCTTTGCTTTTTCCTCTGCCGCAGCCTTTACCTTGGCAACTTCAGCTTCATCGTCGGCTTTAGCTTTTTCCTCTTCGGCCGCCTTTACCTTGGCGGCGTCCGCTTCAGATTTAGCTACTTGTTTAGCCGCATCGATCCGAGCCTTTTTGGATTCCTCAGGCTCCGGTACCTGAATGCCGAAACCTTTCTCGGCCCGCTCAACGCCCTTGCTCTCGCCGAATCGAATGACCTGGCCTATCGCATAGCCGCCCCATTCTTTTGTCATCTCCAACCAGATATATTTTTCCTTTGCCATCATAAAACTCCCTTATCTCAAAACAATTTTCAGTTTCTATTTATTCCCAAACATTTATTTCCATACCTTTGCGGGTTTACCTCTATCGTGAAACTCGCTGGGCGACTGGTATATTGGCTGCATATCCTCGCCCGGCCAGTTGGCCATTAATTCCAGGTGCCCGACGACGACCCTGTTGGCCGACAGAACAACCTTTTTATGCTCTTCGAGCTTATTCCAGAAGTAGATGTCATCGTCGATCCTGCCTGGCCCCCACATCCCATCCTTGTTCGGCTGTCCCCAGTACCAGGGATGCGGAATATCGAGTAGGTCCTTGACGCGGATGGCGGTCAGGCCGAAGTGGCCGGTTGATATCTGTGTCGTCTCTGCGGCGAACTCCGTCAGCGGGATATATTTTCTGACCTGGCCGGACCTGGACTTCATACTGAGCAGGACCGGGAAACTCCCTCGCCCGCGATGGATCGGAACGACCGCAGTCGCCTCCGGATGTTGATACAGGGTGCGAACCACCGCCTCAACATCTTCCTTTTTGAACAGCGTGTCGTAATCGATCGTGATGAGTATGTCGATGCCCGAGTCGATGATCTGCTGCATACCACGCTCGAGACACTGACCCCAGAATGCTCCCTGAACGGAGATGATCGGGATCCGCAGCGGGAACAAAGCCTCTGAAGCACACATCATATTATCCATAAAGCCAAGCCGCGGTACGCTCTGGACCGCAGCGACTTTCAGCGATGGAGGGGCAGCTTGTTTCGATACCTCCTCCGGACTGTTTGCAGGGTTGGCTACCGGGTCCTTTGTCCCGGATGCGAAACCTCTGCAGAGGGGAAGCTCTTTGGGCTCTTCCATCAACGGCCAGCAGTCGACATCCTTAAATCCCACGGTTTCCATCATTGCCCCGAGACACTGAAGAGTTGGCGCCCACCAGTTGCTTGCATTCTCTGCATACTGATCGGTAGGGTAGAACTCCATCAACGCCTCATTCTGGTTGAAACCTTTACCGACGCCGCCGCGGTAAGCTGAATACTCATCCAGCGACGCCGTCTCGACGTACAGCGAGCCATCGCAGATGTCGCTGATCTTTTCAAGCGCCAGCAGCGGATGCTTAAGATGATAGATCGTCCCGAAAAAGAATACGACGTCGAAACGACCGAATATTTTTTCGGTAATATCATAGACGCTCATTGCCATACGCGTGCACTTCTGGCCCTCACTATTCCGTGTAGACAACCCACCTTGACATCCACCTAAATCCTCACGATCAAACCCGAACGCTTCCGCGCACAGATCGAATGTTTCCCATTTGTTCGTGCGTTTGACGACATCGGGCACACCAACATCATCGCTAAAGTCATCGATGGCAACAACCTCGGCTGCCCCTCGCTTTAATGCCTCAAACGTCCAGTAACCATCCCATGCCCCGATGTCCAGTACCCTTTTACCTGTCAGGTCGTCAGGGATACAGTATCGGCTCGCGTCGATCGGCGACCATCCCGGGGTAACGATACCACCTGGCAGCTCGATCTTGTGATACCAATAGGGGATCTCCGCAACCCGCTCGGCCATCGTTTTTACAACAGTTTTTTGATCGTTAGTTTCCATTTTCTTTTCCTTTTCTGTTCAGTTTTTTGTTTTGTTTTTCTGCTCTGTTTTTATAAAGCCCATTCCAGCCAAGGCCACAATGGCCCCGACCGAAATGAGCAGAAAAGCTCGGTGCTTATGTGCTTACGATCAATCTGCTGCCAGCAGTTGCGGTGCCGATCGTCGCGATGTCGGCCCCATCCGCTACCCTGGACAGAACCGCGTGGGCCGAAACTCCAACGGTCTGTTTTTCGGGCGCAAAGTTCAGACCCAGATAACGCTTTCGCCCCTTGAGGTCGACGTTGAAAGTAAAGACGTTTTGGACCGTGGAGCTTAGCGCGGGCAGGACGAATCCTGCCGATGTGCTTGTCGCAGCGGCCCCGACCAGGTTCGTTATAGCGGTTCCGCCGGTGTACGCCGTCAAAAGCGTGTCCGACTCGGATACCCGCAGGGTTGTTACCGCGGTTGATGCGGCCTCGCCTGTGCCGCCGACAAGGTTGATCTGGCAGAAGTCAAAGCCTCTGGTATCGATCGTCCCGAATACCGTGCCTGCCGAGGTCATCGTAAGACCCTCGAACATAGGCAGTGTTTTTTGTGCTGATGGTACCATTTTATACTCCTTAAAATTTTCGTTTTATCTAACTTTTTACAAAAACATCTCGGGCGCTGCCCGCTTTCAGGCAGCGCCCGCTTTTATATGACTGCCCGCTCTTAGGTGTTGCCCTGTAATGCCACAACCGGACCGGCAACGCTCGTGTCGCCGATGTCGTGGTTGACGATCGTGAAACGCTCGGTCGCCTGAACCGCTATCTGGTCAAACTCGATGTATCGCTGATCTGATACCTTGAGCGTGATGCCCCTGCGGTCGCCAAGCGTTGACGACATAGTCAGGTCGCCGAACAACACGGCTATCTCACCGTTAACCGGTACTGCTGGCATCGCGGCTGAAACGACAACCGGATATCCGGCAAACATCGGCTTGGCGCCTTCCGCAATTTCCTTGGTGGTATTGCCGCCGGCTGCTAACGATATGGCGTCGAAAAGTCCGACCTTGCCAGCAGGGTTGATGTACCATTTCGCACGCGGCCATGCGTATGCAGGCAGTAGTGCCATGATGTTGATGACCTCATCGGCAAGCGTTCCGTTGGCCCACGCTGTAAACGGTGATGTTCCCTCGTATATCCCTGCTGTGTGGTTGCCGTCGACGAACTTGGTCCTGATCCCGACCATGCCGCCGTATGTGCTCGTCCCGTCGCCGTCGAGGCCGCATTCATCCTCTTTCTTGGCGAAGGCATAAGCCATCTCGTTGGCAAGGTCATCGGCTACATTGATGATCGCGTCCTCGCTCAAGTCGCTGCTCATCCGGGTAAGGGCGCCGAGTTTCTTGGCGGTCAGTTCGACCTGGTTCCATGATTTCTCGGACTCGGTAATCGCTGTGGTTTCTCCGATGAAATGAGCCGTTACTCCGCCTGTCCGGCGCGGAATGGTTGTGTGGTCGGTGCTCATCGGATGTATCCGCGTATTAACCCGGAACATTCCATAGACCTCGCGGAGGTCAATGATCGCCCGCTCCATTTCGGTCGGAACGAGGAATCCGCCGGCTGTATTTACGCCTTCGGACTGTATCCGTAACTCAATGCCGTGGTCGTGGCAGTATTGCCTGGCCGATGCGCTCCCGTAAATAGTCGCCATCAGGAACTTGCCGGCCCTGTGAGCGTCGGCCTCAGCATTTGGTCCCTTAAACGCTTTGAGTTCACCATACCTGAAACTATTTGTCGCTACGGCTGTGATCCTTTCGCCGTTTGCCGTCTCTGGTGTTACTTTTCTCTCGGCAGGAGCTTGCAATCTTTCCTCGACCTTTTCGAGTTGTTCCGTGCGGTTGGCCTCCTGCTCTAATCGCACGCACTCGGTTATGTGCTTGTCAAACTGGTGAGCCTCTTCGCTGGTCAAGCCGCGACTCTCTTCGTCGGCTGTTTCTTTAAGAGCTCTTGCGGCCTCAGCCTCTTCGGACGCACGCTCTCTCAACTGTATAACTGATAGCATAATATATTCTCCATTAAATTACGTTTCATTTAGTCCCGAGCTTAGGCTCGGCAGATCAGGCTTAGGCCTGACTGTTTCTGTTAACTATCCGCTCCGCAAGTCGATATCCTTTTTCGGTCTTGCGTTTGCGGTTACGATCCTCTATTTTCTTTTCCTCAATCTCGGCCTCCGTCGGTTGCTCCGTTTGGGTTTCGGCTTCGGCGGATTGCTCTGGCGACAAGACCTCAATGACATCCCTCCTCGTCCCGTCGAGACTCATCTTGCCCGGAATAAAAGTTCGCCACTTGCCCGACGAGCCGCTCCCGGATTCGGCCTTATAGGCAGCTTGTAGTTCTTTGACTTTTTCCAGACTGCGTGCGGCGACCGATGTGTCGGGATAAGCCGGGTAGGTGACCGGCCCGACGTCGAATAGCTTTCGGAAACTAATGATCGTCCGCTCGATCGTGTCATCCTGGAGATAGTTCCATTCTTCTAAGTCAACGATAAACCCGAAACTGCATCCGCTGATATCATGCCGCCTGATCTCCTCGACCGTATCGCGTCCGACGTTGGTGTCGGGCGTATCGACCTCGAACCGCAGACCGGTTTTATTTGCCGTAAGCCGCAGCGTCCCGCTCCTGGTCCGGCCAAGCAATAGATTCGGGTCGTGGTTCTTTAGCGCACGAACATCGTCGTCCAGAACATCGTCGAACGCCCCAACCCTTATCTTTTCGCGGAAGCCCCCGAGATCCTCGCTCCACTTACCGAACTTGGCGGCATAGCCAGTGATCTTTGGGATCTCGTCGTCGACGACCCGCAGTTCGATGTCCTCGGCAACCAGCTCCCTTCGCTCGACGCCCTCATCGATCGACCTTGAATTTGCCCACATCGATTCGCACACGCCCGCGCGTTTCTGCTCATCGGGATGAGCGTCCACCATCTCGCCATCGGCCATCGCTCTGGTTAAAAAATCGTCTTTGTTTTCGTTTTTATTCGGTTTTGGTAACATGATTCAATTCTCCAATTTAGTGACCTTAGAAATACCTATAAAAAACAGTGATCGTCGTCGGATCACCGGTTTGAGCGGTGATTAAACTTGTTAAAAATCTATACCCGGTAAGGTCAACCCAAACAGATACAACCCTATTGCTACCAGCCCCGTCTGCCGTGGCTATTGTCGTTAGATGTGTATCAGTAACGGCAGCAGTATCGGCCCATAGCAAAGTCGCTGTCGACCCATCCGCCCGTGCAGTTCCGATTGTCCAGACTATTGACGCAATTAGTTGCGGTGGGCCGTTTTCGGAACGCCCGTATATTTTCTGTGTTAACGTGTCTCCATCCGCGGCGGTTGCAGCGTGCAAAGTTAATACAATAGAGTTTGCGGATACCCCTTTTCCCACTCCAGCTACCGTTGCTAAATCTATCTCGCCGGTAACAGCGCCGATTCCAAACCCGGTTGCTGCGGCAAGGTCGCTATCAACGGCATTTGACGCATCGACTAATGTATCAAATGTGCGATAAGCCGGAATTGATGTTTCTAATACCGAACCCCCACACACCATTAGCGCTAAAACTATTATTGCAATTGTCCATTTTCTCATTTTACTGCTCCTTAATTATAAAGTGATTGACCCGAATATCTTGCCCTGTGACTGGTTGGGTTCGGGCTTGCCCACGGCTGCCAACCACCCATTGAACTAACACCATCAAATAAAGAATCGCTGCCACCTATAAATGGAAGACCCGTATTAAGGCACGGAGACGATGTCTTTAGCCTGAAATCGTCACCAGCAGGGTTAATGAACTGTGGGTCTGTCAGAAGCAAAGAGTTTGCCCCAGTAGTTATGTTAGTGACATCAGTAGTGTTATTTCCATAACAGTTGTAATCCCAAAAGTTTGATGGGTCGCTTGCGTCCACAAGTGCGCCTGTCGTGCAGTTGCTTATGATGTTATTGTAGAAAGTACTTTGGTATACCGTCGTGATGTCAAGACCTACTGTTGAGTTGTAAATGGTATTATTGACTACAGCGGTAACCCCAAACTCTGCCCTAAGCCATATACCTGTATCTGTATTATTAGCGACCAGGCAACCTTGAATCAATCCGTAATGAGTACCTACTTCTATGCCTGATTGCGTGCAATTGTGAGCATAACAGTTTATAGCGCGAGGTGCGTTACCTGTAAGAGAAAAGCCCACGCCATTAGCGCCACCCGAAGCCTCAGCCTCGCAATCTATGAATGTAATTATGTCATTAACTCTAAACGCATAAAAGTCGCCAACCCCTTTAGTGTTGACGGACTTGCAATTTACGAACATGGCATAATCGTCAACCTCAAAGCCGTCAGCAAATGTAGAGGTTACACTTAAATTCCTGAATAAATATTCATCTTCCCATGAAAAGGAATTTGCGCCAGCGGCTATAAGAGGCCTGTCGTCTCCAAAGGCATAATCAGCCGTTGTCGGAGGCTCGGCGGTAGTTCCTGTCTTAACACCGATTATATGGATAGGATTCTTGTGGTCCGCGGCTCCTGGACGGGTGGTTGCCCACACCCCTGTCAAAGTGTAAGTGCCTGCCTCAACGAAGTATCTGTCGCCGGCTTCCATCACACCCTCGACATCGATTTCCCATTGGGCAAGGCTCATGGCGTTATCCCATTCAAGAGTTATGCCATCGCCCGCTGTCCCGGAACCATCACCCGCACCGGCAACAGTTACCGCCATATCTGCCGCAACCGGAAATACTGTCGGGCACAATGAAAATAAAACAATTAAAATTATCAGTACCTTTTTCATTTTATTTCCTTTATTTTTTGAATGACCATGCCGGCCAGGGTGACCGCATCGGTCGTAACGTTTTTTTGTATGTTCTCGTCGATCACCTCGCCGAGTAGTTGTCTCGTGTCCGCGGCACTAATCCCTGACACACTAGCGAATGCGTAGACCGACTCGAATAGTATTGTCGCCGCGTGTTTTCGCAGGCTATCGTATAGATCGCCGCGGAGTCCCTTTTTCCCGCCACTCTGCTGCTGTCGGATGACCCTCTCGAACTGACTGATGATCAGATTTCGGTGCGCGCGATTGACATCGTCGTCGTCAACCGCAACTGTGTCATCGTTATCGTTATCATTATTGTCCGATTGCGTATCATCCGGGTCAGTGCCAGCCTCTTTCATATTCAGGGGTTCGAGATAAATATCGCCGGCGTCGCCGATGCCGTTCATATTCTCCATCCGCCGGATATCGTTTACGCTTAAGAATCCGGCGGTTCGGCCAATGTTATAAGCTGCGTAACGGGCCGTGATGTTTCCACGCAGCAGCGCTGCCACAAGGATCTCGCAGAACATTGTGTCCTGCTCGCTCGGCATGAATAATTTATAATTGCATTCCTGCTCCCATGTCCGGAACCAGTACATCATCGTCATCTGGATGAAGTCTATGTTCTGCTCTTCGATATTTGAAAAGGTGGCCCTGTCCATCGAACCTAATTTGTGCGGTGGAATGTTAAATATTCGGCTGATGTCATCGACATTGTACTTTTGGACCTCAAGCGCCTGGGCCTTTTTCGGCTCCACACCCATCGGATTCCACGTCATGCCCTCCTCTAAGATCGCCGTCCGATGCGCGTTACTTAAGCCCCCCTGATTCGCCTCCCACGTTCGCCGAAGGTTCTCTTTTGCCACATCCCCCAGCACCTTCGGATGCTCCAGCACCCCTCCCGGATTGGCGCTACCGCTAAAAAATCGTGCGCCGTATTCTTTCACCGCGATACCGTACCCTATCGCTTCTTTCTGGAACTGAACGACGTTATATCCGCTATATCCATCGTATCCGAGGCCCTTAATGTGCAGGACGTTGTAATCCGGCAGGGTAACTACCCCCCCCTTAGTCGGATGGACCTCGTAGAACGGTACACCCTCCGGGCTGATCTTCCTGAATGTCTTATCCGGCAAAAGCGGCCAGAGCGCTATCGGCCTGCCGCCGCCATCTCGCTGGATCTCCGCATAACCGTTGCCGTAACATAAAGCGTGAGCCTGCCGGGTCTCGATAAAGGTCAGTGCATCCATGTACGGATTCGGTCGATTGTGCAATAATTTATAGAGCCGGTGAGTGATCACCCGCTCTTTGCCATCTGCGGTCCTGCGGTACACCAAAAACGGCAGAGATCCGATCGTTCCCGATATTATTCTAACCGCCGCCCAGAACGGTGTATATTGAAGAGCAACCTTTGACGTCACGTTTACGCCCGAAGATGATGGCCGCCCGCCTCGAACCCAGTCGACTAACCATTGAGATGGGTTAGCTGTTCCGGACCGCATTACCTTTGCAAATCTCGACAACATCTGTCCGCCCAACATCCACATTCCTCTTGGTGTGATTATCTTCATAGGATTGTCAGCCCCCGCTCAGCGTAAATGCTTTCCTGTTTGGCAGGCTGCGATGTCGCAACTCCTAATGCCATGATCAGTGCGACCATTCCATCTATTTTCTCGCTGGATTTTTTCTTGTCGGGCTTGTAATTATCTGCCGGGTCCGTGCTGGCTGCCAAATTAGTCGCCATCCACGTCAGAACCGGATTGTTGTTGTGGATCAGTTTGCCGGAAAGATAAAGGGTTTCCAGTGCCTTCATGGGGCCGCTCATCGACTGGAACCCCTGACCGAACGATATCCAAAGGTCCTCGTCGACACCGTCGGCGATCGCATCTTGTCTGAATCCCTCAAAGCCCCATCGGTCGTATGCGATATACTGCGGCTGATATATTTCTATATCGCTGTAAAGGTCCGCCCTTATAGTTGCATAATCGATCACATTGCCGGCGGTTAGTGTAATATATCCCTCATCTGCCCACTTTTGATAAGGAACCCTGTCTTTTCTCTGGCGTGCGAGCACCCTGTCTTTCGGAACATAAAACCGGGCCACCGCAACATACTTGCCATCGTCCCACGGGAATAGTTTCACGCTGGCCGCAATATCTGTTGTGCTCGCCAGGTCTATCCCGAGACAACATTCTTTCCCAACCAGCAATTTCTCGTCGACGACCTCGTTGCAGTCGTTCCACTTTTCAAGGTTGATCCATGTGACCGTTTGGGTGGTCCAGACATTGAGCTTTTTGACAAGGAAGTTGTTCTTTTTCGTCGGCGATTCGATCGCTTCCTTGCACATATCCTTCATATCCTCGACCGAAACACTTACCCCGAGGTTCGGGTTCGCCTTTTCCCAGCAAGTCTCATCCTTCCAATCGTCCAGCAGCTCGCCATTGTCATCGCGGTCGAGCGTAAAGATTATCGCAAACAGCGAATCATCGTCGATAATGCCCTCCAGGACCTTGACCGCGTAATCCCTTTGCTCATAGCAAAAGCTGTGCATATTGAACCCCGCCGTCGTAATTGCGAACATTAAGGGTTGAAGTCTTGACCCGATCGCCGATCTTATGATATCCCAGATACTCGAATCCCTATGGGCTTGCAGCTCGTCGATCATAGCGCCCGATGGGTTTAGGCCATCGAGCGTCTTTGCATCGGCGCCTAACGGCTCGAACAATGAGTTTGTCTGGTCGACGTGTATGTTGTTGACGTGGCAGCCGACTCCGAAATAATCCCGAAGGTCCCGCGAAGCCTTGACCATTCGCGTGGCCTCTTTGTGTATGATTTTAGCCTGGTCCATCTTTGTGGCAGCCGTATAAATCTCGGCGCCCTGCTCGTCATCCATCAGAAGTAAAAACAATCCGATAGCCGCAGCGAATGTACTCTTGCCGTTCTTTCGTGCGACCTCGTTGTAGGCGATACGGAACCTGCGGGATCCATCCGGTTTTTTCCATCCGAAGATACACCAGCAGGTGAATTTCTGCCACGGTTCCAGGAGAAGTTTTTTACCGGCCCACACACCCTTTGAGTGCTGGAGGTTTTCGATAAAGTCGATGGCAAGCTGAGCGGCCGCCGGGTCGAAATTAAGATTGACCCCATCACGGGTCAACATATCGTTCCGCTGTCGCTCGACGGCCAGGATCAGGTACCGACAGGCTGGTATCCGACCTTCGAGCACATCGTCCATGTACTGCTCAACTACCATCAAAGACTTAAATGTTTCAGTTGCTACCGGCAAATCCGTTGCCCTTTCGATTGCACTACGTTACTTTAAAATGAAATCATCAACGCCGGGGATCAACTGAACCACCCCGCCGACCGTTTCAGTTCTGACTTTTTCTTTTTCTGAAAACTCGGCGTTTACCTTAATTGCCTTGTCTTTTGCCTCCTGCTCTTCAAGATCACTATCACCAAACAACATTCCTTCCGGGTCATCACGGTAGTCCCATATCCCCCCAAACCTTTCCGGGCCATCTGTATCCGTTACAATTGATAACGCTAATCCAAGTGGATGTAGAAACCGTCTATTAACTTCCTGTAAATACCCTTGACTTCTGAAATCCTCAGCACTCATCGTTTTTATAGCCATTCTTTGCCCTTTGCTTGTTACGATATATTGATCTGACCAAAAAAAAACGGAGGCACATCGGAACATAAGTCCCGTTGCGCCTCCGTATAGGCCCGGTGATTACGGCACCTCAGACGAGTGATCGGCCCGCCAGTGCCCTTTTTTTTGGTCGTATTAAGTTTTTATTTTTGGCAATGAACCACTTGGCTCACCACTTTTCGCAAACCATTAGATATCCAACAATCACCGTTATTAACAAGACGGTAATTATAACCTTTAAAAACAAAGGTGTGTCTTTGTCCTTGCCGAAATACCTACTAAATCCACAAGGCTTCATCTCAATTACCACCTTTCTTTTTGGCTTGATACCAGTAGCATCCATACGGCCTGCCTATTAACCCCGTTATCGCAAGGCATGTTTGGCATGGCCTATCACTCCATGTATGACCGTCGACACCAATAGTCTCAACGACAGCATCCATTATGATCCCAACGGCCGCCCTTGCGGCTTTCTCCACTTTTTCCGCTTCCGCTTTTTCATATTCCTTACAGCTATCACATTCACATTTATCAGCCATCTGACAACCCCGTTTTAGGTTTTTAAGTTATAAGCATAAAAATCGTTTAACGTCTTTTTGTTTTTTTTGCAGCTTTCTTTTTCACAACCACCTTTTTCTTTGCGGATTTCTTTTTCGCAACAATATCCGCCCGCTCGGCATATCCCCCATTGATCAGGATATTTGCCGCTCGATCGTCAACCTCTTTGATCTCGCCCTTGGTCCCAACCTGAGCCGCCGGCGCCGTGACCGTAATTTTAAATTTAATCCTCATTTTTTTCTGTCCTTTTTTTCCTTTTCCTAAATATTAAATATCACTTCCCCCAATCTCTGTAGAAATGTTTATGTTTATATGGCATGGAGTTCTTTGTAGTAGTTTACATTTCATCCTTTCAACCCAAGCCCACCCACTGATTAACATAACCATAGCCTTTAGCATGGTTGGCATATTGCCATAACTAATTTTTATCGTGGCTTGTATGTTGCGTGGTTTCATATTCTAATCTTCCTTTTCGTCTGCGGCTATTGTCACCGCAATATCACAAACAACTTCCATAGCTTCTTTTTTCAAAAGCGTTTCGGTATACACTTTGCAGTGCCCATTACACGGAATATCAATTATGACCCGGGTACAGCCATCCGGTAAAATCCCAGCCGCTTTCATTTTCTCGCTGATCTCTTTGTTGTCCATAAATACGCGGGAGGTGTGCTTCAGCACGAGGCCCTGAAGATGGATATGTTTAACCGGCTGTTCCGGGGAACCGTTAAATTCAAAGAGGTTAGGAAGACTTACAATTTCCACTTTGGCATTCAAAAGTTCTGTATGCTCTCGGGGATAGTAATAGAGACAGGATTCTGTTTTAGAGTAAAACCACTCTCCAGGCGCATCCAGCTCTTCAAAGACGTGCTCAATGAAGCGATACTTTACGTGCATCCGGTCAGGTCTGTTATTCTGCCAGCCCCCTTCCGTGTCAAGTGTACCATTCCGTTTTTTGCCTTTCACACGGTAGTGCATTCCACCCCACAGGGACCGGTGCATGGCATGCAAGTATGCTCCTTCCGGGTCCCTCCACCTGGCAATCCTTTCATTGGCCAGGGGATCGTTGTCAGGATCGGCTTCTGCATGGTGGCTCAGCATCCAGCAATCGAAGACATTCATACCAGGTTTTGAGTTGGGAAACCGGGCCATCTCCTCTCGCCTGTTGTTGATAAACAACTGGTCGACAACAACCTCAACGGGTACGTCACAGACATAAATACCCTCTCTGTAGGTGGACCATTGAACCGATAGCCGCTTTCCGCCGCTAATGATGGCTTTCCCTTCATTTACTGCACGATAGTATACCGGGTATCTTTGCGTTCCTCCATCTTCCCAGGTAAACCTGACAGGTTTTTCCAGGTAGTAGATACCATCGTTTAACCAAATGTTGACTGATTCATTCCCGGTATGAGCCAAGGCTGCCTGCCGGGCTTCATCATCATGGC
>SDBV01005495.1_pt1 | contig 17867 bp, 14 predicted proteins | sample 2277081 | NCBI WGS metagenome assembly SDBV01 (sample SAMN10402039, study PRJNA504765) | marine sediment metagenome | isolation source: marine sediment core GS10_PC15, 223 cmbsf | place: Arctic Ocean: Southern Knipovich Ridge | collected 2010 | reverse complement strand
TCAATACCACAACGTCATCTGGCAGTTTCTGGGCTTCTTCATTGAATCTGCTTGCCTGAAGATCGCAAACGGGTGTATCAAGAGACGGCGTTACACTGATAACCTTTATTTTGCCAGTAAAATTTTTCAATCTTATTTCCTTTAAACTCCCATCAAGAACAGTAAAACCAGGAGCTTCGTCGCCGACCTTCAGTGCCGAACCAATGAGCGTGACCGGATTACCATGCTCTGTAACTATGTTCTTTCTCTGCATCGAAATCCTCCTTGATATTCGTAAAAGTGAATATTCGCTTAAGCTTGGCATGCTCCCAGCGAGGCCTCTTTACGCCCGTGCACGTCGCAGGTATGGGCAATTCACAGTTTGTCAATACCTTCTTGCTTAAGCCACTTTTCGAAATCTTCGTCAGTACCGAAAGTTTCACTATCATAGTCATCCTCAAGTTTCTTTATTTGCTCTGTCAGTACTGGCTGTTTCAGTAAAGCTCTATCTATATTCTTTTCGAATTCCAGGCTATCCCTATGAAGGTCGCTTAAATCAATATCTAAATCCAATATTCTCACTAACCGTTTGATTACCGCTTCTATGGCTCGCGGATTTCTTACCTGTATATAAGCCGGTATTTCGGCAACCAGGTTGGCCATCTCTATTCCTTTTTCCTTAGAAAATTTGTTCAGTAAAGTGGCGATGCTGGCTGGGCCTTCATAATTGGTAAATCTGACATCCTGTCCCTTGAGGTTGCTTTTTTGCTCTTCACTGAGAACAGAACATATTATTCTTGGCTCTCTGGTATGAGGAGTCGCCCCGGCAAAACTGCCAATAAAATATATCTTCCTCACATCAAATTCTTCCGCTAATTGAAATATGCAATTCGCATACTCATTCCATTTAAGATTCGGCTCCTTGCCTGAGAAAAGTATTACTCTACTTTTCTCACCCAGGAAGAACTCATTCCTGGGATATTGAAAGTCGATCAATAAGCCGTCTTTTATCTTAGCATAGGGTCTGAATTGGGCTGCTTGCTCCATACCCCCAGGTAAATTGAAGATATAAAACTCTCCCGGATCTATCTCAGCAAACTTATTTGCCTTTAGTTTGCTCTTTAGATATTCCACGGTTCCGGTGGAGACATCTCCCCCATTCATCCACCCCGAAAAGCCTACGACCATGCGGGCAGCTTTCAAGCTTGGTTTTTCCTGGATTATTAGACTACCCATTACAACAACCTCTTTTCCCCCTCAATTTTCTTTATATCGGTGACATCCTGGGTTACCTCCAGGCATCCCAGGTATTTGTTGTCCTTGTCCCGAATGGCAAAGTAGCGGATATGGATAAGCCGTCCCTCCATATTAATCCAGAATCCTGCTTCTTCTCTCTTTTCTTCCCTAAAATCATTCAAAACCTCTTCTACTACATGTAGACTCTTTTGGGGATGGCATTGCTGAACCGTACGGCCGATAATAGCCTTGGTTCTAGGAAAAATTCTGTCTTTGGACTGACTAAAATAACGAACTACATCATCTTTATCAACAAAGGTCATATCAATAGGTAGGGTGTTGAGGACTATTTCCAGCTCCTTTGCTAAGAACTCCCCTGTCGCGAATGAAACTCTACCCGCATCTGTCAGTACTGCCTGAGAAGCAGACTCTCCCGCCGGCTGTACAACTCCTTTTGCGTATTCAGGCGTAAAACAGCAGTAGCCAAGTTCGTCACATTGCTTCTTTATTTCTCTCCACTCGTCTTCCGAAATTACCTTTAATGCCGCCGGAAAAAGAATATTACTCTCCTTATAAAAATGACTGGAAAGCATATCCTCTGTACTTTTCGCCAGTTCCGCCAGCTTTATGGTAAAATCCTCAAAACTCATACTTTCCTTAGTGTCAACAAGTGTATAAAATTTCTTCTTTTCCTCTCTTATCTCATTGTGCTCAGACCACATAATGGCGGGAGGATGGGTTATTCCGTGTTTTTCCAAATAGGGAAAGAGAACATTCTCTTCTCGGACATAGTGTTTTTCCGATTCTCTAAAATGCTTTACAATGTGATTTAAGCTCTCAATGCTCTCTCCGGCGGCAGCAAAACTCTTAGCTCCCGTTATCTTCTCTGCCACGTTCTTCAATTTGTCAGCAAACTGAAGAAGAATCTTGTGCTCTTCCATAAGGGTGTGAATTGGATGTCCGGGTGAAGCCAAAGTTTCTGTTGCTCCTTCAAGCGAGTCTTGAAATACGGCAAGGTGAACATCGCAAAGTCGCCGAACTTCCTCTGCGGGCATGCCTTCCTCTATCAACTCTCCTTCTATGCGGGATATGTCAGCCGCACCAATGCCTCCCAAAGCGTCTTTGAATTTCTCCTTTACCTCCTCAGGGCTGGCTCCTGCATGTAGCTCCTTGATCAAATCCTTAATCGCCTGCTTCTTATTATCCTTCCCCTTTGCCTCACTCATAATATCACCTCGTTATCTTTTTTGATTTTTTATAAAATCCCCCCAAACTTCCTGTTATGCCTCTCTTTTCTACCTACAGAATATTTTCTATTATACCCAACTCGTAGTAACCGTACTATGCTACTCCTAATAATTCTCGCCCAGGAGTTCAAAGTATGTCTTTGGATGTGCACAGGCTGGACATTCTTCTGGTGCTTCGATTCCCTCATGAATATATCCGCAGTTCCTGCATTTCCATCTTACTACATTCTCCCGTTTAAAAACTCCACCTTTTTCGATATTTCCCAGCAGATTCAAATATCGTTTTTCGTGCTGTTTCTCCGCCACTGCTATTGCTCTAAAGACAGAGGCTATCTCCTGGAAACCTTCCTCCTCTGCTACTTCAGCAAATTCAGGATACATCTTGGTATGCTCATGATTTTCCCCGGCAGCAGATGCCTTCAGATTTTTTTTACTATCTCCAATAACCCCGGCAGGAAATGCAGCTTTAATCTCCACCTCACCCCCTTGCAAGAACTTAAATAGCCTCTTAGCATGTTCCTTTTCATTGGCTGCCGTTTCCAGAAAAAATCCCATTATTTGCTGGTAACCCTCTTTCCCAGCCTGGGAGCCAAAATAACTATAGCGATTCCTCGCCTGTGATTCTCCAGCAAAAGCGGTCAGAAGATTATTCTCTGTTTTTGTCCCTTTCAGGTTCTTCATAGTAGTCTTCTCCTTTCTTTAATTGTTTTCTGTCTTCTCCAAGCAATAAGACCAGGTTCCGTAGAGATATGCCTGCACATCTCTCACTCCATGCCCCTCCAACCGTCGCTTTCCTGCTATCGGGTAATCAATATCAGTATCTAAGATTAAGTCAAGAGAACGAAAAAAGCAGAGGAGAATTGTCAAAAGCAACCTCTTTGATGACATATGCCGCTGAAGAAAGCATTAGTGGACCAATGCCCCTACAATGCGACCCAGCAAGAACCCAACTCCACAAGAAATACCACCAAAGAGAAGAGTTTCCATGCCGCTCCGAAACCAGTGAACCTTGGTAATTCTCGTCTTCCATACTCCCAGAATGAAAAGAAATGCCGCCACCAACCCTATAGAGATGAGAAGTGCCCTGGAAATCATATCAACAAAAAAGAAAGGAGCTACTGCCGGAACAGTTCCCACTATAAAAGAGACTGCAGAAATAAGTCCAATGCGGGCCGGATTATCTGTCGTGCCTGGCACCAAGCCAATCTCTTCCTGTATCATAAACTTGAGCCATAGGTCCTTGTCAGCGGTAATCCTCTTTACAACCACTTCTAAGTCGCCTTCTTTAAATCCAAAATCACGGAAAATATCCCTGATTTCTTCTCTTTCTTTTTCAGGCAATTCCTCGATTTCTTTCTTTTCTCTTTCAATCTGGTTGTGGAAGAATTCCCTCTGAGCCTTGGTCGAAATATAAGCTCCAAAGAAAATAGCAATTGTTCCCGAGGCTATATGAGCTATTCCGGCTAAAAGGACGTCCTGAGTTACCACCAAGGAAACCGAAACTCCTGCTAAGAAAGCAATGGTAGTTATCAAACCTGTATCAATGGCATAAACGATATCTCTAATAATCCTGCCTTTGGAGGTGTGCCAGTCTTCTCCGTGCCATTCTTTTAGCCGAAATTCCAGGGGGCTCTCTAGCTTATTTGTCTTCACATTACCTCTTGCTTGAACTCTTGTGACCAGATGCTCTTTCTCTACAATGAATTACTTTGTTGTCTTTTCTCTACTATACTAGCAAATATATTGGCTCAGGCAAGCTATCTGTGACAAAACAAATATTTCTGCCCTAATTGCCTGTCCTCTTTAGGGAACTGCTCTAATAAAAGCCTTTCCCTCTTTCTTCCGTATTTCAGTTGACTGATAGCTTATTTTTGCTACCCTTCCGTAAGGTCCACCAAGCAGAATATAAATTCTGATTGAATAAGCAAAGGCTGCCGATGTGGGGAAATATATTTGAGAGACTATAGCTGGCCGAGGAGGGCAAAATGGACAATATATTAAAAACAATTAAAACAGCTATCGAGATGGAGAAGAACGGTATAGAGTTTTATCATAATGCAGAGGAGAAAACATCCTATGCTCTTGCTAAGAAAATGTTTCTATCCTTTGCTGAAGACGAGAAAAAACATTTGACTGCCCTTGAAAAAATACTCACCGACCTCAATTTTTCGGATTTTGCCCAATTCTTCGGAGAAAAACCCGCTCAGAAAATAAAGAATATCTTCAGGAAGGCTAGTAACGAAATTAGGGACAGAATTACTGCAAATCCTGATGAACTAGAGGCAATAAAAATTGGCATGGATATGGAATTAGGAAGTATCGAGTTCTATCAAAAAGCTCTAGACAAAAGTGAAGATAACCATCAAAAAGCTTTTTTAGAAAGAATGGTTGAGGAAGAGAAAGAACATCATCAACTACTACAAAATACCCACTCTTACCTCAAAGACTCGGGAGACTGGTTTCTCTGGGAAGAAAAGGGCTTGTTGGACGGGGGATAAAAAGTAATAATAAAAATCTAGCTAAAAAAGATTGAGAAAGAGAAAGGAGTAAAACAATGGGTATATTTTTTTCCATGCAGGAAGTGATAGAAATGGCTGTAACTACAGAAAGAAGCGGTCAAGCCTTCTACCAAAGTGCTTCGAAACTGGCCAGAAAGAATAATCTTAAGGAACTATTTCAATGCCTGGCAGAAGAGGAAGAAAAACATCTCAAGACTTTTCAGGATTTCTATGATACCTTGAAGAAAAAAGCAGAAATAACTCCCTACAATTGGGAAGAGGCAAAACTCTACCTTGAAGCTCTGGTAGATTCTAAGTTTTTTGCCAGCCCGGAGAAGGCCATCAACCTAGTCAAAGAGGCTGAGGATGAACTGGAGGTTATCTATGCAGCTATAGACTTTGAAAAGGACACCCTCCTATTTTTCTATCAGATATTGGATATGATTAGATCGCAGGAGCAGGAGTTGGTTAAGAGAATAATCGAACAAGAAAAGAAACATATTCAGAGGCTTTCCGCTATAAAAAGCAAACTATCCTGAAATCGACTGTTTTTTTTATGAAAGATTTATCTTACAAAAAGTTAGTGGAAAAGGTTCGTAAAGAAGATAGTGAACTCTATCAGCAAAGAATCTATTCTTACGGGAGATAATTATGACTTCTCGAGAAAGAATAAGAAAAGCCATAAACCATGAGGAGCCAGACCACATTCCTATTGACTTGGGAAGTACCCCGGCAACAGGTATTGCTGCAAGTACTTATGTTAGACTGCGAACAGCTTTAGGATTGGCCAAAAGGCGAGTTAAGGTGATCGAACCCTTCCAGATACTGGCTGAGGTTGATGCGGAAGTAATGGATAAGCTTGGAATTGATATCATTGGTGTGCAGCCGCCAACAACTATGTTCGGATTTGCCAATGAAAATTGGAAATCCTGGAGACTATTTGACGGTACCGAGGTATTGATACCAGAACTTTTCAATACCACACAGGATAAGGATGGAAATCTCTTACTTTACCCCCACGGAGATACTTCAGCTCCTCCCAGTGGGAAAATGCCTAAAGGAGGATATTATTTTGATGCCATTGTCCGTCAGGAGTCCATTAATGAAGCACACCTAGATCCCCGCGAATGGGTAAGGGATCAGTATTCAGTGTACACGGATGAAGAGTTAAGATATTTGGAAGAGACCGCCAATAATCTTTACCAGAATACCGATCTTTCTGTGCTGGGATGCTTCTGGCAAGGAGGATTCGGAGATATTGCTTTGGTACCAGGTCTGGACGTCAAACATCCCAAGGGTATTCGTGATCCGCAGGACTGGATCATGGCCCATGCGCTTTATCCCGAATATATCAAAGGAATTTTCAGTCTCCAGTGTGAGATAGTCCTTCAAAACCTCGAGCTCTACCACCAGGCTATGGGAGATAAGATCGACGTTATCGTTGTCAGTGGAACCGACATGGGAGCACAAAATGCGTCCTCTATCTCTCCCGATATGTATCGAGATATCTATAAACCATTCCACAAAACCGTGAATGAATGGATTCACAAGAATACCTCCTGGAAAACTTGGTACCATAGTTGTGGCTCTATTGTCTCGCTTCTGGATGACCTGGTAGATGCAGGAGTAGACATTCTCAATCCAGTGCAGTGCTCAGCGGCAGGAATGGACCCCGTCTTTCTGAAGGAGAAATACGGCGATAAGCTAGTTTTCTGGGGAGGCGGCGTAGATACCCAGAGAACTCTTCCTTTTGGTACTCCGGAGGAAGTGCGGCAGGAAGTTGCCGAACGCTGCCAAATCTTTGGAAAAAAGGGGGGATTTGTTTTTAACCCCATACACAATATTCAGCCAAAAACTCCTGTTGAGAATATTGTTGCTATGTTTGAAACCGTAAAAACTTTCTAGCCACCCAAAGATCGTATCACACTCCTTTTGCCCTGAGCTCTACAAACTCTTCCCTACTGCCGCACTGATAGTAGGGATTAGTAGATTTTTCGTATCCTACTGTAGATACAGGTCTCTTTCCATAGTTATGACCCGGATATATGCGCGTCTCATCAGGGAACTCAGCGATCTTGTGAAATAAACTCTCATAAAGCGCCTCTGAGCTACCTCCTGGACTATCCGTCCTTCCGCAATATCCAACAAAAAGAGTATCTCCACTGAAAAGCACTCCATTTACGCACAGGCAAATACTTCCCGGTGTGTGTCCGGGCGTATGGATAATCTTCACTGCAAACTCTCCCAGTTTGTATATATCACCACCTTTTAGCATAATGTCTGGATGCACCGAAGACGCATCGAGCTCATGACATAAAATCAGAGCTCCGGTAGCCTGCACAATCGTCTTATTACCCTCTATATGGTCTGAGTGTCCGTGTGTATTTACAATATACTTTACCGTGATATTACTCTCTTCGATGCTTTTCAGAATAATTCTGGTATCACCGCAAGGGTCTAAAACCATACCCTCCAGGCTAATTTCATCAGCCAGAATATAGGCAAAATTGTCGTCTGCTCCTCCCACGGCAAGCTGCTTTACAATCACCTGATACCTCCTTTCTCTACTACGGCAGGGACTATATGCTGATATTTCTCTGGCAGTCACCAAAAAATAAAGGCTATTTTTGTTTCACCTTATAACTTTTCTGATTTGAGTCAACTTTATCAACCTGGCAAAAACCTAAAGCTGACTCAACGAGTTAATAAGTACACAGACTTTCGCAAGATTAATCAATGAGAACACAGATCCACACAGATAGACAAGATATATGAAGAATATTAGACTCTGAATCTTGAACTTGTTTTCTGATTACCTTTTCAATCTGGGTTTTGTCTGCGTCCAAGAAGGATTTTCAAGTGACCGCATCTCTGTCACTTGACAGTCAGCACGCTTTCTCCTAACCTATTGCCTAAGTGATGCTGCGAAGAGAGCTTTGGCTAGAAGGAGAGGAGGGAAGCTATGAGAATTGATTGGCTTGAACAAGATAGCAAGAACAGAATATGATAGGAAGGATGGCAATATGAAGAGCATTGATTCTACTCGTCCGTCCGACTTTATCCGAAACATTATCAGGCAAGATCTAAAGGCAAATAAGAATAGCGGCCGTCTGGTAACCCGCTTTCCACCTGAACCAAACGGCTACTTGCATATTGGACACGCCAAGTCCATTTGCATCAATTTTGGCATTGCTCTGGAAAACGAAGGTGGTATCTGCCACTTGCGTTTTGATGATACCAACCCGAGCAAGGAAAACATTGAATATATTGAATCGATCAAGTCAGACATTCAATGGCTTGGATTTGACTGGGGTAAACACCCGTACTATGCATCTGACTATTTCGAGAAACTGTACAATTACGCTGTACAACTAATCAAAGGCGGCAAGGCCTACGTTTGTAGCCTGAGCGCGGAGGAAATCAGAGAATACCGCGGCACCTTAACGAAACCTGGAAAAGACAGCCCTTATCGTAATCGCTCTCTTGAAGAGAGTCTGGAGCTATTCGAGCAGATGCGGAAGGGACAATTTGAGGATGGCTCCTATGTGCTGCGGGCAAGAATTGATATGACCTCTCCCAACCTGAACATGCGGGACCCTGTCCTCTATCGTATCCGACACGAATCCCATCACCGAACGGGCGATAAATGGTGTATTTATCCTATGTATGACTTTGCTCATTGTTTGTCCGATTCTATCGAAGACATCACCCACTCCATTTGCACACTAGAATTTGAAGATAATCGCCCCTTGTATGACTGGATACTTAATACACTGAATGTTGATTGTCATCCACAGCAAATCGAGTTTGCTCGTCTCAACCTAAGTTATACTATTATGCATAAGCGAGAGCTTCGCCAGTTAGTAGAGGAGAAATACGTGAGTGGATGGGACGATCCACGCATGCCTACAATATCGGGCTTGCGTAGACGAGGCTATACAGCTGAAGCGATCCGCAGCTTTTGTGAGCGTATTGGAATAGCCAGAAGCAATAGTATCGTTGATATCGCACTACTAGAGTACTGTATCCGGCAAGACCTGAATCGACGGGCTCCACGTGTTATGGCTGTACTCCGTCCACTTAGGATTGTCATAGATAACTATCCAGAAAAACAGGTAGAAGAACTGGATGCTGAAAATAATCCGGAAGACCCCGGGATGGGAACGCGCAAAATTCCCTTCTCACGGGTGCTCTACATAGAACAGGATGATTTTCGCGAAGACCCACCCAAAAAGTTCTTCCGCCTGACTCCGGGTCGTGAGGTAAGACTAAAACATGCATATTATATCAAATGTATAGACGTAGTTAAGGATAAAAAGACAGGAGAAGTTATTGAGCTGCACTGCACTTATGATCCGAAGACACGAGGTGGTTGGTCCTCGGATGGGCGCAAAGTAAGAGGAACGCTGCACTGGGTTTCTACAGCGCAGGCTCTAAAGGCTGAAGTGCGCCTTTACCAGCATCTCTTTGCAAAAGCAAACCCCCATGACGTAGAGGGTAGTTCTGATTTCAAGGCTAATCTAAATCCTCATTCGTTAGAGAAGTTGACTTCCTGCTGGGTAGAACCAGGTCTAGCCACTGCAAAGCCGGGAAACAAGTATCAATTTCTGAGGCAGGGATATTTCTGCGTTGATTCTATTGACTCGCGTCTGAAAACACTGGTATTCAATCGAACAGTATCGTTACGTGACTCATGGGCCAGGATAGAGAAAGTAGGGAAGGCAAAATCCTGAAATGCAGGATGCCGCAGGACAAATATCCATATTTTCGCAAGGCCACAGGGCAATAACTCTGTTTCTGGTATTGTTTTTCTTTTTCTCTAGCGGTGTTTTGGCAGAAAATGAACAATTCTACATACCTGAAACCAGAACCCACTCTTCAGGGGAAATAGCCGGTGATGTTGGATTCCTTTATCTTGCCCACTGGGCAGGGTATTTTGCTCTTTTTAAAATACTGGGTGATGCTGGTGGTAGCCTTGAAAAGTACAGAAAGAATTTTTTCCTGAACAATATCCAGTGGTGGGATGGCGATTCCTTTTATTGGAATTTCATCGGGCATCCTTATGTAGGTTCGCAAACTTACCTCTTTTACAGAGCAAGAGGATACAGCAAATCAGAGAGTTTTTGGGGAAGCTTCACTGCAAGTTTTTTGTTTGAAAGCACCATAGAAGTATTCCATGAGGGCTTTAGCTTTAACGACGCAGTTATTACGCCGACACTCGGGTATCTTCTTGGCAACTGGATTGAAAAAAAGAGCATAGAAATGATAAATGGTGACAATAAGCTCGGCCAGACAATAGCACGAATAATAAACCCTTACTTGAACTTTACGTTCTATGAAGGGATAACCTTTACCCCCGTTATCTCGTCAGAGAGTATCGGATTTATGCTATGCTATAGATTTTGAAAGGAGATTATTAAAATGCAATACCGTGATTTTGGAAATACCGGCGTCAAGGTTTCTATTCTCGGATTTGGCTCAATGCGCCTGCCTGAAGTGGAAATAAAGGGAAAGTACCACGTTAAGGAAGAAGAATCCATTGAGATTATTCAAAGAGCCTTTCAGCTCGGTGTTAATTATATCGATAGCGCTTACCCGTATTGTCACCACCAGAGCGAACTGGTAGTAGGAAAGGCTCTTCAAGGCTGGAGAGATAAGGTTTATCTATCTACGAAAATGCCTACCTGGGAGGTCAAGAAAACTGGTGATTATCGCCGTTTCCTGGAAGAACAGCTGAAAAAGCTCAATGTAGACTATATCGATTTCTACCACTTTCACTTTCTCCACGAAGATAGTTTCAAGAACATAGTCCTGAAATATAGTCTTCTCAAGGAAGCGCAAAAGGCCAAAGATGAGGGGCTCATTAGGCACATATCTTTTTCCTTTCACGATAAACCTGAGGTTATGAAAAGAATTATCGATTTTGGCATCTTCGAATCGGTTCTCTGTCAATACAACCTTCTTGATAGAAGTAATGAAGAGGCTATGGCTTATGCGAAAAGAAAAGGCCTGGGAGTAGCAGTAATGGGTCCGGTGGGAGGTGGTCGCCTTGCTGTTTCAGATATCCTCAAGAAAGCGATAGGTCCTGATGTTAAGAGCACTCCAGAACTAGCCTTAAGATTTGTTTTTGCCAACAAGAATGTATCCGTGGCTCTTTCAGGCATGGGGAATAAAGAGATGGTAGAAGAAAACACCGGGGTAGCAAGCTTATCTGACCCTTTGAGCAGCAAACAACTTGAGATAATCGAAAATTTCATAGAGAAGAGAAAAAAGAAAGAGGAGATCCCTTGTACTAATTGTGGATACTGTCAACCTTGTCCCAATAATGTAGCTATCCCAGAAATCTTTCAGTTAATGAACTACTACACCGTGTATGGTCTAAAAGAATACGCTCGTAAGCAGCATCAAAACATCGGCTCCGGCGATAAAGATGAAAGGAAACAAGCAGATGCCTGTGTGGAATGTGGCGAATGCGAAGAAAAGTGTCCACAGAAGATAGGAATAATGGAGAGACTAAAAGAGGCTCACAAAATTCTGGGATAGAATAAACGAAACACTAGCGTCTCACCGGAATTCCTCGTTCGACCAGGTATTCTTTGATCTGGGCAATGGTGTATTTCCCGAAGTGTACTATTGAGGCAACAAGCACAGCGTCCGCCTTTCCCTGAGTAATGGCCTCGTAGAGATGCTCCAGTGTTCCAGCGCCACCTGAGGCAATTACGGGTAAATTCACCGCATCGGCTATTGCCCTGGTCATGGCAATATCGTAACCAGCCTGAGTGCCGTCTGTATCCATACTTGTGGGTAGAATTGCACCAACTCCCAATTCTTCTACCTTTTTTGCCCACCCAACAGCGTCAATCCCAGTAGGCTCAGTGCCCCCTTTCACCATCACTTCAAAATTGGAGGGAAGTTGAGAAGAACTGCGAGTGTCGATAGCAATGATGATTTTTTCACTGCCGAATTCTTTTACTGCTTCTTTAACCAATTCTGGATTCTGGACTGCAGCGGTGTTGATAGATACTTTGGATACGCCTATCTCCATTAAATCTTCGATATTCTGTATACTGTTGATACCTCCCCCCACCGTCAGTGGAATCAAAATATTTCTTACTGTCCTTTTTACCACATCGATCAGTGTTTTTCTCTTTTCAAGCGTTGCAGTAATATCAAGAAATACTAATTCGTCTGCACCTGCCCGGCTGTAAGCTGCACCAATCTGCGCCGGATCACCTACATCCTTCAAATCCACAAAATTCACCCCTTTAACTAAACGCCCATCTTTTACATCCAAACAGGGGATAACTCTCCGGTACTTCATTTATCTTTCCTCTCTTTTATTTTCTGAGATATCATACCCAGATTCAATTGACTCTTTCGAAAGATCACTCGTAAATACTCACTAAAACACATACGCCACTGTTATTGCAGTCTACCCCGATGATATTCCTGAAGACATTTTGGCAAAGTCTTTTCTTTTTTTACAGCTTCAATGCCCTCAATGCTGGCTTGAGCGGCTGCTATCGAAGTTATGTAGGGAATCTTGTGTTGTATAGCCATTATGCGAATATAGCTATCATCATATTTACTGTCACGACCAACCGGCGTGTTAATAATAAGATGAATATTCTCGTTTTTGATTGCATCAACAATATTGGGCCTTCCCTCATGTATCTTCTTTATTTTGATACTCCGAATACCGTGCTCCTTGAGAAAACGGTTTGTGCCTCCCGTAGCATAAATACTAAAACCCATTTCATCAATCTTCTTGGCTATAGGAAGCAAACCCGCTTTGTTCTTATCTGCAACAGTCAGTAAGACATTTCCTTCCAAGGGGAGTTCAATGCCTGCCGCCTCTTGCGCTTTATAGAAAGAGAGTCCAAATGTATCAGCAATCCCCATAACCTCTCCCGTAGCCTTCATTTCTGGCCCTAAGAGAGGATCTACCTCGGGAAACATATTGAAAGGGAAAACCGCTTCCTTGACTGCAACATAAGGGAGTTTGTGTCTTCTTAATTCAGGGAAATCCTTGATCTTTTTTCCTAACATCAGATAGGTAGCGATACGAGCTATGGGGATTCCCGTCACTTTGGAGACTATAGGAACAGTGCGTGAAGCTCTGGGATTAGCCTCCAGGATATATACCCTATCATCACATATAGCGTATTGAATGTTCATCAGACCGACAACTTTTAGCTCCTCTGCGATTCTTGTAGTGTATTTTTCTATAGTATTCAAATGCTCCTCTTTTATATTCCTGGTGGGGATAACACAGGCAGAGTCTCCCGAATGGACACCGGCTAGTTCTATATGTTCCATAACAGCAGCAACAAAAGTGTCATTGCCATCACAAAGGGCATCAACCTCTGTTTCAATGGCATTTTCAAGAAATCTATCGATAAGCATCGGGTATTCTGGGCTGACCTTTATTGCTTCCTGGGCATACCTTCTTAACATCTCCTCGTCATATATAACTTCCATACCCCGGCCGCCAAGTACAAAAGACGGTCTCACCATAAGAGGGTAACCAATTCTATTGGCAGTTTCTACAGCCTCCTCTAAAGAACGGGCAGTGCCACTTTCTGGCTGTAGAATATCCAGGGAAATCACTTTTTCTCTAAAGCGTTCTCTATCTTCAGCAAAGCGAATACTCTCCGGACTTGTCCCCAGGATATTCACCCCATTATCCTGCAGTTCCTGGGCAATGTTCAGTGGAGTTTGACCGCCGAATTGAACTATGACTCCTTCAGGTTTTTCTTTTTCGTAGATTGTTAATACATCCTCCACGGTCAACGGTTCAAAATAGAGTTTATCGGAGGTATCATAATCCGTAGATACAGTCTCAGGATTACAGTTAACCATTATTGACTCATAATTTTCATCGCGTAGGGCGAAAGCTGCGTGCACGCAAGTATAATCAAACTCTATGCCCTGGCCGATCCTGTTGGGACCTCCACCCAGAATCATCACTTTTTTCTTCTTTGAAACTCCCACTTTGTTCTTGCCGATATAGGTAGAATAGTAATAGGATGCGTTTTCTACACCACTGACAGGCACCGCCTCAAATCCTGCGCATTTTCCCAGAGTAATTCTTTTTTGCCTCACTTCTCTTTCTTTTATACTAAAAAGATCCGCCAAATATCTATCCGAAAAACTCCACTCTTTTGCCTTTATTAGTTTTTCGCCGGGCAGGTGATTCCACGTAAATTCTAACATCTCTTCCTCAAACTCCACCAGCTCTTTCATCTCTTTGATAAACCATCTGCCAATATGGGTAAATTGATAGAGCTCCTCAACCGACGAACCCCTGCGCAGAGCCTCATACATCAGAAATATGCGTTCGCTGGACGGTATAGAGAGATTCTTCTTCAACTGTTCCGCAGAAAGAGCTCTAAACTCCTTGACACCAAGACCATATCTCTTCGTTTCCAGTGAACGGATAGCTTTCTGGAACGCTTCCTTAAATGTTTTTCCAATACTCATAACTTCCCCTACTGCCTTCATCTGAGTTCCCAGGATATCCTGGGCTTGGGGAAATTTTTCAAAGGCCCAACGGGCAAACTTAACTACTACATAGTCTCCACTGGGCTCATACTTCTCCAGTGTTCCTTCTTTCCAGTATGGAATCTCATCCAAAGTCACACCCGCAGCAAGCTTGGTTGAGATACGGGCAATGGGAAAGCCAGTTGCTTTTGATGCAAGAGCCGAGGAACGAGATGTGCGAGGATTAATCTCTATAACCACCAACCTATCATCTTCAAGATTATGAGCAAACTGGATATTTGTTCCTCCCACTACTCCAATGGCATCTACTATTTTATAAGAGAACTCTTGCATTCGATTCTGTAAGTCTTGCGGAACAGTAAGCATAGGAGCGACACAGAAGCTATCACCTGTATGTACACCCATAGGGTCAACATTTTCAATAAAACAAACGGTAATTTTTTGATTTTTATCATCTCTTACAACTTCCAGTTCAAGCTCTTCCCACCCCAGAACAGATTCTTCCACCAAGACCTGATGAATAAGGCTCACTGTCAAACCCCTATTTACAATGGTCCGTAATTCTTCCACATTGTAGGCAACTCCTCCACCGGTTCCACCCATAGTATAGGCTGGGCGCAAAACCACAGGATACTTAAGCCTTTTGGCTATTTCCTCAGCTTCCTCAACAGAATAACAGGGTGCAGATTTGGGCACGGAAATAGCAAGTTTGTCCATAGTCTCCTTGAAGGTGATACGGTCTTCTCCTCGCTCAATGGCATCAGCCTTTACGCCAATTAATTCAACTCCATATTTCTTAAGCACACCGGACTTGTGAAGGCTAGCAGCAAGATTGAGGCCGGTTTGGCCTCCTAAATTAGGAAGGAGTCCGTCCGGCTTTTCTTTTTCGATAATCATTTCCAGGCTCCCCAGTGTAAGGGGCTCAATATATGTTTTGTCAGCCATATCTGGGTCAGTCATAATAGTCGCAGGGTTAGAATTAACCAGGACCACCTCATATCCCTCTTCCCTTAATGCCTTACAGGCCTGAGTTCCTGAATAATCAAACTCACAAGCTTGACCTATGATGATTGGCCCCGAACCGATAATAAGTATTTTCCTTAAATCATTACGTCTTGCCATTTTTTGTCCTATGTCTCAATATTGTATGATGTGCCTTGATAGGCCAAGTGCAGAAACCACTGGATATTATACCTTAAAATGGGACAGATTGCAAACGGTCGAATTGACTTTACTTAGCCGCATAATATAATGATAAAAGTAACTATTGCGGCAAATAAGAAAGGACTGTAGTTTGTCTTTTAGGAGTATATCTATGTCCATAAGAAACAAAAGAGGATCTAAAGCGAGAAGAAGAACCAAGATAGTCTGCACTATCGGACCGGCCTCAAGATCCCCTGAGCTCATAGAAGAGCTCATCAGGGAAGGCATGGATGTAGCTCGTCTCAATTTTTCACACGGAAACCATACCGAACATTCTCTGGTTATCCGCCATATTAGAGAGATTTCTCGTAGACTGAAGAAACCAGTTGCTATTCTTCAGGACCTGGCTGGCCCAAAAATTCGAACTGGCTTGCTCCGAAATGGTCCTGTCGTATTAAAAGAGGGACAGACTTTCACTCTCACAACCCGCAAGATTCCTGGAAATGAAAAGGGGACTTCCCTCAGCCATCCTCTTTTACTCCCAGAAATGAGAAGTGGAAACACTATTCTACTGGCTGATGGCTCCCTCGAGCTCCGGGTGGAAGAGGTGACTTCAACGGATATTAAGTGTCGTGTGATCAGCGGAGGTACACTCACCTCCCGACAGGGGGTTAATCTCCCGGATGCCGACCTTGAAATCCCTCTCCTTTCCAGGAAAGACCAAAGGGACATTCTTTTTGGCATAAATCATAAGGTAGACTTTATCGGCATTTCTTTTGTGAGGCAAGCTCAGGATATTCTTCAGGTGAGAAAGACGCTAAGGAAAAAGGCAGGAGAAGGCATTTCGTTGATTGCCAAGATTGAAAGAAGAAAAGCAGTATCCAACATCGACAAGATAATTGAGGTCGCTGACGGAATAATGATAGCCCGGGGTGACCTGGGGGTGGAAATACCTCTGGAAGAGGTCCCTCTGGTTCAGAAAGCAATCATAAGAAAATGTAACCTGGCGGGAAAACCGGTAATCACTGCTACCCAGATGCTGGAATCTATGGTTAGGAATCCTCGACCGACCAGAGCCGAGGTTACGGACGTAGCCAATGCCATCTTCGATGGAACTGACGCACTTATGTTGTCGGAAGAAACAGCGCTCGGCAAATATCCTCTGAAATCAATAAAAATAATGAACAAAATAGCTGTTCAGACTGAAGACTCCTTAGATTACGAGAAGATCTTACGGGAAAGAGCGCTCTCGGTCAAAGCCACTGTTCCTGATGCCGTAAGCAACGCCACTTGCCAGATTGCCAATGATCTAAAAGCGGCGGCTATCCTTGTCTTCACCCTTTCTGGAAGTACAGCTCGCCTGGTAGCCAGATATCGTCCCGGGGTACCAATTATAGCCGGAAGCCCCAATCAGAGCACCGTGAGAAAACTAACTCTTTCCTGGGGAGTATATCCTCACAAAAGCCAGAAGATAAAAGATACGGATGACATGATTCGTAAAGCAAAAAATACCGCTCGAAGGATCGGTCGGCTTCATCGAGGACAAGTAATCGTAATCACGGCAGGCATTCCTTTTGCCATTCCTGGCATTACTAATCTAATAAAAATAGACACAACGGCCTAGATAAGGAGAGAATAGATACATCTTCCGCTGTCAGCCACTGAGCCTATTGAGGATACTGGTGCTCAAACCAGTACTGTTGTTGCCAGGAGCAGGATCAGCCGTATCAGAGCTGACACTTACCGTATTCGAAAGAGAGCCTAGTGTGGAGGGATTGGTTGTTCCGGTGACGCTGATAGTCTCACTATCCCCTGCTTTAATAGTTTTGAAGGTCCACTGGTTATTAGTGCCTCTATCAGGGGAAAGAGAAGAAAATGAGAATATGAAGTTGCCGTCATAGTTCTCAGTGATGACTACATTAAAGGCATCGGAGGGACCAGAGTTCACCACATTAATGATATAGGTTAAGCTTTCTCCGGCAATGGTTGGATCAGATAAGGATGCTTTAGTGATGCTAAGGTCAGCACTACTTTCAATCTTCGTATCTAAAGTGAAAGTGTTGTTGGAAGTATCTTTATCAGCTGTATCAGAAGTGATTGTTGCACTACTACTTAAAGTGCCAGAAAATGAGGAATCTACCATTCCAGTGATACTAACCTGTCGTGAGGTGGCAAAGGGAAGAATATCAAGATTCACCGAACCTGTCCAGTTGCTCCAGGTTGCTCCAGCATCTAAGGAGTATTCAGCATTGAGCACTGC
>SDBV01005494.1_pt1 | contig 17867 bp, 15 predicted proteins | sample 2277081 | NCBI WGS metagenome assembly SDBV01 (sample SAMN10402039, study PRJNA504765) | marine sediment metagenome | isolation source: marine sediment core GS10_PC15, 223 cmbsf | place: Arctic Ocean: Southern Knipovich Ridge | collected 2010 | reverse complement strand
GAACACCCTTTATGATCTTGACATACCCGGTACAGCGGCACAGATTTCCTGCCAGCGCTTCCCGAATATCGGTCTGGTCTGGATCAACGTTTTTATCCAGATAGGCCAGACTGGTCATGACCACGCCGGGGGTGCAGAACCCGCACTGAATGCCCCCACTCTCAACCAACCGGTTTTGCACCGGATGCAGATCGGGTCCGTTAGCGACACCTTCAATAGTCAGGACGGTTTTCCCTTGGCAACGCAGGGCCGGCGTAAGGCAACTGAGCACCGGCTTACCATCCAGCAGGACGGTGCAAGCCCCACAACTGCCTTCATCGCAACCGAGTTTGGTGCCGGTGAGCTGCATTCCGTTTAACTCACCCGCCGGAGGATCGTTCGGGCCGGTTTTCAGCTGGCCTTCGGACATCGCGACCGCCAGCGAAAAATCGTCGCCAAGCGGCCGGCCGAGGGTGGTGGCGGCGGGACCGGCCAGCATCGCCTGCAGCCTGGAACCCGCCGGCGCCAGGCCGACCCGGCCGCCGAGACCGGCGCGGTAGGGATGGGCGCCGTCGCTCAACTGGATAACCGCGATCGCGCTGTTCAGCAGGGCAAGCCCGCCGAGCGCGTCGCCGAATGAAGGCGACAGCATGATCGAAGAGTCGGTCAGGCTGGCGTCGCCGCCGGAAGACAGCGGAAGCATGGCACCGGCGATGGCCAGGTCGGCGGTATCGATCGCGCCCGCCAGATCCAGCAGTCCGTGCCCGTAGACCGCGTCGATTCCGGCGTCGCCCAGATCCTCCGCCCCGTCGAACATGAACATCGCGATCGACCGCGGGTCGGCGGCATAGGCGTCCGGATAGAGCTGGATCAGCAGCGCCAGCGCGCCGGAGACAAACGGTGCGGCGAACGATGTGCCGCTGGCTCTGGTGGTTTGCGTCGCGTCCGTCGCGCCGTCTTTCGTTGTCACGACCGAAATCCCCGGCGCCGCGAGGCAGCTGTTCATCGCGGCGCCGCATTCGTTCGAAAAGTAGGCGATGTCGCCCGAGTCGCTGACCGCGACGACCGCGACGACCATGCCGGCGAACGAGTCATTGGCCGCCAGTCTCGCCGGATAGATCGGCTCCGCATTGCCGTAATTGCCGGCGGCGGCGACGACGAACGCGCCGGCGTTGGCGGCGCGGCGGATCGCGGCGTTCAAATCGCTGTCGCCGGAAACCGGACCGCCGAGGCTCATGTTGATCACGTGGGCCATGTTGTCGGTGGCGTAGTTGACCGCCTTGGCCAGGTCGGCCATGTAGAACAGGCATCCGTGTTTGTTGCAACGCGCCGCCTTGACCGCCAGGATGCTGGCGTCGTAGGCGACCCCGTGACTGCCCAGCCCGTTGCGTTCCGCCGCGATCACGCCGACGACCTTGGTGCCGTGGTCGGCGCCGTCCGTTATATCGCTGCTGTTGGAAACGACACTGTAGCTGGCGGCGGAGATATTGTTGGCCAGGTCCGGGTGGTCGGTGTCGAAACCGGTATCGATCACCGCCACGATGACGCCGGCGCCGGTGGCGCCGCGCAGGTAAGCCGCCTCGGCATTGACGATGTCGAGACCGTCGTTCCTGGTGAACTCCGGGTCGCCATCGGGATCGTACGCTGCGCCAAGCGGCTCCGGGGCCGGACGCGCGCCGGCGGGGGGCAGGCCGCGGTCCGCCGCGCATCCGGTTAGCACGATCGTTGCAGCCGTGGAGAAAATCAGTATGGCGGCCGGGCGCCACCATCGTGCCGGTGGAAACATGAAGTCTTCCCAATAAACAACACAACGAAGACTTCTATGAACCAAGTATGTTAATAATAAATTAAACTAAAATTTTACACGCGGACTTAACATTTTATCATAATTTATCTAAAATTTAGTTTATTATTGATATATACTTGAAGGGACAAACGTCCGGGTAGTCGTGTCATCGCCGCGCCGACGCCAGGCGCCGCCGTCGCGGGCGCGGCCTGCCCTTGCACGGCCGATTTCAGGCGCTATAGTGCCGCCGCCCTTACCGGGACAATGCAATCACCGGCGCACCGCCATGTCCGACAAGATCAAAAAAGTCGTCCTCGCCTATTCCGGCGGTCTCGACACATCGGTTATCCTGCGCTGGCTGCAGGATACCTATGGCTGCGAGGTGGTGACGTTTACCGCCGATATCGGCCAGGGCGACGAGCTTGAGCCGGCGCGCAAGAAAGCCGAGATGCTCGGCATCAAGGAAATCCATATCGAGGATCTGCGCGAGGAGTTCGTACGCGACTACGTCTTCCCGATGTTCCGGGCGAACGCGCTGTACGAAGGCATGTACCTGCTGGGCACCTCGATCGCCCGGCCGCTGATCGCCAGGCGGCAGATCGAGATCGCCGCCGAAACCGGCGCCGACGCGGTCTGCCATGGCGCCACCGGCAAGGGCAACGACCAGGTGCGGTTCGAGCTCGCCTATTACGCGCTGAACCCGGATATCCACGTGATCGCGCCGTGGCGCGAATGGGATTTGAACAGCCGCACGAAGCTGATCGACTATGCCGAAAAACACCAGATTCCCGTGCCCAGGGACAAGCAGGGCGAGGCGCCGTTTTCGGTCGACGCCAACCTCCTGCATATCTCCGCCGAGGGCAAGGTGCTGGAGGACCCGTGGCTGGAGCCCGAGGAGTACGTGTACTCGCGCACCGTACGCCCCGAGGACGCGCCCGACAGGCCGGCCTGGATCGAGATCGATTTCGCGCTCGGCGACCCGGTCGCGGTGGACGGCAGGAAGATGGGCCCGGCCGAGCTGCTGACCCATCTCAACAAGGTGGCCGGCGAGCATGGCATCGGCCGGCTCGACCTGGTGGAGAACCGTTTCGTCGGCATGAAATCGCGCGGCGTTTACGAAACCCCCGGCGGCACCGTCCTGTCGGTCGCCCACCGGGGCATCGAATCGATCACGCTCGACCGCGAGGCGATGCACCTCAAGGACGAGTTGATGCCGCGTTACGCGACGCTGGTCTATAACGGCTTCTGGTTCGCGCCCGAGCGCGAGATGCTGCAGGCGGCGATCGACAAAAGCCAGAGCCGCGTTAACGGCACGGTGCGCCTCAAGCTCTACAAGGGCTCGGCCACGGTGGCCGGGCGCAAGTCGCCGGACAGCCTGTATTCGCTGGCGCACGTGACCTTCGAGGAGGACACCGTATACGACCAGCGCGACGCCGAGGGTTTCATCAAGCTGAACGCGCTGAGGCTGCGGCTGGCGAACAAACGGGAGGAAGGGGCGTAGACGCGGCGGCGCGTTATCCGCCGTTCCGCAACATTGCGGCCGCGCCGAGGCGGACGAAAATCTCGTGCCGCTCGGCCTTGAGGAACTCGGCGGTCAGGCGCGCGATTCCGCGGTAAAAAGGGTGTTCGGCCCGTTCCGTGACCTGTCGGCAGAAAGCGGGGGCCCATTCGCCGAGATGGTCGGCCAGGAATTCCTTCTGGTATTTGAGGCAGTTCGAGGCCGCGCTGTAATCCCCGTCCCGGAACGCCCGCGCTTCCTCGCCGGCCAGGGCGGCCATGAACTCCAACTCGACGCTGATGTGATCCGGCAGGCCGTGACATTCGGGATCGTATGCGAATCCGGCCGCCTCGATATAGCGTTTGACTTCGCCGGTCGACTGTCCCCACAAGACGCCGCTGGTTTCCGCGTGGACCGATTCGTGAGGTGAGATGTGCCCGCCGGGCCCGAGGAATAGCGCCGCATACTCGACCGCCAAATCTTCCAGAAGCTCGGCCTCCGGCTGCTGCTCGATTCCGCCGTCGAGATCGACGCCCGCATCGCGAAGCGCCTGCCCGAACCCCGGGGATCCGATTCGCTGCAAATTGGCCGCTGACATCTCCTCCCGGAAAATCGTGGCAAGGAAGCCATAGAGCTCACTTCGCTCCGTGGCTGTCCTCGCCAGGTCGCCGGCGGTTTCCGGCAGGGTCGTCTGGTCAACTTGCATGGCGGTCCGGGGCCCTGGTGACCGACACGACCGTGTCCATGAAGCGCAGCTGGCCGTTCACCGGATCGGGTGCGTTGGGGATGATCCAGTTCGGGTGGGCGCCGTTGCTGCTCCACCATTTGCGTGCGAAATCCGGATCGTCGGCACCGTTCGGCGCCGGCTTGCCGGAGGCGTACCGGCCATACTCCCAATGACCGCAATGGTGGGAGATGGCGATGACGCCGGGCACCACGGTGGGTGTTACCCGGGCCGTGGTCTCGATTTCGCCGACCGCGGATCTGACCTTGATCGCGTCGCCGTTGCCGATACCCAGCGCCGCCGCCGTCAGCGGGTTAATCCAGCCCGGATTGTCGTGATAGATCTCGCTCAACCACTTGCAGTTGGCCGAACGGGAGTGGATCTGGGCCGCCACCTTGTAGGTCGTCAGGATCAGCTCGTCGGGACCCATTTTCTCGTGCTCGGGCACCGCCGTCCAGGTTGGCAGGGGCGGGAATCCCTTTTCCTCCATGAGGGCGGAATAGAGTTCCATATAGCCCGACTTGTTGACGGCGTCCGGTTTGAAGCCGCTATAGACGGCGTCGCCGATGCGCTGCCCGACATAGCCCTTGAAGGCCCCCTTGGTGTGGGCGTAGCCCTTTCCGCGGGCCTCCTCCTCGCTCTTCGCCCCGCCCTTCTTCCAGTTCCAGTAGACGCCGGTGGCCTGGTCGAAGATCACACCGTTCTTCTGGTAGGCGTCCGGCTTCACGGCCCTGGCGTAGGAGAAGTATCTGGGCCTGGCCTCGGGATCGACGCAAAGGCCGTTCTGCTTCATGTGTTCGAAGCCGCCGGCCTTCTTGACGATCGGGGTCATCTCGCAGGCCTTTTTGACGAACTCCTCTTTCGACGAGATGCCGAGCGGGAAACCCATCCGTTGGGCGAGTTCGCAGCACACGTCCGCGAAATCCCGGGCTTCGCCAAGCGGCGCGACCACGGGCTGGCGGATGTAATACTCGGCTACCTGGTTCGGCGAGACCATGTCTTCGTAATCCCAGCGTTCGAGGTAAGTCGCGTCGGGCAGGATCAGGTCCGCCAGCGCCGCCGATTCGTCATAGAACGGGTTGACGCAGACCGTGTACGGGATCATCGATTCGTCCTTCAGGACATCGATGTTCTCCTGTACCTCGCCGTTGGCGTAGACCGGTGCGTAGCAATACCACATGTATATGTCCGGCCTGCCGGCGCTTCCGTCCTTGATCATCTTGAGCACGTTGTGGCTAATATGATGGGTCGGCAGCGCCGCCGCGCCCTTGGGACCGTCGAGAATCTTCAGCTTGCGCGCCTTCGGTTTGTCTCTCGGGCCCTTGGGATATTTCCAGCTGGCGCCGACCGCCTTGCAGCGGCCGCCCGGGTTGTCGATGTTGCCGGTGATCGAGGCAAGCATCTGAATCGCCCGTTCGGTGTCGTTGCCGTTGTAATGGGCGACCGCACCGCGATAGCTGATGACGACCGCTGGCTTGGCGGTGGCGAACGCGCGGGCGAGGCTGCGGATCTTGTCGGCGCCGACGCCGCTGATCCCTTCCGCCCATTCCGGCGTGTACCGGGCGAGGTGCGCCTTCAGCGCCGCCACCTTGTCGGCCACCGTGGCGTCGGGGTCGGCCGTGGCCTTGCAGAACTTGAGGAATTTTTCCCCTTCGCCGCTATACAGGTCCTCGCTCATCACCACGTTGCACATGGCCAGCGCAACCGCCAGATCGGTGCCCGGTCTGATCGGCACCCATTCGGTCGATTTTGCGGCGGTGTTCGATAGCCGGACATCGAAAGTCACCATCCGCACGCTGCGATCCGCCATCGCCCGGATCAGCCGTTGCGCGGTCGGGATGTGGTTGGTATGGGCCTCGAAGACGTTGCTGCCGAAGTTGAGCACGAACCTGGTGTTGTCGAAGTCCCAGTTGTCGTAATGGGCCCCCCAGGTCAGCTCCTGGGCCGTCCACTTGCCGCCCTCGCAGATGCTGGTGTGGTTGCCGACGGTGCCGGTTCCGTAGGTCGCCAGGAAGACACTCTTGATCAGCTTGCTCGAGCTGGCCTTCATGCGGCCGTAGTGGAACATGAACTTCTCGGGCGTCCCGTCGTCGCGCAGCTTCTTAAGCCGCCCGGACAACTCGGTGAGCGCCTCGTCCCACGAGATCCGTTTCCATTGCCCTTCGCCGCGTTCGCCGACGCGTTTCATCGGGTAGAGGACGCGGTCGGGATCGTAGAGCTGGTTGACGCCGGCCTGGCCCTTGGCGCACATCACGCCTTCGCTGCGGATCGATTCGGGCTGTCCTTCGACCTTGACCAGCCGTCCGTCCTCGACATAACCGATCGCCGGACAGCGGGTCACGCACTGCCAGCAGGCAGTGGGAACGGCGAGGCGCTGCTTCCCGGTTTGCGGGGAGAAATCCTTGCCGCCATGAACCGGAAGGTCGCTGGCGGCCTTCAGTGTGGCCGTGCCGGTGAGCGACACCGCACCCGCGGCGGCGCCCAGCTTCAGGAAATTTCTGCGGTTTACCATGACAGCCTCCTTAGATTCCAACCGGGCCGGTGACCTGGCCGGCGACCACCACGATGTATCGCAGCAGGAAGCCGCCGATCAGCACCAGCACGGAAACCGCGATCTCGACCCCGCGGGGGACGGTGTAGTCGCGCTGATAGAGCAGTTTCGGGATGACGTATTTCAGCTCGACCAGTGCCGGCACGAGCAGTCCCACGATCACGAAACCAAGCCAGAACAAAGCCGTCAGTCCACCGCCCAGGATGGTATCCGTCACGGCGTATTTGACGTCACCGACGGTCAGGAAGGCGAACATGACGAACAGGAAGACGACCAGCAACTCAAAGCCGATCAGCACCGTATCCGCCGTTGTCAGCAGGTAGGCGGTGTATTCGTGTTGCGCCCTGACCTCGGCCGGTCGACCCCTGGGACCGAACAGGGCCCTGAGCAATAGTATGCCGGCCACTCCGGTCGACAGCGACGAGATCAGAAACAGCATGGCCAGGATAGGCGAGTTCCAGAACGGCCGCGCCGGCATCGCGCCAAGCAGCACGCCGGTATAGACCGCGACCGCGATCCCCACCGGGATGACGATCCACGACATTGCCTTCCTCAGCCTATAGCGCCTTTCGTCCGGCAGCCATGGCGCGTTACGGACGAACGTGTAGGCATAGACGACACTGAGCCCTATGAAGCCGGTCAGCAACCAGGTTCCAATGGACATCGGCGAAAGATTGATCACCAGGTACAGGTTCAGGAACCTGAACAGGTGCCCGGCCTGGAAACTGCCCAGTTCGTAGATCAGCAGCAGCGAGCCGACCATCACCGGCACGGGACCCAGAAAAGCGCCGTAGCGGGCTATGTCCACATGCATGCCGCGGTCGCCGCTGCCGCCACGCAGATAAATCGAGGCGCTGACGGTGCAGGCGCCTGCGCCGAGACCGGCCAGATACAGATAGGTGATGACTGGCAGTCCCCAAAGCAGTTCTTCGGTCATGGCTATCTCCTCTCGGCCTGCTCGCGATGCGTCGTCACATCGACATGCCAGCCACGTTTCCGGTCATGTTCGTCCGCCGAATCGGCGGCGATGTAGAACACCATCGGCTCGGTGCCCTTGCCGGGCCGCAGAACGGTTACCGGATTGTTGGCGATGAGTCGGGCGACCTCGCTTTGTGGATCGTTGACGTCGCCAAAGATGCGCGCCCGTCCCTGGCAGGTGTTGACGCAGGCCGGCGCCACACCTTTGGAAACCCGGTGCAGGCAGAAATCACACTTGTCAGCGGCGCCGGTCTCGGGGTTGATGAACCGGGCGTCGTACGGACAGGCCTGCAGGCAGTACTTGCAGCCGATGCAGATGTCCGGATCGACCACCACGATGCCGTCTTCCTCACGCTTCCAGGTCGCCCCCGTGGGGCAGACGTCGACGCAGGCCGGATGGCGGCAGTGATTGCACAGCCGCGGCAGGAAATTGCGGCTGACGTTCGGATAGTCGCCCTTTTCGACATATTCCACCCAGGACCGCGTCAGTCCCAGGGGAACATTGAATTCGCTCTTGCAGGCGACACTGCAGGCATGACACCCGGTACAGCGCCTGGTGTCGATGACCATACCGTAGTGGACCGGTCTCTTGCCGGTCGCGGCTTTCGCAGAGGGTGACACAACGGCAACGGCCGCGGCTGCGGCGGCGGAACCGATTTTTGTGAAGACCTCTCTGCGCGAGTGTGTAGCTTGGGAGACGGGCATGGGAACCCCCCTGTTGGCAGAGTAATGCGAAAATGTTGTGGACACGGAATGTTTGTGAACCGTCGCGAAGTATCACAAGTTTTGGCGTTGTGTTTCCATGATATGGATCAAGAAAGATTTCTTTTTTCCGTGATATCTGGCGGCGTTACGAACCGAGGCAAAGTAATCGGCGGCGTATGCAACGTCAGATGGTCCGGCTGGTCGCCGCCCGCCGCCAGCAACATGTCCGCATAAAGCGCGGGCCCGCCGCCGATGAGGTCGCGGAGGAACGCAACCGTCTGTCCCTGGGCCAGGGAATCGAATCGATCAGGCACCGGGGGCATCTGTGAAACGCAAGCGGGAGGGGTAAAAACGTCCCCCTCGGCTTTTTAAGTCCGGATCGAGGCGAACAGCTTCTCGACGTCCTTCTTGTACCTAGGGAAATAATGCAGCCGCGTGCCCGTATAGACGATCAGGTGCAGTTCGTCGTCCTTCATCACGCCGTAGGCCGGGCGATTGAGTTCCAGCCCGTTTCCGTTCAGCATGCTGAAGGGATAGCGGAACCCCGGCAGGCTGCCGAATTTCGCCGGGGCGAGTCTGGCCGGTTTGGTTCTGGTCCAGCCATTCTGGGCCAGCGTTTCGACGAAAAACTCCTGCACCTCGTTCGGCGTCATGGACTTGCGGAATACCGGTGTTTTCTCGTCCGGCGGCAGCGGCTTGCCGAAGGCGCTGCGTTTCTGGTCCAGCGACTGGCCGTCCGGCACCATGATAAAGCGCAACGACTGCAGGCCGTAACCGTCGATCGTCCAGGTTTCGCCAACCGAATAGTACGCGCGGTTCCATTCGATTTGCGGGTCCACCGAATAAAACCCGATCTCTACCCGCTCACCGGGCAACACCGTGGGTGGCGGCATGACGCAGGCGGTAGCGAACAGAACAACCGCCAGTGCGGAAAATTTGCGAATCATTGGACCCTCACTTGAGCTGCTGGATGTATGATTTGACCATGGCGCGATCCTCCGCCTTCGGTGCGGCGGCCAGATAGGCTCGGAACGACTTGCGTGCCTTGGCGGGCTGGCCCGTCTTCCAGTAGACGAGGCCCAGCGAACGATGGGTTTCGGCCGGCGCGCCCTTGGCGCCCAGCGCCTTGCGGTAGAGAGAAGCCGCCTCTTTCAGGTCGCCCTCGTCGCCGCGCAGGCGGCGCAGTTCGCCGCGGTAATAATGCAGTTCGCCGGTCCGGTACCGGCTTTCCAAAAGGCTGGTGAGCAGGTATTCGGTCGCCTTGAAATCGCGTTTGCGCAACTCGTCGCGCAGCCACGCCCCGCGATGCCCGCGGATCGCCAGGAGGTACTGTTTCTTCCCCACCTTGCCTTGGCCGCCGCGGGCCGCCGCACTGGCCTTCAGGGATTCGATGCGCTCCTCGCTGGTCGGATGCGAGGCGAAGAACACCGACGGTTTGTCCTTGCCGGCCGATTCCCGCTCGGCGATCAACGATTCCCAGATCCTCGGCGCCTCGGCCGTGGCGTAACCAGCCTTGGCGATGAACTCCAAGCCCATTTCGTCCGCTTCACGCTCGTTGTCGCGCGAAAAGGCCATGACGCTGGACAGCGACGCCAGTTCCGCGAGGTCGCCGACGAATCCCAGGCCGGCCATCCTGGTGGAAACGGTCAGGAATGCCGAGGCCGAGGATTTGTTGCGAATCCGGCGCCATTTCTGCACCGAGTGGCGGCGGATATAATGCGCCAACTCGTGGCCCAGCACGTAGGCGAGTTGCGCCTCGTTCTCGACCCGCAACAGCGTGCCGGTCCACACCTGCATCGTGCCGTTCGGCGCCATGCTGGCGTTGAAGTGCGGGGTCTGCACGATGTACAGCCGCAGATCCTTGCAATAATCGGCACTGATGCGGCAGGTGACGTCGCGCACATATTTGTTCAGTTTCCGGTCGGTGACGACGTAGCCGGACGAACGCAAATTGTTCTCGACCCCGTCCATCTGCATCCACAGACCCGCTTCGTCGGAGGAAATGTCCGGCCGCTCGCCGGGTTTCAGATCTTCGACCGGCTCCACCGGGGCCGAAACGCAGGCGCCGGTGAACAGCGCCGCCGCGACGACGGCTGTTTTGAAAAGCCGCCTCAAGTCGGGAATCCCGACAGCAGATTGTCGACCACCTTGCGCGCCGGTTCGGCTTCGCGCAAATCCCCGGTATCGCTATAGAGTGCGTTGAACCAGACGACGTTGCCGGTGCGCAGATCGACCAGCGAGGCGAATCCGACACGCTCGCCGGCCTGCGTTGTGCCGCCGAGGATCCTGGAGAACACCATGGCGGTCTTGCGGCCGGCGGTCGCGTAACTGTCGCGCAGGAACACGAACAACGCGAATTCGGCGTTCTGGTCCTTGCCGAGCTTGCGTGCCGTTATGCCCAGCGTCCAATCCATGCGGCCTTTTTTGGTCGCCAGTTTCGCCTGCCCGTAATGATGCACCAGGATGGTGCCGCCGACGCGCCCGTGCAGCTTGGCCAGCTGATCGTCGCGGCGCTGCCGTTTTGAACCCTTGGGCAGGCGGTAGGGGCGTAACTTCAACCCGTTTTCCGCCAGCGTATCGCCGATCGCTCCGGTGACGTGCTTGCGCGCGTTCTCGGTCCATTCGGCCTTCGGCTCCTGCAGTCCCGCCGCCATCAGTTCGGTCAGTTTGATGTCGATCGGCATGAGGACGACGCGCGCCGTCTTCGCATTGATTTCGAACGATTCATCACCGGTTCCGCCGCCGGAGTAGGATTCGGTTATGCTTGTCGTGCAGCCGGTAAGAAAAATAGCGGCGATCAGAACGAACAATCCCGGCGTTCCAATCCGGCGCAGGCCCAGCGCGTGCATAATCCTGGTCATCGTCAGCCCCTCCATGTCGATCGGGAATCACACGCAAAGTGCATGTAAATGTTGCGGTTTAGACCTACCGCTAAAAGATTTAAAAAACGTTACCCGGAGAGCCGTCAGGATTGTATTTTCGGTCAGCGGATAAACCGAGGATTACACCGGAAGCGCGCTGGCGCTGATCAACCAGTCATGCGTCAGCAGCAGGGCAATGAGGGGCGGAGATCCCGTCAGCTGAACAGGTTCGCCAGGAAATCCGGAACCACTGTTACGCCGATGATCCGGCCGTGCAGGAAGGCGAACGCGATATACAACGCAATCCCGAGCGCCGGCTGCACCCAGCCGATGCCCCGCCAGTCGATCCTGCAGCGCCCCTCCAGCGCGGCGCGGAACGGGATGACCGAAGTTGTCAGGGCGATCGGCCCCCAGTCGGCCCCCAGCGTTGCCCGCCGCCGATGGTCGATATGCGCCATGCCGCCCAGCGCCAGCACAAGCATCCCGCCGAACAGAATCAGATCGGCCGCGTCTCCGTTCACCGGAATATGGCCAACGCCCCACAGCACGACGCCCCACAGGAACGGATGGCGGGTGATCGTGGCGATGCCCGACACCGGTTTCGGATGGTCCACCAGCGCCTCGCCGCCGGACATGCTCACGATTTTGGCGGTCAGGCCGGTGACCACAAGGATGAACGAAAACGGCATGAGGACCATCGGTGCGAGCTTCAGCCACGCGTTGTATGGCCAGATCCCGATCCAGGGCGCCGCCCCCCAGGCCAGCAACACCCAGGCAAACGTGGCCGCGGCGAAAAGCCCGAAGGCGGCCATGAACCCTTTTTCTCCAAGGCGCCCCACCAGGAAGCTGCGCAGATTCAGGCTGGAGAGGACGAAATGCCCGCCGACGAAACAGGCGATGGCAACGGCAAGGTTTTCGATACTGCCGATCATGCGCGATTATCGCGTCTTGGCCGGGTCGCGTCCAGTGCTCCGTGACGGTTTTTTACGGCCCTCGACCAGCGGCACGAAGGCCACCGGCAGGCCCGGGTGTTTTTCAATGCCGCCGTCCCCGGCCTTGGTGACCAGGGTCAGAACCTGTTCACTCCACGGGCGGCCGACCGGAATGACCATGCGCCCGCCCGGCGCAAGCTGGTCGAGCAGCGCTTGCGGAATGGCGTCCGCCGCCGCGGTGACGATAATGGCGTCGAACGGCGCCTCCCCGGGCCAGCCGCCGTAGCCGTCGCCGGCCCGCACCTGGATGTTGCGGTAGCCCAGCCGGGCGAGAAGCCGGGCGGCCGCCTTCGCCAGTTGGCCAATTCGTTCGACAGACCATACGCCGGCGGCGATTTCGGCCAGCACGGCGGTCTGATAGCCGCAGCCGGTGCCTATTTCGAGTACCCGGGATTGTGGCGCCAGGTTCAGCATCTGGGTCATCGCGGCGACGATATAGGGCTGCGATATGGTCTGGCCGTGGCCGATCGAAAGCGGGCGATTCTCATAGGCGAAGTCACGCTCCCAGCGCGACACGAACTCGTGCCGCGGCGCCCGGGCCATCGCCCCGCGGACCGCCGGGTCCAGTTGGTTCACGCCGAGCCAGCGCGCGGTATGCCGGACTTCCTGGTCTATTTCCGCCAGCAGGCGCTCGCGCGCCCCGGCGTAATCCTCGGTCATCATTTGCCACCCTAAACGGCTGGCAAGGGGAGTGCTAGTGATGTGTATCAGACATATGACACCCATGGGATCGCGATTCGCGCCCCCCCGGTGCGTCGGGCGCGCTTGACGATGCTATGGCATCGCCTTCGCGCGCCCTCCTGCCGGGGAGACGCGAATCGCGATCCCATGGGTGTCATATGTCTGATACACATCACTAGTTGAATTCGAAATTGTCGAACTCGGTAATCAGCCACCGGCCGGCGAATTTTTCGAAGGTGACCGCGCGCTGGCGGATCGAGGCCCGGCCGCGGTCGCTTTCGCTCAGGAAATAGCGCAGCTTGATGCCATCGTGCTCCTTGGCGATGCGGAAATCGATGACCTCGAAACCGAGATAGGTTTCCGCCCCGAACCGGTCGCGCCGCAACGCCGTCCGGTTGTTGTAGGTGGACGCCAGATCCGGCGAAAGGAACGACCGGACATCGGCCGATTCGCCGGGTTTCAACGCCTGAAAAAACGCGCTCAAAACCTGTTTTGTCTGAAGCAGCTGGTTCATGTCCGATTTCTCCAGCCAGGAGACGTCGGGCAGCTCTTTCACGCTATCGGAGATTTCCTCTTCGGCGAAGAAAGTCTCGGCGAACGCCCGGCCGATGGCGTCCTGCGCCGCCGCCGGGGCGATCAGCCCGCCGGTCATACCGGCGATTGCCGTCAGTGTTATCAGAATCCGCCGCATTCTCTGTTCCTTTCCAGGCTCGGAATCCCGCGACATGTTTACCTTAACAACCGATAGCACAATGTTAACGCCGGTAATTTTTCGGCGGGGTTGCGTTGCACCGGCCCGTTCCACATATAAAACCGCGATACACTCTCATCTATTCCGGGAATGCCGCAAATGGCGGAAGCGAAAAGCAAGCCGAAAAAATCCGCCAGGGCCGGCAAGCCGAAGGCGAAGAAGAAAACCAGCGCGGAAACCCTGAATTTCCAGGCGGAAATGAGCCGCCTGCTGGAAATCGTCGCGCACTCGCTATACAGCGACAAGGAAATCTTCCTGCGCGAGCTGATCTCCAACGCGTCCGACGCCTGCGACCGGCTGCGCCACGCGGCGCTGACCGAAACGAAGCTGGCGGCCGGCGACGGCGACTACCGTATCGCCATATCCGTGGATGCGGCGGCGCGCACGGTCTCGGTCGCCGACAACGGCATTGGCATGAACCGGGACGATCTGATCGAGAATCTCGGCACCATCGCGAAATCCGGCACCGTGGCCTTCCTCGACAGCCTGACCGGCGACGACCGCAAGGACACCTCGCTGATCGGCCAGTTCGGCGTCGGCTTCTATTCCGCCTTCATGGTGGCGGACCGGGTCGAGGTGGTCACCCGCCGCGCCGGCGAGGGCGGCGCCTGGCACTGGTCGTCGGAAGGCAAGGGCACCTTCACCATCGAGCCGGCGACGCGCGACGCGCGCGGCACCACGGTCACCGCTCATCTGCGCAAGGAGGAGGACGGCTTCCTTGGCCGCGACCGGCTGGCCGGCATCGTCAAGCGCTATTCCGACCACATCCCGTTTCCGATCACCCTGGCCGAGGCCGGCAAGGAGGAGGCGCCGGAACAGGTCAACATGGCGGCGGCGCTGTGGACGCGGTCGAAATCGGACATATCGGCGGATCAGTACAAGGAATTCTACCGCCATGTCGGGCACGCCACGGACGAGCCCTGGGCGATTCTGCATTTTCATGCCGAGGGCGTCATCGACTACCGGGCGCTGCTGTTCGTGCCGTCGGCCCGGCCGTTCGATCTGTTCCAGCCGGAGCGCGACAGCCGGGTAAAGCTGTATGTCAGCCGCGTCTATATCACCGACGAGAACACCGGGCTGGTGCCGCCCTGGCTGCGGTTCCTGCGCGGCGTGGTCGATTCCGAGGACCTGCCGCTCAATGTCAGCCGCGAGATGCTGCAGGACAACCCGGTCACCGCGAAAATCCGCGCCGGCATCGTCAAGCGCGTGCTCGACGAGCTGGAGCGCCGGGCATCGGGGGATGCCGAGGCCTACGGCGCGTTCTGGAAGAATTTCGGCGCCGTGCTGAAGGAAGGGCTGTACGAGGGCGCCGCCGAACGCGACCGCCTGACCAAACTGTGCCGGTTCCACTCGACGGCGGGCGACGGGCTGGTCTCGCTGGACGACTATGTCGGGCGGATGAAGGACGGCCAGGAGGAGATCTTCTATATCGCCGGCGAGGATTCCGACGCGCTGGCCAAGAGTCCGCAGCTCGAAGGTTATAACGCCAAGGGCGTCGAAGTGCTGCTGACGACCGATCCGGTCGACGGCTTCTGGATGCCGATGGTCGGCGCATATGACGGCAAGCCGTTCCGCTCGGTCACCCAGGGCGGCGACGATCTCTCGAAGGTCGCGGGCAAGGACAAGGCCAAGGGCAAGGCTGAAGATAAGGCGGACAACGAGACCGCGCCGCTGGTCGCCGCCCTCAAGCTGGCGCTCGGCGACAAGGTGAAGGACGTGCGGGTGTCCGGCCGGCTGACCGAAAGCCCGGTCTGCCTGGTCGCCGGCGAGGGCGACATGGACATCCACATGGAGCGCGTCCTGCGGGCGCACCAGCAGATCAACACCAGCGCCACGCGAATTCTCGAAATCAATCCGCAACACGCCCTGATCAAGCGCCTCGCCAAGACCGCCAGGGCCGGCGGCAAGGCTGCGAATATCGACGACGCGGCGCACCTGCTGCTCGACCAGGCGCGCATCCTCGAAGGCGAACCGGTCGAAGACCCGGCCGCCTTCGCCCGGCGCCTGAGCGCGGCGATGGCGGCGGGGATGGGGTAGGGTTCACTCGCCCGCCGCCGGGGCTATTTTCAGGCGGGTGCCGGGCAGGCGCAGGACGGCGAGGAAGATCAGCGACGCGCCGACCGCCATGGCCAGGAACAGCGCGTGGAAGCCCCAGGTGGCGTGCAGAAACGCGATGGTCGGGATGGTCGTCGCCATGACGGCGAACGACAGGATATAACGCGCGGCATAGGCCCGGCTGCGCCATTCGCTTTTCGAAATGCGGCCGATCAGCACGTCGTTGATCGGCACCTGCCCGAACACCATCAGCATGAAGGCGACGGTGACGGCCAGGGCCGCGCCGCCGGTCAGGTTCATCATGGCGAAGAACAACACCGCCTGCAGCCCGGCGATGGCGGCGAAAATGGTGCGCACCGAGTGATTGTCGACCAGCCAGCCGACCACGAGTTGCGCCAGCGACGCCGCCGACAGCGCCGCGAAGGCCCACCAGCCCACCGCCATGCCGCTACTGGCGATGCCGGCCAGCCGTTCGTCGAAAATCTTCGGCAGGGCGAAGGTCGTGCTCTGGAAGATGAAACTGCCGAACGCGGCGGTGAAGAAGATGATGGCGAAGACCCTGATCAGCGTCGCCCGGTCCAGGTTCAGCGACGTCGCCGGTTTCGCGGCCTCCTCGCGATCGGCGCCCGCGGCGCCGCGCCGCTCGGCGAACCGCCGCCAGGCGATATAGGCGATGCCGGTCGCCAGGCAGGCCGCGCCGGCAATCACGAAGGCGGCGCGCCAGCCCCAGGCTTCGATCGCCAGCAGCGTCGCCAGTGGCGCGCAGGCCACGCCGAGATTGCCGAATACGCCGTTGATCGCCAGCGGCACCCCGGTCTTGCGGCGGTCCTGCACGATCATGGCGAGGCCGACCGGATGATAGATCGCGCCGGTGATTCCGATCAGCAGGATGCCGCCGGCCAGCTGCCAGGGCGATTGCGCCAGCGCCGTCAGCATCGCCGCGCCGCCCATGCCGGTAAAGAATATGGCGATCATGGCGGGCCGGCTCCAGCGGTCGGCCAGCCAACCCGCCGGCAGCGAGAACAGCCCGAAGGCGGTGAATCCGGCCACCGAAAAGACGATCAGTTCCGCGTAACCGAGGTTCCACTCGCTGGCCAGCCCGGCGATCTCGACACGCCGGTCGGTGGCCACCGCCATGGCCACCGTGGCGAAGACCAGCATCAGGAAATGCACGAAGAAATGGCCGATATTCAGGAACAGGAAATCGATCCGCCGTCGTGTCCGCGCCATGTTGAAGAGTCCCGCCGGTCCCGCTGTGCGGGCGACAGTATCGTTGCGACCGGCCGCCGACACAAGCGCACCTTATTAACTGCCGTATTAATCAGGTGCGCAGATCCAGCGTTGCGGCGGCGATGATCGGGCCGCCGCCGACGCGTTGCAGGAGGACCGCGCAGCCGTCCCTGCCGGCCATTTCAGCCAGCGAGACGGTGAAATCCAGCGGCTCGCCGGCCCATTGGCCGACCCGCCGGGAATAGCGCACGACATTGGCGTTGATCAGGATCTTCCCGCGGTTTTCCCCGGCCGTAACCCGCGTCGTATGTTGGTCGTCGAAAGCCATGACGATCAGGTCGTAAATGCCGCGCGGCCCATCGCCGTCGACCCTGATCCTGGCCTTGTCGCCGACCAGCACGAGCGACAGGCGCGGCGCCTTTCCGGCCGCGCCGCGCGATTCGCGGATACGCTGTTCGATAGTATCCCGGTCGGAGCCGATTTCGTGCCGGGCGCCGCCGACCACCATGAACGGGGTGTACTCGTAGCGGGCCTCGAGCTGGTGCGCGTAATTCTGCCAGCGCCGGGTATATTCGGCGCTGCCGAACGGATCCTTCCGGCCGCCGTAATCGGAATAGTCGAGGTGGTATTCCAGCGCGATCACGTCGTCGCGCGCGGCCAGATCGCGCATATAGGCGTCGGCCGGCGGGCAGGCGGGACAGCCCTGGCTGGTGAACAGCTCGACGACGACGGATTGCGCGGATTGCGCCCCGGCGGCCGCCGGCGCGACCAGGACCGCCAGCAGGGCAATGTGGAAAAGCAACTTTTTCATACGCACAAACAATATGTGCGCTAGCGAACACAGGCGAATCAATTGTCGGTGAGTGTGCCGGATTTCCGCCGCGCCGTACAGATCTGGTGGAGTTCGGAACTTAACGAGTTGTTTAACAGCAATGCCGCACAATCGGAAGCAGACGTCGCTGCGTCTGGACTCCGGGCTGGTAATTCAGGCTGTCCGGCAAATGCTGGCGAAAGGGTTGACGTTGAAATACGCCACCATCATCACCATCGGTCTGTTTCTGTCCCTGGTCCTGGGC